>Ga0308019_10000294_pt1 | contig 31045 bp, 29 predicted proteins | sample Neamet284_FD_203135 | JGI IMG/M metagenome (GOLD analysis project Ga0308019, IMG submission 203135) | Marine microbial communities from water near the shore, Antarctic Ocean - #284 | ecosystem: Environmental > Aquatic > Marine > Unclassified | place: Southern Ocean | collected 2014-10-01
GAATAATCTGTGCTTATGCCATCGATTTCAACGGTGACATTTGTAGCATCCGAACCATGAGTCTGGACTGTAAGCATGCCATCGGACCAATCGACATCGACATGTGTAGCTCTTGGGTCATCTTCCCAGGTCAATGCATCTTGATAATGGAATTCCCAGAACCATTGCTTACCGATCACATCGACATTGAAGCTATCTTCGTCGCTTGGAATAGTCCACACGGCAGTGTTGGAGGCCAAAGCGATCATCGTAACCCACACAATCAGAATTGTTGGCAACGCATAAAATGCAATCTCGAGCTTTGTGTTGTGGCTATCGACAGGGAAAGAGCCGACTTCGATATGGTACTTTTCTGAAGTATCTGGTTCAACGCCGTCACGGTATCGCAGCATAGCGATAAACATCCATCCGAAGGTGAAGATGGCGACGATGATACTCCAAAACATATATTTGTCATATACGACATTGAATACAGTGTCTTCTGCAGGCATAGATTATCCTCATTTGAAGGGCCGGTGATACCGGACTTAAACCCTTGTAGATTACCGGGTGCTACGCGTTCTATTTGCCCCCCTTGTTTCATGGCTTTAGTCATGCGATTTTCAAAGATTGAAACGATGTCGAATCTCACGATTGAAGGGAATTATTTGATGCGCCGGCAGGCACAAGAATATGGCAGGTTGATAAACGGGCTTTGATTGATTGATTCGATGGCGATTTCTTCCTGTGTTCAATCCACATTGGATGGAGCCGTTATGCTCGAGGTCGAAGTTCAACCTGGCGCAAAAAGGCAAGGTATTGTTGGTTTCAATGAATGGCGGGGTCGATTGACAGTAGCAGTCCGGGCAGAAGCGCAAAAAGGAAAAGCCAATAATGCAGTCTTGCATGTTCTTTCCACTTCACTTAACCTTCCTAAAAATCAATTGAGAATTGTTGGTGGGGCTACGTCGAGAAGTAAAAAAATACGAATCGAAAATGTTTCATCGGACTTACTGATTCGATTGCTTGAACCATATTTGGAGGAGGAATAAATGCGCGACCAAAAACATCGCTCACAACTCGGCAGTGGTAATGCCGCAGAACGATTCACTGTCGCTGGTTTGGCTTTGGGTGTGGCTCGTAAAAAAAATCGTGAGCAAACTTGGCCAATTATTCTCGAAGGCCAACGAGACCGGGTTGCTTTGGAAACGCTTGGTTTTGTTGGACCGCTTGAAGTGCTCAATCGAGGGTGGGATTTGGACCGTTTCATCACGTATTTGTATGAACAGTACGGCACCAGAAACTCAGATGGGGGTGCAAGTATCTGCCTCTTGATGGATTGGGACCGGACGGGGGGGCGATTACAAAAAACGCTGGCAGAACGTCTGGAAAGTCTCGATGTGAAAGTATGCCATGTACTGCGGAATCAATTATTGAAAGCCCTGAAACCAGAAACTCGAGTCGTGGAGTCGTTGAAGAGTTTCTTCGTACAATTATCACCCTTCATCGAACAAGAGGACCCTGTCGAATTTAACCCATGAATCAATCATCAGAAGGTGGTTTTGGCATACCGTCTTCCTTGACAGTATTGAGTACCACATGCGTGAATGAACGTGAAACGCCGTCGTGCGTGAAAACTGTCTTGGTCAGATTATCGAGGTCTTCACGATTTTTGACCCGAGCGAGAACCATCGAATCCCATTCGCCTGTAACATCATAAACAGCAAAGACACGTGGGTCAGCAGCAATTTTTTTCTGAACGTCAATCATTCGACCTTTAACGATACGGAGGCCCGCCATTATGGTCATCGTCCAGCCCATTGATGCTGGATCTAAGATGACGCTGTAGCCTTTTATGATGCCCGCCTCTTCCATTCGCCGTATACGATTGAGCACAGTCCCTTGAGCAACTCCAATTTTCCTGGCCAACCCACGTTGACTGATTCGGGCATCTTCAAGCATGGCGGCCAAGAGCGCACGGTCGGTTTCATCAAGATTCATCCGGTTCACCACTCGATGCTTCTTGTCCATAGGTTTCAACACTCCGCCCATTCTTTACTGAAAGATAAGTTGGGTTGGAAAGGCGCAGATATTGAGTCCAACTGCCGAGTTCTTCGACTTCAAGCCCCAAGGAAATTTGGCAGTCGGCATCATGCCGTTCTTTGAAGCGAAGAGAAAATTCCAATTCAGAATGTGGAGCAATTCGTTTGGCTTTGAATCCACCTTTGGTTTGCCAAGGAAGTTCGGCTTCGCAAGATTTAAGAGTTACTTTTTGATTTCCCGAACGGAACGTAAAATGCGCAGTAAGATGTTCGCCTTCGGCCCATTCAGCATTCAATTTCGGCATTCCTTTTTCTCTTTTCATCGCACTACTCACCGCTCCGGAAGCAAGAACGCTCGATAAAATGAGCAGGAAAATCGGCAGCGCAAAATGCCCAGGTGTACTGTTTTCCCAACGCGTGGGCAAAGATGTGTGGTACAAAGCAAGTAATCGATTGGTGTCGTCGCCTTCAACTTCACCAAAAAAAGCTAATGTGATGTGCCATCCATATGGATTTGATTCCAAATCAATACCTGCGGCCAGCAGATGCTCGGGGGAAATTTCCCATACCGTTTGAGTGACATTTCCTTGGCTGTTGGAAAATCCAACTTCAGGTTTCATTTCACGAACCAAATGGGTTGCTTGCCGCCCATGGTTGTCCGTAGCATCGTCCTCCGTCACAAAAAAATACAGAACTGTATTTTCGCTTAAATTGACAAGTGGTGTCATTTCAACTGGAAAACGTAGGAACCATTCATTGTATTCATTGCTCACGATATCGATGGACCCATCCAAAGTCAAAACTTGCTGCTCACGCGAGTGCTGACGGCCCAGCGTAAGACCATCTTCGAGCGTGAGATTATCGCCATGTTCCTCATTAAACAGCGTCACAGTTCCATCTTCAAGACCAAGTTCACCGCGTCGGGAATGTGCATCATCATCAGGCCAATCCGAATTGGTTTCCTCGCTCCAGTTCCACCACGAAAGAAGCACCATTTCGGGTGAGTTTTCGGCCACATAAGGTCCATTTTGAGAGAGGAATTCCTCATGGATTACTGTGCTGGGACTGCTTTGGTCCGGAAGTGGTTTGGAAACGACGAGATTCAAAATTTCAGGTTCTTCAGGCGAGGCGAAAGGTACTACAACAAGGCTCAAGAGAACAAAAATGAGGCAGAACTGTATTCGCATGAATCTCACTCTTCCTCGTCATCGGCTTGGAAAGGCATATCGAGTTTGAGGCGCAGAATATCTCTGCCTTTCTCATCAAGCATCAATGTCAAGCGTGCTCCCGCCCATGCAGAAATCAAAGCCTCACCACTGGGTAACCGACTGGAAAGCAAGAGGGGGCCATCGACTTCAATGGGCTCAAATTCACTGTTATAATCTTCCATCATAGGAGCCCAACCTTTCAACAACCGGGTTAATGTATCAGTCGAAATGCTATGTTTCGACTCAGTGATGAGGGGTTGAAGAGCAGGGACCGCTTCTTGACGAGAGCGCCACGCATCTCGCTTCTTGGTAAAGGCTGGCAGGCCGACATGAATTAATTTGAGTGGATGGAAGGTTCCTTCTGGCCAGAGATTGCCGCGCTTGTTCGGGCATTTTTGATTGAAAATCCGCTCTTCGACCATTTTTGGAGCGATGTTCAATCTCTTACCGCGCGTCCACCAAGACAAATCCTTGCCATCCAAGCCATATCTTGTTTGGGCTTCGTCAACCGTTTCTGCACTCGCTGGATAAATCGTGTGACGGTTGGTTTGTGGTTGATCAAGAACCAAAGGTACCCAATCTGAATGAAGAGAAGATTTTCGATTCCGAATAAATGAGTTGGCAATTCCTTCTGGAGTTGCTTCTGGACGATGACGGAACAATGCGACAAAAAAACCTCCTGTATCGTTATCATGGTGGACAAGTCGACGGCATTTAGCAAGTTCAGATTGTATGCGTAATTCGGTGGCTTCATCAATTTCTTCATCGAGTGCTTCTTTCCAATGAAGGCGCGCAGCAGGACTCATGTGAGCGGGTTGGAGAAAGGTTGTCTGAGCAACTTCGTCGCCCCTGAGGAGAGGTTCTCCCTTTTCATCGAGTGCATCCCAATCGGTAAGGCCGGGCCGGAGTTTCATTCCCGGAAGCCTTGATTCATCGATTTCAATGAGTTCTAAATATGGCAATTTACGTAGTAACTGAGCGACGACTGCCTCATTTTCGCACGGGTCAATACTGCATGTTGAGTAGACCAATTTTCCACCAGGTCGTAAAAGACTGGCTCCTCTTAATGTAATTTCAACTTGTAAGCGGAACAAGGTACGGCTTTCTTTTGGTGACCATTTCCACCATACATTTCTGTTTTTTCGCGTTGTAGCTGAACCTGTACACGGGACATCGGCTACAACAGCATCGTATCCGGGGGGGGGAATACGGCCAATATGTCGCCCATCTTGTTGATTGATGAGCATATTTGTCGTCGCGAGGCGCCCTCGATTCGATACGAGCATGTTGACGCGTCCGGATATTGGTTCGTTGGCAATTACAACACCATTTGGCGCGATTGCTTCGGCGATTTGAGTTGCTTTGGAGCCCGGCGCTGCACACAAATCCAATACCAATTCACCCGGTTGCGGGTCAAGAACAACCACTGGAAGCATACTCGCTGCTTCTTGGCGGGTTATTCGGCCAGATTCATGAAGTAAACTAAGAATATACTTGCTTCGCTCATCTGGTGCTTTACCGCGCGCAAATGGCATTTGCCAAGCAAAACCATCTTTAGCCCACGGCAGAGGATGTCCTCCGAGTTCACGAAGTTGCGATTCAGTCCAAGCCTTGTCGTGACGGGCGTGGGTGACGCGCAGCGTTTCTGGCAGGGCGGTGGTGGCTGATTGAATCCATGAATCTAAATCATAGCCTAAATTTTTGGCGAGATTAGCCAAAGGTGTATCACGCGCTACAACCAGCAAGTCCTGCTCTTGCCATTCGTCGCGGGACATGTTTGGGGGTCTAGGCCCCTCTCTATCTCGCTTCCGCCATCCTCAAGGGCTTTGTTCCCCCCGCCTCAACCATGTTGGGCGATACAATGCCGTGGTTTTTGCCGCTGTTCGTGTTCGGCCTCTTTGCATGGATCTTCTATGAGGCAATAGAAAAATATGCAAACCAAAAAAATACCCCTTTTTGGTTAAAAGCAATTTTCGTCATTCGTTGGTTGCCTCCAATTCAATTATTTTTGATGTTGATTGTTCGGCTCATCTCTTTGCTCCGACGTGACCTAACGCATCTTGAAATTGCACAATACCTTGGCCCAGGAGATTTCTCTTCTCATGATTTAAAATTAATGATAACTGGAAATGGTGGCGTTGAACTCATCGTTCTGGTCGTTTTTCTGTTCGCACTGTTTTCGGAGCATTTACCGAGTTTGAAGAACGCACGAAGCGATTTACGCCAAGGCTTTCGCAACCGCTTGATGATGTTTTCGGGGTTGATTTTCTTATCCTTCTCAACCATTCTTTTTCCTGAATCAGCCTATTACGCGCCAAGAACATTGCCCGTAAACCCAATCGGGATGATTCCCGCTTGGGATACGCTCGTACCGCTTCTTCTCTTTGCTGGCCTGACGCTGTTTGGAGGTGAACTTTTTGCCATCTCTACGTTGTTTTTTGCAGGAGCGAATTTTCAAACCCTCGCACGGAGAGCGCGAAACAAAGTCCTTCTTTTGGCCTTGGCCACCCTTGTTTGGTTTTCATTGGGCCTTGATATCAATGAAGATTGGCTACAGAAGATTCCTGAGCTCGGCTTGTTTTTACCACTCATCCTCATGCTCCACATGGGCCTGTGCTTGGCTCTCATCATTCAGCCAGCAGTTCGAATCGAATCCGAACTCAATCATGGCGAGGGAAGGAGTTGGGGGATGTTGGTCTTGGCTGCGGCGATGGCACTTGTTGTCCTCGTTTTAACGCCACTCCATTTTGACCAAATTGGCGTATTTGGCTCTGGTCTTGGACCCTATGTATATGGAATTTGGGTGGCTGCAGTTGCCGTTTCAGTAATGATGCTGGTGCAATTTTTGCCCGCACTTGGGTTTGATGCTGCCCCCCGCCCAGAAATATGGTGGATGAAAATGACACTCGTGTTTTCTCCAGTTCTTCTTAGCCTGTTTACGCCCTTCGCTGTATTGTTGATTCCTGCAATTTGGCTCGCTTTACCTTGGTCTTCTCTCGCTCCTTGGTTCATCGAACGAGATGTTGCTTCACCTTCTGCTTCGTTCGTATTGTACCCGATTCTTTTCATCAGCGTAATGTGCGCAATACTCCCCTTCTCGTGGAATGAGCCGTTCCTTGCTTCGCTTTGGTTGGGATGGATTCCCGGTGCGATGGCAAGTGTTGGACTCACCCTCCATATCAAGCAGAGAGGGACGAATTCTTCACAACTTTTAGCGGAAGAATGAGAGGCGTTTGCCCTTTACATTATTCTTCACTTAATTCAGATTCAAGTACGGCTGCTTCTAATTCCGCCCAAGCATGGCCGACACTTGCATCTTTCAACGTAGTTTCGACTTCACTTCGTACGCGTTCAGTCAACGTCTCGTCCTCTTCGTCAGGAAACATGCGCGACATTGGACCGATGCCTGAAACAACAGATTTTGAAAGTATGATGAGCAGAAGGCCGATGATTGGAAACAACCATCCCACACTCATCGTTTCAAGATTCATTCGGCCTTGAACAAGTCCAAATCCAGCGATAAGAAAACAGCCGATTCCGGTACCGAGCAAAAGCGTCGATGCAGCATCGGATGGTTTGCTCATAGACCTGCGTAGAGTAACAAGGCAATGAACCCAACGGCAAGCCGAGGCTCAGTAGGTCTCTCTCATCAATTTGTGAATTTTGTAAGGAAGTAATGCCCGGTTCACAGGCGTGACTTCAAGAATACGTCCATCATCACGACGACGGATGTCTTGTAACAAAGGATGGCGGCTTTTCTTGTGGAGTGTCAATAACGTTGGTTTGTCAACTTCAAGTGCACTGCGGACGGTATTGACGAATGCTTCACTTTCTACTGCGAACTTTCCAATCTCATCGATCACCAGAACTTCACATTCATCGCGAGCGAATTCAATTGCAGGTATTGCAATTCGTTCCAAGGCCTCTGTGTCAATGCCATAGCCTAAGACGCGAAGGCGAGAGTCGATGTTCTTGTGAGCCATAATTGCATTTTCGCCAGTGACGATGTTAAAAACGCTGTATCCCAATCGTTCACTACCGTCTAAAATAGGCTCGGTTCGCATTCCACCGATGATGGGGGCTTCTGTCAAACTACCCCGCATCTTGATTTCACGCGTTCGCTCTTCGCTAAGCATTTCGAGAACTTTTTCCATAACAGCAGATTTGCCACTACGAGGTAAACCAGTTATGCCGATCTTTGGATGAATGCCCATAATACTCTCACCACGAACAATCGCTAACGGTCGTTGCAGTGGCTTATCAGTAATAAAATGATGTTGCACTCTTATCCCGTCTCGAGGGATTGTAATGGTGAAAGAAGAGAGGCGTAGTTTACATGATTACTGAACTGAAAGCATCAATTCCGGTATTTCGGAGGTTACTTCAACCGGGAGCATTTCCAATTCGTAATTATTGACGTTGTTATTTGCAGACCAAGCACGGGCCCATTCATCGAGGTCTTTGGCATTCAACAATTCGCACATCCAGTGGAGGGCTTTCTCGAGGGTCCCATGGCTTCGGATAAGGCGTTCTTGAATTTCTGGATGAAGTTCAATGTGATTCACGCTGTTTCCGAGAACACAGCCCGATGGAATAACCGCCCAACGAAGTCGGCGTTCTTGGTGAGCATTGACGATTGCTTGGCAAGCAAGCCGTGGCCCGTATTTCGACTCCGTAGTACCGCACCACATAGCAAGTTGCCGTTCATTGGCTCTTGAAGGAATATCTGTTCGGAAAGCTGGGTGACGGACAAAGACTTGTCCGTCTTCGTCTTCAGAGAAGTGTACCCCGCGAATAAACGGACGTGAACCACGTCCTTTGACCCATGTTTCAATCGACTTTGAGTGGGCAGTTTGGTCTATTTCTCCGACACGTACACGGATGGTGTGTCCATTGGTTGCGATGGCATGTTGCTGCTCCCCCATCCGGGGAAGGTTGGCAAGGCGGTCGAGAATTTCTAAAGTGAGTTTCCGTTCGACACGGTCGCGAGGCAGTCGAGGGATGGCCCAAGTGTCTTTGGCCCAAGCAATCCAACGGCCTTTTTCCATCTCAAAGGAAGGTACTCGGTTTGAAAGGCCGTTTTGGTCACGGCGTAAATCGGCGCGGCTAATTGGGCCATGTATCACAAGTTTCTCGGTTTCTTGTTTGGCAGTGATGCCAAGAACGGCGACTCCTTGAGTCATTCCTGGGAATAAATGGTTTGCTTCTTCAATAGCCCAAATATCGCTCCAACCATGTTCTTCGACAAGCAGTTGACGAAGTGGATGAGAGGATTGTTCACGAAGAATACTGTCTGGTGCAATCAAACGAAGACGACCACCTTGCTCCAAAATTTGTAATCCGCGTTCAATGAATAAGCGATAGAGATTGACGTTGCCACGCATTGTCGAGAAGCGTGGCAAACCATTATCGGTGAGAGCTCGTAATTGTTCACCAAGTTCACGGCGAAGTTTGCTCCCGTCTTCCATCCCGCGGAACCGGTCTTTTATTCTCAGCCAAGGCGGGTTGGTGACAATAAGACGAGGGGCTTCGGACCAAGGCCAACCACCTTGCAGTGTGTCGCCTTGTTGAACTGCTTGTTCAAGCAATTGTTCTGCTTCCTTTCGTGGAAGGCATCCTGGTTTATTTGATTTTAAACTTACCAAATCAAAACGGATGCATTCGAGTAACAGGCGTTGGCGTGTCGAAGAAACAACCAAGGCATCATTGTCGAGTAATTGGAAAGAAGAAAGAAGAGCCTTGGTGTCGGCTACTTTTCTCTCGATGGTACTATCGCTGTGATTTTCGGCATGGCGTCGTATCAAGCGTGCGTGGAAAATCCCGCCGCCGCAAGAAGTATTTGCGACTGGAAGAGGAATGCCACTGAGTGTTCGAAGGCCAAGTTCAACTCGTTCAAACTCAGATTCATTATCCACTTCAGTTTCTTGGACATGCTGTGGAAGGTTGAGTTTTTCGAGGTGTTGGCGAAAACCCGGCGGGAGGTTGTTCAAATGCATTGAAGAAGTCGGTGTAGGCGTTTTTGGGCGTGTCAAACTTTCCAATAATTCCGAGGCGATGACTGCATCTGCTAAACGGGGCGGAGTTGGATGTGCACCGCGAGGAGAGCGCCCATCTGCCTCAGCATCATGGCGGGCCAAGAGGTGATCAAGAACATGCCCTGGGTCAGTTAGCAAGTTTGCAGGCAAGGTTGGCCAATCTTCTGGAAGAAGGGCTGCGATTGGTTGATGGACAAGAAGGGATTGTTCCCACGCAGCAAGCCATATGTGGATTTGTTCGGTACGGTCGCCAAGGCATCGGTCGAGTCGCGCATACCATCCACTTACTCCGCTTTGCATTGACCCCACCCAAACCAGCGGGCTGGCTTTTCCGGTTTGAATGTGACCCTTGTTTTGAGGGTAGAGAAAAAAGCCAAAAAGCGGGTTTTTCAAACGAGTCCGAGATGTTGAAAACTCTCATTATGCCATTCCCAACCCGTTTTAACCCATTCAAATAATGCCGAAAGTTCCTTCTTTCGGACACCAGCCGCTTTGGCTAAAGTTTTGATGACTTTCAATTCCGAGTCATCATATTCCCCATCTACCGCTGCAACAAGAATTGCATCTCGTAAAGCAATTTTCAATACAACCGGATTTAACTTCGAAATGACCAATTCAAGTAATGGGGGATTCTCAAGTAAGTTACGAATATCAACCCTCATTTCTGGATGCATCATACTTCGGCCCATCAGTGCTTCAATAATCGCGAGTTCTTCTTTCACGAGCATACCATCGGCCGAAGCGACAATGACCATGATTTCTGCATACCCTTTGACGTCTTCTTGGGCGAAATCAATCGCAAGATCGAGATACACTGGTTTCACTCCGATATCTCGTTGAGGATATCGTATCCTTCTTGCATCCAAAGATATCCATTTGCTGTCCATTTGAGTAAGCGTTCGACCGAATCTGGAGCGAGGGCAAAATGCTCGACTATTGTGTTCAGCACTTCGCGCTCATCATCGTCAACATTGCCATCAGCAGCGGCCATCAATGTTGCATCACGCAGAGCGAGACGCGCGGTTTCTTCACTCATCTCGGCAAGACATACTTCCAAGGAGGGGGGGTTTTTCAAAGCCCCACGAATTATTTTCCGTTGAGATGGGGAGAGGAGGGCCGTTCCAAGTCGTTGTTCAAACATTGCCATCTCATCAACGGTTAATTCATTGTCAACTCTTGCCATAAACGCGAGTAAGCGAGCATAAGCAAAGCGTTCTTCTCGGGGGAGTTTGTGAATTGTGTCGGGTAGCATTACACCTGCGTGTCCGGCATAGACTTAGAACCCAACGCTAATACTTCTCCTCGTAAGTGAGTTCTTGATAGAAGGGGGACAGGCCAAAAGAACTCTTTTTGACCATTCTAAAAGCAAGACTTGATGGCTGAGGGATGCCTGCTTGCCGCATGGATGAAAGTCTGAATGTACTTGGAGAGCCGCTCGACTCATGTTCCTGTGAGCCAATGACGGGGTGGCATCGTGACGGGAAATGTAACACAGACCCAAGTGACCGGGGTTCGCATACCGTCTGTTGCGTACTAACTGAAGAATTCCTAAATTATGCTCTGTCGAAAGGAAATGACCTGATCACACCAATGCCACTTCATGGATTTCCGGGGCTCAAACCAGGAGATTCATGGTGCGTTTGCGCTCAAACGTGGTTGGATGCTGTCAATGCAGGAACTGCATGCCCCATCGACATGGAATCTACACATCAAAAGGCACTGGAAATTATTCCATTCGACCTCATTGAAACGCATGCTGTATGATTCATTCTTCTTCTGATGTATATCCGAAGACAAACCATCTCATTGTGGCCCAAGTGAACAAACCCCAGCATATCATATTGACGAGGAAAAGCAAACGAATTGGTGCATCGGATAGTGTGATGAGTGCATCGTATGAGAGGGTTGAGCCTGCCATTCCAAACGCATAGACTGAAAGCGCTCCAAGAATGGTGTTCTTGACGTTTTTCCGCCCATCAAATGTAAAAGTACGATGGACGAAATGGGCGAAAACGCTCGACATAGCCCACGAAATCGACCACATTGCCGTTTCGTTCAAAAGGTCAAGAAGAAAGGTTGAGCGAAGAATTTCCCATATAATCCAAAACAGAAAGGTGTTGAATCCTCCAGCGATTCCAAATCGCTGTAAGGTCCCACGAGGGAGAACTTCCGCTACTTTTGGACGATTCATTTTGCATCCTCTCAATCGTCATTGGTGACAACGTCGCTGGGTTTTCCAGTGAGAACTCCGCGAAGTTTGGCATTATCTCTTTGGATTGCATCCATCAACTCGTATTTGCAATTCATTGATTCGGCTAACACGCCAAGAGCCAATGAGTCCTTTGGCAGACATTTCCCTCCAAATCCCCTATGGAGGCCAAAAATTGGGTCCAAATGTGAAGGGCCTATGGGTTGGACTTGTTCTGCCGTAATCATATCGCGAATCGTGTACCAATCTTCACCCATTGCTTGGCAAATGTCAAACATTTGATTAGCAAAAATGACCTTCATTGCATAAAATGTATTTTTGGTATATTTGACTAATTCGGCTTGAGTCGGTGTAACATGGAAAAGGTTTTCTTGACGAAGTACGCCGGCTTCTTTGTGTTGAGAAAACACGCGTTCGGCTACATCGGCGTGATGTGTTCCGCATACAAGCAAGTCCTGATTTGCAAAGTCTTCGAGGCGTCGACGCTCGACCAAAAATTCTGGAGAATATGCGATCTTAAGATGTGGATATTTTTCATGATAGGATTGTGTAGTTCCTGGAATAACTGTACTTTTGATAACGGCGGTGAAACCATCTGGTAATTCATCTAATATGCCTTCAACAATTCGGGTATCACATGCTCCAGTTTCGGGATGCTGGGGTGTTGGTACAGCAATATATGCAAAATCAACATGGTCGGTAACATCGGCTAATTGAGTGCCGCGGGCAGGGTCGTGAACAAACAGTTCATGCGCGCTTTTGAAACAGTGTTCAATGGCGCCGCCAACCATACCAACACCGATTATACCGACCTTCATGTTCCAAGGGTGGCGCTCCTAAGTATTGGTTTTACTGCACGTTCTATCGATGAGGCTCGGGGTTTAATTTTCCATCTTTGGCCATTTGAGATGCAAGTAAGAGTGATTCTGGTGTCCCGCAATCGACCCATGTTTCTTCTCCAACCGAGAGTAACTTTGCATTGCCGAGTTGTATGTATTGGCGGATGACGTCCGAAATTGAAAAATCTTCACCTCGTTGTGACATTGCTGTATCCAAATACGTCCACAGGTTTTCATCAAAAAGGTAAATGCCTCCAATCGCAAGGTTAGAAGGGGGGTTTTCCGGTTTCTCGATGATATCGGAGACGTTACCATTTTCGTCGAGAACCGCGACTCCGAACGCTTCCGGGTGCTGTTCTTCACGTACAAGTAAGACACATCCAGGGTTTTTTTCTGTCGTGTTGAAGCGATTGACTTCGTCGGTTAACTCGAGCGTTGTGATGTTATCAGAAAAATAGACTAAGACGCGGCAGTCTTGATTGTAAGAACGGGCAAGGTTGAGGGCATGTCCGACGCCCAGAGGCTCTTCTTCGAGAACATAGTGAATTTTTTCGCCTTCAAATCCGCCACCGATATGTTGCGCAATTTGGCCAATGAACTCATTTGAAATTATGGTGATGTTTTTAATGCCAGCGCGACGGATTGTAGCAAGAGCAAAATCAATCACTGGTCGATTGTACAAAGGTAAAAGCGTTTTTTGCGTGTATTTTGTAAAAGGATACAACCGGCTCCCATGCCCGCCAGCTACCAAGATGGCGTTGGTCATCATACCTCATCCGAGGCAGTCGTAGTTATTGGGGTTGTCTCAATATTCTTCGTCGTCATTTTTAGAATCCATTACCTCTTGGACAGCGCCTTCCTTTGAATTTTTCTCAAACCAATCGGTTTTGACCAAATCACCCAACCGTTCAACACCTGCTTCGATGAGGTCGGTGTCTTTGGATTCGGCCTCTTGCCATCTTTGTTGTGCTTTTTCTTCGTATCGAACATTGGCTTCATTGACCAAGAGTTCAGAAGGGCGTAAGTCATCTTCTAACCCTTGGTATGCCGGTTCAGAAAGAGAGGGGTCTCTTCGCGCTTGGGATGCATCAAACTGTGAATCGGTTCGACCTGAAGTAAATCCTTTTTCATCTGAACCACGGTTGCGGCGTTGTGTTTTCGACACTTGGATCGATTGTAAATCCCCTGATTGAACCGCTTGAAATGCGAGTTCCATTCTGTTTGATTGTTCGAGTATGGCCGGGTCGACTTCAAGCAGCATAAAGAGGGCTTCTTGTCGCTCGATTGCTTTTCTTTTCGCTGAAATCATTCGTAGAAATGCACTTCCGAATGCAATGCTTTCGAAGATGAGAAAAGTGGATGGTGAAATCGTACCGGTACCCCATCCTATTGCCCCGAGAATAAAACTTGCTATAATGAGAAATTGAAGGCGGAAACGCTGTTGTTTTTTTCTCGTACTTTCTAGCTGATATTGCTGAAGAAAATAAGCGCTAGGGTCTTGCATTGTAGGTCATCATCCTTTGAGAATCTTCGTGATGCGAGTTCTGTACTCCTCATCTGAAAGTGAGTCATCTTTCCAACCAAGGTCAGATATTGCCTGAAGACGGCTTGCCTCTATACTGTTTTTCATTCTTTCAAACGAAAATTGAATCAAGAGGCCAAACAGAAGCAGGGCAGCAAGGCCAAATCGCCATTGCTCTGTGATGTAGCCGATGAGTAGGCTCAAAGCTAAACCTTGTCCAAGTGCAAATCCAAGTCGTTTTTGCAACTTCCCCTTGGAATCCAAAGTATCGAGGAGTCGCTTTGCGCCTTCTTTTTTGGTGGTCATGGAACGGCCAAGAAGTGCTTTCGTGTCAATATGTCGGAATCAGTTCATCGGAACGAAACAATCGTCATCGATTTCAATCAACGTTCCATTCATGAGAAAATGGTCTAAAGCCTCATCGATTTCCTCTGGGCTAATTCCACTGGAATTCAAGTGTTTGAAAATTGTTTCAAGGGTTGCGCAGGGTTGCCCTCGTGACATCTCTGTTTCGACATGAATGAGTAACATTTGGCAAACGACAGCGAGAAGGGGGTCGTCGCTTTCTCCATCGGGCAATAATTCGATAAAACTGCTCGCTGGGTGCATTGCTGCTTCTACGTTACCCGTAAGTTCGAGCCGGTCTTCACTGTCTGCAGTTCGCTTACCAAGTCCGTTCAAACTCGGGTCGGTTTCAAGGTCGAAACAGTCGAATATGTTTCGCTGGAAAGGGTCAGTGTCCTGATTGTCAAGCACATTGAGGCGGCGGCCAATCGCTTCAAGCCGGTGCAACCTTTGTTCAATCGCCATTCTTTCGCGAGTGAGATCGACAGTAATGAGGTCAAGAGCCATATTCGCTTGGTCTGACAACCATTTTCCAAGGTCCCACTCAGGGTTGACGCCAATCATCACTTCAACCAAGCGTTGAACTTCCTCTGGCATTTGGTCGACCGCAATTTGTTCCTCGGAAACCTTGTGCTGTTTGTCGCTCATGTTAACTACTCTCCTCAATGACGGCCTATGAAACCTCTCGTTTGAAAGGGACCTTGAGTTCCATTGCAGAAACGAAATACACCCCTCGTTCTTCTCGTAAAGTACAGTTCCACTGGTCATAAACCTCATGGCATTGCCAACGGCTTTAATTTGTAAGGTGTTGAAATGAAGCCGCCTTTGAAGAAAGGGGGCGCGTTCATGTAGGGGTTGCTCTTGCCAAAAAACATGGCAGACTATCGTATTGGCATATTACCGGGCGATGGGACAGGTCGAGAAGTTGCGCTTGAAGCACAACGGATACTCGATACGATAGAGCAGCATACAAACCAAGGGTTTGAGCAAACCGTTATTCCATGCGGTGGTCAGCACTATGTCGAAACTGGAGAAGAGTGGGCTGAAGGTTCGTTTGACTTTTGCCGTGACGAAGCTGACGCTTTGTATCTTGGGGCGATTGGACACCCAGGTGCATACCTCCCAAACGGCGACCTCGCAGGTGGCTCCGTTATTCTTGGGCTACGCAGTGGACTCGATCTGTATGCTAACCTTCGGCCGATTAAACTCTATGAAGGAGTTCCACACAAGGTTCATGGCAAATTCACTCAAATTTGGCAACCTGGGATGGTCGATATGACTATTTTACGGGAGAACACTGAAGGTTTGTATCATTCACTTCTCCGACGCAGCGCTGACCGCGCCATGGGCCGTACGCCCTACGAACCTCCGGAAATGACATTCCCGGGGCTTAAGGGTGAAGTTGCTTATGACCCTCGTCCAATCTCTGAACACGGTAGTGAACGTCTTATTCGAATGGGTTTTGAAATCGCAGAAACTCGGAATGGAGCTCCAATCGATGGCAAAAAGCGCGTTTCATGTATTGACAAATCCAATGTAACACGTGGGTGCCAATTGTTCCGCCGTACTTTCGACAAAGTTGCTCTTGATTACCCCGACACCGAACCGGATTACGGATACATTGATGCGTTTACCCAATGGCTCACTCGAAGTCCTGAAAGTTACGATGTAGTCGTCACATCAAACATGTTTGGCGATATTGCTACCGATTTGGGTGCTGTTCTTCAAGGAGGCATGGGGATGGCTGCATCTGGAAATATCGGCGATTATAATGCATTCTTTGAACCAGTCCATGGCTCAGCCCCAAAATACGCTGGAATGAACAAAGTCAATCCAATTGCCAGTATCAATTCAATTCAGTTGATGATGTATTGGCTCGGTCGTAAAAACAACGATGATGAGTTGGCACAAATCGGCAGCCTCATCGACGACAGTGTTGCTGACCATTTACGAGATGGAAAGGGACTCACCTATGACTTGGGTGGCACTGCTTCGTGCTCAGATGTTGGAGAAGCTATTGCTGCTCGACTTGCTACGAAATTACAAGACACGTTCTAAGCATCTTGACGGCGGCGAAGTTCTGCTTCAAATTCGCCCCACAATTCTTGTTCGATTTGCTTTCGTAATTTAGGTTCTAAGGCGGTTTGCACCTGAATGACGACTTCCTCCCAGATTTCAGTCCCCATAGCACTACGCGTTTCAATTTCTGTGGCTTGAATCAATTCTTGAACTTCGGAAACCGAAAATTTAGCCTCAACCTCGTCGTTTGAAACTCGGAGAAGTTCTGCTTGGACGATACGCTCAATATGTTCCATCAAATGAGCGACTACACTCAATTCCCATACATCACTTGGATGTGGCGTATCCATAGTTGTCACTGTATTTTTCAATGTTTGTACAATTCGTGCTCGGACTGGATTGCCAACTTCAAAATCTCGAACACCTGAAACAAAACTTACCAATGCTTCAAGCCATTCTTCTTCAGAAATATCTTGGCCACACCCTGGGCAATCAACAACCTCTTCTCGGGTTAAAGGCTCATGCAAAAGGTGTTCGGTTCTTTCATCGTCGAAATTTTTCTTCTCTCGCCGCTTCGGTTCAGGGGGTTTTTCAAGATCAAAGGAAACAGAAGACCCAAATGTGTGTTTTTTGGGCGGGGGGTTCGGAATTTCGCTCATTTCGGTGAAGAATCATCACTCTATAATAAAAAAGGTTTGCCGGTAAAAGGTAAAAAAGTGCGCAAAAAGTGCGGAATCAAACTACCGGAGAAAGAAAAGTCGCAATATGGGCAAGCGCCTCTTGTAGGATTTGAGCGTTTTGATACTTCTCAACGTGTTGAGGCGATTCATCCGATAGAAGTATGCGATTCATGTTTGAAATAACTCTCGACAATTCATCGACAATCGTAACTGAAGCCATTCTGGCAGTGCGCGAAAGGGGGTTCAAATCGATGACAAGAACGGTCTTCCCCATAGCCACCAGTGCTTCGCATCGGTCGCCATCTTCAAGCGGCACAAGAATCACATCAGATTCAAAAATACCTTGCTTGGAGCAATTGGCACGTGGCCCTTCAAGACCTGGGATTCGAGCATCTGGTTCTGCCCCAAAAATTTCGACATCCAATGCTTCTTGTTGTTTAATTTCATTTAGATGGAAAAGCAGTGCCTCCATTCGTTCTGGAGTTCGATAAAAGATATTGATTTCAACGGGACAGTTGAGCTGGTGAGCAAGGTGAAGGACTTCTTTGCCAGCAAGAGCGACTACATTGCCGTTGAGACTGATGACTGGATGTTTGGCTGATGCCATGATTGCCACAGCCTGTTGTGTCGCAATCATCGCACTAGGAATGGTTTGTTCACCAAGTAAATAATCGAAAGCCTCACCTCTGCCATGTGCAATCAACGCACTACCCGCTAGCATTCCTTTTTTCTCGGCTTCTTCGAGACGATGTCGCATCAACAAGGATTGGTAACGTGGATGGCTAGGGTCTGCTGCGATTTTGTTCATGGTCTTCCCTCAAGCGCCATCGACAATCATCGAAATATCAAGTGGTGAAACGCCTCGATTGACTGCACTTGTCGAAAGTACGTCAATTCCGCTTTCATGCCATTCATCAAGTTGGTCATACACAATTCCGCCACTCGCTTCAAGACAAATATGTTCTCTCAAATTCATCTCAACTAATTGAGTGGCAATATCGCGACTTCGTTCAGGGCCAAAATTATCCAACATGATGACCAATTTAGGAAGTGCTTCCCCTTCGCGTTGAGCCCAAGCTGCAGCAGCCATGATGGCTTCTTTGTCTTCTCGGACTTCGATTTCAAGGAAAGCACCGCAATCATCAGCGGATACTTCTTGTAAATAGGCGACAATTCGACTTGCGTGTGAATCGAGGTCTTGGTACATTGAAGCGAGGTCGTTTTCTTTCAACATCTTGGCGTCTTCACGATGTAAGCGGTGAGTCAAACCACCGCCAAGATGGACTGCCCATTTGTCTAACAGGCCCCATACTGTTTTTCTGGTACAAGCAATTTGGCCCGGAGCACGAGCAGACCAACGTTTTGTTTCTGTGGCAATCCCGGAGAGTTGACCCAACAAATTGAGGATGCTTCGTTCCATGGCGAGAAGCGTTTCACGATCACCTGAAAGGGTGGCGATTTCATCTTCTTGTGACACCTTTTTCCCATCGCTCGCCATCCAAGATATTTTCAAAGAAGGGGCCCAAATCTGCAGCATATGGTCGACAGCGGCAGTGCCGGCAATCATTCCATCTGCACGCGCACAAATCGTTGCGTTGATTTTCTGTGAACCACCCATGAAAGGCATATTTATTCCGTCATCTGCAAGTAAAGCACCCACCCATCGGTCAATACTTGCTAAAAGCAAGCGCGAGGGGCCTTCTTCCGCCGTCCATAACTCATGACCTCGGTCATGTGGGGGTCGCTTCGAGCCGGCCATGGTTCGGGCTGGGGGTTTCGTGTCTTGAAACATGTAGATGGGTTACAAGTGGTGGCAATGCTTGTACACGTTTTGATAAGCGGGATGGAACATTTCAATGCTATGGATTCACGCGACGAAGCCAATATTGTCCGGCACAAATCGATTTTATCTCTGTGCTGATGCGTTCATTCACTCAAGAACTGTAATGAAACGCTACAATCAATTGCTCTGGTTTGTCAAATCAATTGCTCACAGAGTGGAGATAGTGCTAATATGGATTCGACCCGACACGGAAGTATGCGCACTTGTACCATACTGTTTGTACTGGTGGGCTCATTGCTCTGGCCCATGACAAGTGCATTTCTCCCCCCCTCTTCGGAATCTCTTGATTCCGGATACGAACTAGCGACAAATGAAAGCATCATCGATTCGTATTCTCCTATAATTCAAGCTGCTCTCGCCCATAAAAGCGACCTTTCAATATATTCAAACGCACAGTTGGAATCTGCGCGCCAATGGGTCGTTATTGCCTCAGAGTATGATGGTGAGCCGGCTAAAGAATTGCCCGGAGCATGGATTGTTGACGTTGATTCTTTTACTCCTCCTGAATTCTTCTCTGAACTCCAAGAAGACGGACAAATCGAAGCGGCCTACCCGTTGGTTGAGAATAAAATGCTTCCACGTTGGGTGCCGAATGACCCAAAGTTCTCTGATCAATGGCATCTTCAAAACACCGGGCAATCGAGTGGAACAAGTGGTGAAGATGTCAATATCACAGGGGCATGGAATACCTACAGAGGCTCTGGCGTTGTTATCGGAATCGTGGATGATGGTCTGGATTGGAACCATCCCGACTTAGATGATTATTACGATTCCACCCTCGATTATGATTTCTGCAACAATGATGCTGACCCAACGCCTTCGTCAAATAATGCACATGGAACAGCCTCTGCCGGTGTTGCTGCAGGCGTTGGTGACAACAATATCGGTGTCAGTGGTTCGGCACCTGAAGCAGGACTTGCAGGATTGCAATTGATTTCGTGTAGCACGACGGACGCCCGTGAATCTTCGGCACTTGCACATGAACGCCAAAACATCGATATTTATTCGAATTCGTGGGGGCCAAGTGACAACGGAGAAACTCTTGAAGCCCCTGGGCCATTGATGCTTGCCGCTATGGAAAACGATGCTCTGCTTGGCCGAAACGGATTAGGGAACATCATTACTTGGGCAGCAGGTAATGGGTTAACTGATGATGACGATTCAAATTATGACGGATACGCAAACCTCAGATACACCATAGCAGTAACTGCCGTATCCCACAATGGTGACCAATCCTACTACGCAGAACCAGGTGCGAATATCTTGGTTGCTTCACCTTCGAACGGCGATAATGAGGGTATTACGACGACTGACATTGAAGGCTCTGGGGGATACACCAATAACGACTACACCGATAATTTTGGCGGCACTTCTTCCGCTACTCCCCTTGTTTCTGGAGTTATTGCACTTATGTTAGAGGCGAATTCAAACTTGTCATGGCGAGATGTTCAACACATTTTGGTCTTGACCTCACGTCAAAATGATGCTTCGGATTCTTCTTGGAATGTCAACGGTGCAAACTATGATGTCAGTCACAAATATGGCTTCGGTGTTATCGATGCGAGTGCTGCTGTTTCGATGGCTGAATCGTGGACCTCAGTCGCCGCTGAAACATCGGTAACGACGGGTACACAGAATTGTATTCAATGTGATATTCCAGATAACAGTGCAAGTTTTGTATCGGTCAATACAACCGTTTCTGAACCGGTCTTGGTGGAAAATGTCGATGTCATCGTCGATATTCCTCATTCATTTCGTGGAGACTTAGAAATCATATTGACGAGTCCCGCCGGAACGGAAAGTGTTCTTTCTGAAAAGCACGGTGATGGTGGAAACAACTTCAACGATTGGCGGTTTTCAACCGTCCATCATTGGGACGAGGACAGTCGTGGAGAGTGGACGCTTACAGTCGAAGATCAAGGAAACGGTGATACTGGCTCTCTTGATTCATGGGAACTCATCATCTACGGAACTGAACTCGATGTTGATACCGATGGAGATAACCTCACGAATTCAAATGAAACCGATGTGTATGGTACTGATCCTAATGATTACGATACTGATGATGATACCATCAATGATGGTGCAGAGGTATTGGTGTATGGTACCAATCCATTGGTCAGTGATACCGATGGCGATGGCTTGTCGGATGGCGTTGAAATTAACATAAATGGCACCGACCCTTTGGATAACGATACCGATGATGATTTGCTACTCGATGGAGAAGAAGTCTTACTCTATGGAACAAATCCATTGGTGGCTGACCCCGATACAGACCTTGATGACTATTACTGGTTTGAAGATTGTAACGATACAAATGCCATGGTCTATCCGGGCGCTCTTGAAGAACTCAACGGCATCGATGATAACTGCGATGGAAACTGGGATGAAGGATTCAATGCTACAGACACCGATGGTGACGGGCTCTCTGATTTTGGCGAATTCCATGTCTTTGGAACCAACCTTTCCTCGGCCGATACCGATGGTGACTTCTTGAGTGATGGTGAAGAGGTCTTAATTCATCTCACTGACCCTTTAGTCAAAGACAATGATTCTGATATGGATGGATACTATTGGTTCCAAGATTGTAATGATACAAATGCAAGTATTTCCCCAAATGCCCAAGAATTGTTAGATGGCATCGATAACAATTGTGATGGTGAAACCGATGAAACATTCAATGGCACAGATGCAGATGGGGATGGTTTGCTCGATTTGGTTGAATTCCTCGAAATAGGAACTGACCCTTTTGATGCGGATACCGATGATGATGGATTGACCGATGGAATCGAAGTGAGTTCTACCTTCACCAATCCATTCGTTCCAGACCCTGATGCTGACCAAGATGGTTTCCGATGGTTCCTTGATTGTGACGATAACGATACAACCCGTTCACCGAATGCAATCGAAGATTGGAATGCCTTGGATGATAATTGTGATGGCTCCATTGATGAAGGAATTAGCCGAGCGACTTGGGTTACCCCTGCACCCTTACTGGCTCATGTAGCACTCAATGCTACAAATGATTCTCTTGAACTGGCCGTGATTCTTGATCTTGACCCTATGTCAATTCAACGACTCAACCTCACAACCCAATGGTATAGAAATCAATCAATGTTAGCCCAAGGCCTTTCTTTTGATGAACTTCCTCACAATTGTCAACAACCCAACAGCACCTTTTCACAGGAACTTTGCGCCTTGAATGGTACAGTCGGGCCCTATGAACTCAAAGTCGTCATTTCAGATGGTACAGGATTTATCGAAATCAAATGGTTGGTGACCTACACTGTATGGCACCCGCCTGTACTCGAAGAAGTGGATGGGGATTCGACCGTTCAAACCAATGACAATGCAATGGGTTTGAATCTTGATTCGAATCTTCTACTTTTGGCATTTGGAAGCATCGTGATTTTATTTGCCTTTGTGGTAGGCTACCATGAACGCCGACGGTTTTTACTCGATCGAAATTCGACATTAAAGCAACAAGTTCAGCCCAATCAAATGCCGCAAATATTCATGCCACCTCCGATGTATGCTGATGTTCCACCTGCTCCAGACTTTTCACAAATGGGCGAATATGTTCCACCATCAGCCAATGAGTTGGATAAAAGCGAGTGGAAGTAATCATATTGGATTGGTAATAATACTCCAGCCAATGAGTCGACCTTCTGCTGCATCTGCGATGAGATTCAGTTGATTATGTTCAGTGTACAAGACTTCCTCGGTATCGCCATCTTCATCATTGTCGTCGGTATCCAGTATATCTTCATCCCAAGAACGTGACAAATCCAATGTTACGGCCCCATCTCCACCATCGCCAATTTGAGAGAGAAGTGAGCCAATGTCATTGCCTGGAACTGCAATCAAGTAGCCGACTTGAACATCGTCTTGGTAGGTGTCTGTAGAGGTATTGAAGAAACGGTCGTCGCCAAACAAAACGTCATAGCGGGATGCGTCTGAAAATCGGGATTCAAGTTTGGTGATGTTGAGTGTATTTGGTATTGAGTCGCGGTTGTAAGAAGTCGAATCTAAACCGCCTCTTTTGTCGTATTGACAGTTTTCTGTATTTGGTGTTCCTGTGAGATTAAATTGCACCCAACCCGCTTGTTCATCTGAAGCCACCCAAGATAAGTTCCATTGCGATACCGATGAAGAAATTTGCTTGGTCGTTCCTCGCCAAATGTAGCCGTTTTCTTCGAGTGCCCGGGATGCACCTGGCGCAATTGTGTTTGGCCAATGGTCAAAGCATTCAATTGCGTCTTCAAACGTATGCTGGCGAAGGGTTGAGTCGTCGGGCATGTGAGCTTCGTATTCACCCCATGATTCTAATTCGCTGTTGGATGGTCCGAGTTGGTTGGCTTGAGGTTTTGAAGCATAGGACAAACCGAGGTCAAGTTGCTTTTGGCCACGGGTCATTGAGGTCTTGGCAAAAGTATGATGCAATTCTAATTCCCCTTCGGGCAAAACATAATCGTTGAGTAATTGAGATGTTGGTGAACAACCGGATTGGTCTGCTTGGTCTTTTGAAATAAGGACGTCAACCGTTTGTTTCGCTGCCCAAGGGTTTCCTTCTTCAACCCATAAATTCATCGTTGCAGAACCCAAACAATACGCTTCGATATCATGGTGGGTTGCGACAACTTTCCATGCAGGTTCGCCACCGAATTCATCGATGCCAATGACACGCCAATCCCATCCAAGATTGCTTCCAGTTGCTCCTTTGTCAATCAGGTCATTGGCAAAGAGATGTTGAATTTCTACTGGTTGCATCATCAATGCAAGTCCGGGGGCAAGTGTCTCAAGACCTCCGAGTAAGCCTCCAACGCCGTAACTCATTGTGGTTCCTTGATACTTTCCAATCGGAGAAGGGAGGTCAATAGCCCAATCCAACTGAGTTGCTTTGGTATCTTGATTTCGTAGTTCAGTATATTTTGTCGAAGTGAGGTCCGCGGTTCCCGTAGCAGTAATCGCAAGCGTATCACAGAAGTTACCAAGTGAAAGATGGCGGTGGACTCTGAATGTATCTAATGAATTTGTGTTGACTGTTTTAACTGCAAGCCATTCTCCACCCATGCCGCCAACGATGCGCACCGCGCCGAGTCGGTCGATTGAACCGCCTTCATTGACCAGTTCACTTGTGCCTCCATTGGTGATCGAAAGACTGCCGGAGCCGCCGAAATCAATTGATATTTTACAAATATCGTCATCGGTTTCAAGTTGGTCCATCACCAGTTCAACAAAACCTTCTGTGGCGAGAAAAGTTCCCAGGCCATTTTCATCACCTGTAATCTGATACTGCATACTGTCGCCATAGCGGAGTTGTTCAGCAGTGAATGAATCAAGTTGATTGTTAAAATAATAATAGCCGCCTGCACCTATGATTATCAAGGTTAACAGAACCGCTGCAACTTGTGGTTTACGAATGATATCCATGAGAGTGGCAGGTCCTTCTCGAACTTGTTGTTTCGTCACCTTTGGTTTCGTTTTCTTTACAACGGCCACTGGCTCTTCATCAAGTATCTCTGCGTCAAGTATCTCTGCATCAAGAATGCTTTCTTCTTCGGGTTGTTCGTCGTCATCTTTGATGGCATCCGGTTTGGAAGGTGCCATCGTATCTTCATCTTCCATAGAAAGAACAATTTCATCTTCGTGTTTCGATTCCTTTTTCTTGTCCTTCTTTGGTTTTGAAGTTGATTGAAGTTCCACTTTTGCTGGCAAACCTACTTCTTTGTTTGAGAGGCCTGATTCAAGCAGGCGTTTGACCAAAATGGACTTTTTCCCAGAGGTAGATAAATCGTTAAGGATGCATAATGCTTTGAGTTTTACAACTGTCAAAGAAGATGTTTGCTCGTCCGACATCACCAAACCCTCACAGAGGCCTGTCGCCTTTCCCTTTCAAGTGTGACCCCAAATACGCCCCTAAAAACGCGAGTTTTAGGAACGGGTACAGGTTCGGTTAGCCTTCATGGGGTACATATGAACCATCTGAATTTTGGACATAGACCGTTTGCTCATAACTACCATCTGGTAATTTTTTGTAGAAATAACCACCTTCTGCAGGTTCGAAAATCGCTTCTGTCGAGGCAACCGTAACGGCTGGTGTCTCGGTTGGGGTTGAAATTGATGCTGTGACCAGTTCTTCTGGTGCTTGGGTCACTGGAGTTTCAACGGCGTGATGAGGATCATCGGATGGTCCTGCTTCAGGTGGGCCCGTTGGACCACCCGCGCTTGGTGGGCCACCTGTTGGACCAGCAGCAACACGGGCATCAGTTAGAGATGCCAAAACTTTGTCCTCAGTTGATTCATCCCCATTTTCAAGGATTTGTTTGACATGAGCACCGTGCTTTTGAGCCCCGAAAAAGGCGAAGGCTGACAATGAAAGACAAATGATCCCAAGAACTCCACCAAACACTTGGTTTGGCCATATTTTACCTTTTACAGAAAGGGAATTGCCCACATTCTTAATGGGGTCACCATTGGCGTCAACGTATTGAATAATAACGCAGTATTGCCCTGGATCTACTGAAAATTTGAATGTGTATTCTTGTCCAGCAACCGGCGCAGAAATAGTTTGATGTTGATATGCATGGTTTGTTCCGGCCTTTGCTTCAGCGGCAAAAGTTCCAAGTTGTTGTTGGCAATTATCCTCCTTAATCACATAAGCTTCAATCAGAACACCCGTGTCAGGGGGCGGGCTTGATGCCGCAACATCCAGATGCAGGGGGACATCGAACAAATCTTCGCCGGGTAAAGAGGGGCCCCATATCAACCCGATATCTTTCTTGGCTGAATGTTGTATGTCATCATAATCTACATGGAAAGGCATCGGGAAAAGGGCAAACGTAAACATCAAAACCGCTATACCAAGCCATAAAAAAACATTCCAACGGGATTTTTTCAATTCCTCTTGGCGTTGATCCAAAGTGAGGGCTTCTTCCACTTCATCTTGGTCGGTATCGGTAGGAATTTTTTCACCGGTAGCCACTACGCCTTCTTCGGTCATGTTTACTCCGATTTCAAGCGAGCACTTGAAAGGCGCGACGGAATGGCAACAAGCGTGGAGGAGTCGAGCGTGAATCACGAAAGGGAGGCGTCGCACGGCGTTGACCTTCGTATTGCTATCCTTTCAAGAGGGCCTCGGCTTTACAGCACCAGAAGGTTGGTTGAAGAAGCGAAGAAACGGGGATTGGACCCTTATGTGGCAGACCCAATGAAGTTCTCATTATTCGTTGCTGATGGTCGTATTGATATTCTTCACAATGGTGAGTTGTTCAATTATGATGCTGTTATTCCTCGCATTGGTCATTCGATTACCAAACACGGCGTTGCTGTACTCCGACATTTAGAACAATTAGGAATATGGACTGCGAACACAGGAGCGGGCATTCTCAAAAGTCGCGATAAACTCCATGCGTCTCAAATTCTTGCTCGAAACAGAATTCCTGTACCCCGCACAACCTATGTCCGAGATATCATTGATGTTGAAACCGCAGTTGATTTTGTCGGCGGGCTACCTGTAGTCATCAAAGTCACGCAAGGAACGCAGGGACAGGGTGTGTTTTTGCGCCACACAATTCGAGAAGCTCGCAATCTCGTCCAAGGGCTACTGCTCACTGGTCGCTCAATCTTGATTCAAGAGTACATTGCGGAATCCCACGGCAAAGATATCCGTGCTTTGGTCGTTGGAGACCGCGTCGTTGCAAGCATGCGACGCCGCGCCCGTGGAAGAGAATTTCGGAGCAACTATCATCTCAATGGAACGGTTGAAAACGTTGATTTGTCAAAAGAATTTGAAGAGGTTGCTTGCCGAGCAGCACGTGTTCTCGGCCTGCATATTGCTGGTGTTGATTTACTTGAGTCAAAGAATGGACCCTTGGTTCTTGAAGTGAATTCATCCCCTGGCCTTGAAGGTCTCGAGAAAGCCAGCGGCGTCAATGTCGCTGGGGAAATCATTGATTATGTTACAAGTGAAACTGCTTTTGCAGAAGTCGATCTCGACCAGTTACTCAGAACTGTACCTGGCGCAGGAGTGCTTTCGCTTCAAATTCGTAATCACCCAGCATTAGTGGGTCAACAACTTGCCAGTTTATTCAAATCAAATGCCGATATCCCTGTTTTTGCGCTTTCTCGCGACAACAGTTTGATGTGGAATCCTTCTGATGAACTTCAATTACGATATGAGGACGTGCTGATTTGCTATGGTGAACTCACAGAACTGAGGTCCTCCCTTCGTCAAGCAATGCTCGATGTGCCACGAAAAGCCTTCGATGTTCCCTCATCCGAAGAGACAAATGCTTGACTCGGCGTTGAATCTTAGGGTCCGTTCTCGATTGCTATTTCTTATCAACGCGCGGTGGTTTGATATGGGAGTCCGTCTTCTTCTCTTCTGCTCTACGGAGCACGGGATGCACCCCCGCCTTAGGCGGGAGGCGGTGAACGCCAATGAATACGCGGAGAGGAGAGGAGCGAAATCGCAAGGCTATGAGGCCGAGCCAACTACGGCTCAATGATACCTCAGTTGTGCTTCCACCACGCCTTATTCACATGCAAAATCTGCCATGGTTAGCCTGTTATATGCAGACGTTGAAGGCTGAAAATAAATCACTGAATACCCAAAAGTCCTACGCTAGTGGATTACGCGCTTTAATTGAAACAACCCTTTCTGATGAAAATGTTCTGAGTGAATCAGATTATCAAGCAATGACTGTGTACGAATTGGCTGAGCGAATGGAACCGCTCAATGGACGAATGGACCGATGGACCCATGGATTATCTGAGTTACGCCCAACCACCTACAATGCGCGTCTGGCTGCTGCTCGACACCTGCTCAAATGGCTTGGGCATCGCTGGCCCGACCATCTAGTTCGTGCACGAACTGGAAAGCGCCTCCCTCGTACTTTGAACCGAAGAGAGATGTCGATGGTTTTGGATGCCTCTGCAAAAAGTGAAAATCCCGTCGCCTCAATTGTCGTTACAATGATGCTTGACACCGGCTTACGTGTCAGTGAAGTATGTAATCTTGACCAGAATGACATCGACCTCGAAGATGGGTCTGCTCGAGTCTATGGCGGCAAAGGAGACAAAGACCGTTTGGTACTCTTCACTCGACGAACCCTTGAACGCATTCATGCATGGTTCCCGATTCGAGATGCTCGAGTTCGTGATGATGATTTCGCATTCCTCTTGAATTCAGCAGGTCGGCGTTTACAACCCCGCGGCGTTCAACGATTGATGGATTCACTCGCAGGGGAAGCGGGACTTCCGAAGGGGAAGTTGACGCCGCATGTATTACGTCATAATTTCGCCACTGGTTTATTGGAACGTGGGGCTGATTTAGTCACTATTCAACGCTTACTCGGCCATTCCAGTATTGCAACGACTCGAGTTTATCTTGAAATCTCTGACCAAACATTACGTGAAGTCTATCATCGGGCTCAGGCCACACGGGAAACTATTGAGGCAGCTGCGGCAGCAAGAACCACCGATGAAGAGGAACTCGTTGAAACCACACCCTCGACCAGTTCGATTGGTATTGATTGAATCAGGTGCGTTTTTGTTTTTGCTTTTTGATGGAGGGGGCTGCCCATTCTCGGTGTGGTGTGAACTCTTGCCATAGTGGTTTTTTTGGGTCGAAATTTACCTAAACGGCAGCGTGAATCTTTTTCTTTTGACGGTATAACAACGGCTTTCTTTGATCTGCCGAATTTCCTCGTGGCATGGAAAGTTGTGTATCCCGGCGGCATTCAATGCAAACGCATCATTCAATGAAATGATTTCACTTTTTATTGAACCACGGCATATCAGTTACACTGCGTGGCACACGCAGCGTAGAACCTTTCCTTCCGTCTGTAGATTTGGAAGGCTTGACAGCTTTCTTGACTTTTGAAAGAGTGGATTTCTTGACATTAGCGGCTTTTTTCGAAACTTTCTTGGCTGCTGTTTTGGTTTTTGACGCAGCTTTTTTGGCTGCTGCTTTGGTTTTCGAAGTTGCTTTCTTTGATACCGACTTTGTTGCTACAGTTGCTTTCTTGGCCGCCGTCTTGGTTTTTGCCGCCGCCGTTTTAGCGGCTGAAGATGATTTCTTAGCAGTCGACTTTGTTGCTGTCTTTGCTTTTGAAGCGACTTTTTTAACGGCGCCAGAGGCTTTGTCTGCCACCTTGGCAGCAGCACCTACTTTCTTTGCAACCGCAGCACTAAGGCCTGCATCTTGGAGTTTTTTAGAACCTGCAGAAGCAACCTTTGAGACCGAATCGATCTTTGCACCGATCAGTTTTTTTGCCGTTGCAGCCCCGATTCCTGGAAGTGCTGTTAACGTGTCGATTTTTGAATTCCCCTTTGCGGTCATTGGCTCACCAATCACTCCATGATGGGCGCGACTCATCAATTCTTCTCTTCACCTGTTTGCAACGAAGCGTTGGATTGATGGTGTTTGAATGAATCCGTGTACCATGGGCAACCGAGAGTATGGTGAGGGTTCACTTGTCGTCTATGCCCAAGTTGGCCATGCTAAAGCGAATCACCGAGTTGAAAATGACACCGGTTTTTTGAGACCGAAATCATTCAGTTTACCAAGTAAAGTAGTCTACCTCGGAGATGTAGCCACACATGCTTTGGCCTATCTCGAACACCCGGAAACACCTCACTTTTCTGAACCGCCTCAATTCAATGAACAAAAGTGGAAATTTCAAACTCAGAGCGGGGGCCTAGGATTGGCCATCTCCTCTGATTCATATTGGGGTTTTGGTTTATTCAATTCAGGCTACCTCAACCGGATCGTGCTCAAAGGCTCGCCTCAATCATACACCCGATTACTGTTCGACCTTTCGGCATCGCTTGGACATCGCCCATGGGAGTTCATCCACTCATCATCTGCGCGCAAATATCTTTCAAAGCAGGATGGGAATGTATCTCTTGAATCGAATGAAAAGGCTTGGAAGAAGGCTTTTGAAACAGCACGCTCGATATTTGATGAACAAATGTTCATGGTTGGAGAACAAGGGAAAGCGGTTCAGAAGCGAATAAAAAATACCCCCGATACAAAAGATTGGACGGCCAAGAAAGCTGAGGCGTCTATCGAACATGCTCATTATGATTTAGAGGTGGCCAAGGGTGCTCTTGCGGACGGAAATGCGCCTGGATTCGAACGCGCTGTTGCAAGGGCTGAAGCATACTTCATCGAAGCAGACCCTGAAGGGAATATTGCGTATTCGTTGGAGGGTTTGTATGAAATTCCTCAGGGGCAAATACTCGACCATAGCTCAATCGATGAAGAGGTTTCCTTTGTTGATTTAACCTCAAATGATGAAGAAGAGTAGTTTTCTTGGCCGCGTCGCGTTGATAAAGGGGTGGCAACTCGCACAGATTGGTCCACATGGCTTCAAAGAAAAAATCCGACGGTAGCGGTATTCAACAGGCTGCAGGTCTTATTCGATATTTCGATGAAGAATCAGAAGATGCTTGGAAGATTACTCCGTTCCAAGTTTATGCAGCATGTATCGGCATTGGAACCTTCTTCTACCTTGTTAATCAAGGCGTCGTTTCATGGATTATAGGCCTGTTCTGAAACTCTGTTTCAAATCGGTTGAATCATAATAATTCGATTTTCTTTTTGTGCCATGCATTGTGCAACTTTCATTGCAGTTCGCATATCGGTCGTACCGCCAATCACTTTCTCGCCATTCATATCGTGAAGAATCAGTTTGTGAGTGAGATTGTAAAGTACGCCCTCTTCAATACGTTCGAATACCCAATGTTCGTTTTCAATTCGAACCATTGCAGGAATTTCAACCAATGGAGTCATTTGTGAGCCAATTGTTTGCGTACGGGATTTCAAGCCTTGAAGATCTCGAACTGGACTCCAATTCCTTCGACGAATCGGTGCATGCATTCTTTTGTTTTTCGCAACGCCTTCTCTAAATGCTCTACTCATGAGGGTCCCATCCCTTGAAGTCGTTCGACTTCGTTCTGAAGCGGACTTCGTCTGCTAATAAGAACCGCGACGCGTTCGATGGCGAAAACAGGGTTTTGTTCAACCTCTGGTTGTACTCAATGGTTTGAAAGTACATCGAAGTGATGAAACAGGAAATGCCTCAAGCGGTGGCTTCATCAAATACCGACGATTCGACAAATCGGAGACGGACAAGATGAGCGAAATTCCAGAGGGACAGTACTACACCAAAGAACACGAATGGTTGCGTGTAGAAGGAAATGAAATCACGATCGGAATTACCGACCATGCTCAACATTCTCTTACCGATATCGTCTATATTGAACTCCCTGGTGAAGGCGAAGTCCTTGGCGACATGGAAGAGTTTGCAATTGTCG
>Ga0308019_10000296_pt1 | contig 30939 bp, 17 predicted proteins | sample Neamet284_FD_203135 | JGI IMG/M metagenome (GOLD analysis project Ga0308019, IMG submission 203135) | Marine microbial communities from water near the shore, Antarctic Ocean - #284 | ecosystem: Environmental > Aquatic > Marine > Unclassified | place: Southern Ocean | collected 2014-10-01
GAATGTACCAGAAATTGACCTTGAACCTCAAACTGAATTTACTCAAATCATGTGGGCAACACCAAATGAGTTCCTCTTAAAATGGGAGAATCATGAAATGAAGATCGCTCCGCCAGTGGTCACTCTCCTGATGGAGATTGAACAAACGTTGGAACGAAAAGGTCGTGATATGCTCGAAGCCGCACGTGATATCAGTGAACGACTACCTCAACGCCGTTCCATTTTATTTGCTTACGGTGTCGAAGTTGTTCCGGTGAAAACGGCGACTCTCCCTCCTGCCGATCACACCAATTGCTATCTTGTTGGTGACCCTGAAGGTGAATTTATTCTGGTTGACCCTGCATCTCATCTACCTGAAGGGTTAGAAGACATGGCCAAGGCAGTAGACCGGCATAAAGGGGAATTAGTAGCAATGATGTTCACACATTCTCATGGTGACCATGTCGGAGATATAGGATTACTACGAGAAGCCTTTGAGGTCCCAATTTGGGGCAGTGAGTACACCTCGCGTAGTGTCAAATGTGACCGGATTCTCACCGATGGTGAAATGCTTGAACTCGGGAAACAAGCGTGGCAGGTGCTCATCACTCCAGGACATCACCCCGGACACATCTGTTTACTCGGAGACCCAGGGCTCATCGCTGGAGATATGGTCGCAGGTATTGGTACAATCCTGATTCCACCCCACACCGGTGATATGAATGTCTACATGGAACAACTCGAACGTTTGAAGAACCTCAAACCTCATCTGTTATTTCCAAGCCATGGCCCAGTTATAGCCCTCCCCACAACGAAATTCAATCAGTATTTGTCGCACCGTCAAGCACGGCATCAAGCGGTCTATGCTGCAGTTGATTCTGGAATTCAATCACTACCAGAGATTGCCAAAGCAGCCTATGCTGATACCCCAGATGCCCACCCTGGGCTTGCCATTGATCAAACGCTCTCGCACCTCATGTCTCACCAACGGGCTGGGGCAATGGACGAACATTCCTCAAAGTGGTCGACAAATCAAACCAAACCTTAGAACACCTCCACCGGCAGGGAAATCTATGCCTCGTAGAGTTGAGTTTACCAAAGCCGGCTCGCCGAGTACAATTCGAGTGGCTGAAATGCCCCTACCTGAACCGAAAAGCAGCGAAATTCGCATCAAAGTTGCTTTCGCTGGAATCAATTTTGCGGATTTGTTAATGCGTCTTGGTTTCTATCAGCCACGTCCGCCTTATCCATTTACTCCTGGATACGAAGTCAGCGGAGTAATCGATGCGTTGGGTGATGAGAATACCGGTTTCACCATTGGCCAGCGAGTGGTAGCTGCAATGTCCACAGGTGGTCAAGCAAGTCATGTCGTGGTCGACAAAAACCGTGTGTTGGTACTTCCGGATGAAATTGAACTCGATGTCGCAGCAGCCATGCCCGTAACCTACCTTACCGCACATCATATGCTGCATCATCTGGGCCATATGGGTAAAGATGATTCAGTTTTGATTCACGGCGGTGCAGGAGGAGTAGGTACTGCTGCTCTACAATTGTGCCAGTGGGCGGGCGTGACCAAAGTCTGGGCTACAGCCTCCGGTTCAAAATCCGAAATCATTGAATCCCTTGGTGGACGAGCGATTGACCGACATAACGAGGATTTTGTGAGCATCATCAAGAAAGAAACTGAAGGTGCAGGAGTCGACCATATTCTTGACCCGATTGGTGGTGAGCATTTGACTCGGTCTCTTTCGGTACTCAAAGAAGGTGGGCGGCTCTATACATACGGTATGTCGGCTGCCGCACCAACAGCAAAGCGCTCTCTACTCCGCACCTATTTGGCATGGAGAAAGACGCCTGCTTTTGACCCTCTTCGATTGATGACTCGAAACCGTGGAGTCTTTGGCGTCCATATGGGAACATGGAAAGACGAAACGGTGATGCAGGCTCAACTCAAGCGAATTCTCGAAGGAATCATGAGCGGAGCACTCTCGCCAATCATTGATTCAATATTTGACGTCGAAAACGTAGCAGAGGCACATCAATATCTCCACGACGGAAAAAACATCGGAAAAGTTCTACTTCGTTTCAAGTGAGGATTGAAGAAGCGTCGAGCACAGGTCGGTTCTGGGGCGAGATGCATGAAAGCGACAATGTCGGGTTTTGACTTACGTGCGGTTGCACGTGAATTGAATGAATTCTCTGGCGCGTATGTCAAGAAAGCCTACATGCCACACTATGAACAAATTGTCTTGAGAATTAATCCGAAAGATGTCGAGCAATTCGACTTAGTGTTGGTACGTGGCGCTCGCATCTACACCTCCAATAGAGACCGCCCAATGCCCATGATACCGCCCCCTTTTGCAATGGTTCTTCGAAAGCATCTGAAAAATGCACGTATGACCGGCGTACGGCAACTTGGTTTCGATCGAGTATTGTGTTTTGATTTCGATACAAAATACGGACAATACCACCTCTATGTCGAAGTATTCCGGGATGGGAATATCATTCTCACCGATGGAGATGACATGATTATTCTACCGCTTACACATGCCTCTTATGCGGGTCGAACTCTAAAGAAAGGCGTCACCTATCAACCTCCACCACCGGCGATGGACCCCCATGAAATTGAATTGGAACATCTTACGGAAATGTTTGAATCTTCAGATCGAGATCTAGTTTCAACACTTGGCGGTAAAGTCAATCTTGGTGGTACGCATGCTAACGCTGTCTGCGCTCTGGCTGGCATGGATGCGAACATCGACACACAAGTCGCAGATGCTCAGAAAGTTCATACTGCGCTGCAGTCACTTCTCACCGACTTGGCGCAAAGCAATCAAGGATACCTTCTTCTCAAACCAGACAAAGAAAATTCGAATGAAGAACTCGAATCTCAAGCAGCGGGCCATGAACCAAATGGAAAGAGGGACACGTTTTTTGAAACATTTACTTGTGAAGCAACACCAACCCTTCTGCCAAACCATACCCAATTTGCAAAAGTCACATTCCCAACGTTATGTCAAGCCGTTGATGCATGGAAAGGTGCCCATGATGCAATGGCACTGGCACGACGTGAAGCTGAAAAATTAGATATTGCTGCCCCAGGCCGAGGTCACTCCACCGATGTTGAACGATTAGAACGACGAAAAGTACAGCAAGAGAAAGCACTTGAAGGGTTTTCAGTAAAAATTGAGAAACAACAGATGCTTGGACACTGCATCCAAAATAATTGGACGCATATTGAAAATCTACTTTCTCAAGTAGGTGCAGCAGTTGAGGAAAAGGGTTGGAAACAAGTCAAAAAAGATGCTAAGGAAATCCCATGGATTGTTTCATTGAATCCAGCAGAGCGTAGTTTCGTCACGATATTACCTGATGAGGAAGCCCAACCAAATGGCCCTCAGGCCACGCTTTCTTTAGACGAAAATGTTCATCAGAATGCACAACGTCATTTTGAGGCGGCTCGTAAACAAAAGGGTAAAACAAAAGGTGCTGTTGAAGCGCTCGATGAAACTACTCTCCACTTACAACGGGCTAAGAAGAAGGAACAAAAACAACAAGCGAGTGGTAAACTCAACAAAGTCAAACGAAGTAAGCGCTTGTGGTTTGAAAACCATCGTTGGAGTATGATCAGTGGCGGGCATTTACTGGTCGGTGGAAAGGATGCAAAAGGCAATGATGCCGTTGTCAAAAAGCACCTTTCAGGCTCTGACATGTATCTTCACGCTGATTTGCACGGTGCACCAAGTTGCAGTTTGCGAGCAACCCAAGGTTTTGCTATCGACCAACATAAGCCAGCACATATTCCTGATGATGTACCTGCTTTCCGATTGATTGACAAACTCGGCGATGAGCGTATTACACCAGAAAAACTCGAGGAAGCAGCAACTTTAGCACTGTGCTGGAGTCGTGCATGGGCTGGAGGCGGAGCACATGGAACAGTCTATTCTGTCAAACCTGCTCAGGTCTCTAAAACAGCCCAAACTGGTGAATACGTCGGCAAAGGGGCATTTATTGTTCGAGGTCAACGCCAGTGGTTCAAAGATTTAGATGTTCAATTGGGAATTGGAATCGTTGCCATTAATGGCGTGCCTCTCCTCATGGGGGGTTTGCCTGAAACAATCCGTTCATACTGCCAAAGATATGCAATCCTGCGACCAGGATTAGTGAAGAAAGAACAACTCGCCAATCGAATTTACAAAAATACCGGCTTAATGACTGATGATGTTTTACCTGTATTACCAGGTGCTGCAGAAATTATCGAAGACTTTGGGATCTTTAGCCCAGCAAAAAGCCAAACTCAGGAAGAAGAGTAAACTCAATTCCGGTCTCGGCCGCCACTACTGTAGCCGCCTTTTTTACCGCCATAGCCGCCACTCGATTGTGGTTTTTGGCCACCTTGGTAACCTTTGCTTGAATTCTTACTTGGTTTGAAATTTTGACCTCTCGATTCACCGCGATATCCACCGCCGCCACCGCCGCCGCCGCTCGAATTTCCTCGACCGCCGCCATCTGAGTTTCCTCGGCCACCGCCACCGCCGCCGCCACGGTATCCACCGCCACCGCCGCCAGAATTTCCTCGACCGCCGCCACCGCCGCCGCCACGGTATCCACCGCCACCGCCGCCAGAGTTTCCTCGACCGCCGCCACCGCCGCCGCCACGGTATCCACCGCCGCCGCCAGAGTTTCCTCGACCGCCACCGCCGCCGCCGCCACGGTATCCACCGCCGCCGCCGCCGCCATTTCGTTGGCTATAGTGGCCGCCTCGTCCACCAGAATCATCACGACTCGGGCGTTTTCGACTTGCAGCAATATATTCGACTTCAAATTCAGGTAATGTTGTAAATTCCGGAGGTTCAAATTCAACACGGATTCCAACTTCACGTTGAATTTTGACGTATTGCTTTTTCTGAGGTTTTTGAACGAGTGAAATGACGATACCGGATGCACCACCGCGGGCAGTTCGGCCACTGCGATGTTTGTAGGCCTTACCGTTTTCCGGAGGGTCATAATGAATTACACAATTGACTCCTTCAACGTCAATACCTCGAGCAGCGACATCAGTTGCGATGAGAGCCATGCATTCTCCATGTTGGAAGCGGGACATTGCACCATCACGTTGGCGCTGGGACAAACCGCCGTGAAGCGTTTCAATTGCCATTCCTTCGAATTGCATTTCATCTCCAACACGGTCTACACCAGCTCGAGTTCGGCAAAAGATGATTGTTCGGCCACATTTTCGAATGAGTTCAGATGCAATTGATGATTTTTTGGAGTTTGGCATCAACCAAAAGTAATGTGTCATACTTTCCATTGTTACTTCTTTTGGACCAACTTCAATTGTCACCGGATCGGTCTGGTAATCTCTTACCAAGTCTGCAACTTCGTCATCCAAAGTCGCACTGAACAAAATGGTTTGGCGGTCAGGCTTACACTTATCGAGAATCTTACATACCGGTTCCATGAAACCCATGTCTGCCATTCGGTCTGCTTCATCAAGAACAACAACACCAACATCTTCCAAAGAGACTGCACCGCGTTCCATCATGTCGATCAATCGACCTGGACAAGCAACGAGGATATCGACACCTCGGTCAAGAGCACGGAATTGCTTGTTGTATGGGCTTCCACCATACATAGCATGAACATACAATTGCAGTTCATAGGCAAGTGGATCGAGGACCTTGAAAATCTGTTCTGCCAACTCGCGGGTTGGAGTGAGTATGAGAGAAGTTGGACGTCGAGGTTCTGCTTCTTGAGTTCGTGAGAGCAGTGGTAATCCAAACGCAAGGGTTTTGCCTGAACCTGTCGGTGCTCGGCAACAAACGTCACGTCCTTCCATCCCAACTGGGATAGATTCAATTTGAACTTCAAACGGTTCAAGAATTCCTTGCTTTTTCAAGACTTCAACCAAAATAGGCTCTACACCAAGATCTTCGAACGATACCATGTGTATATCCCCATTTGGAGGCCGTCGTCCTACCCTATTTGATACCCACAGTCGGAAAAACGGTTTTATCGGGGTCTAAACAGTCGCTTTAAGAACGCCGAACAAGCATTGCAACCGCATTACCGCCGCCCAAACAGAGCGTAACAATACCAGATTCAGCCTCACATCGGCGCATCACGCCAAGCATGGTGATGAGGCAACGGGTGCCGCTTGAACCGAGTGGATGGCCAAGACTGACTGCACCGCCGTGAAGATTGAATCGATCTTCTGGTATGTTCAATTCTTGAGCAACAGCGCAGGATGCGGAGGCAAAGGCTTCATTGTGCTCATAAATGTCAACATCTAAAACATCCAGTTGATTTCGTTCCAAGAGCATTTTGACTGCGGGAATAGGGGCGCTCATCACACGTTCAGGTTCAACACCGCTGGTGCAATAATCTTCGATATAAGCAATGATTTCCCAACCTTGTTGCTGGGCGTATTCAGCGTTTGCAATCACAACTGCACTCGCACCATCATTGAGTGTGCTTGCGTTACCGGCAGTCACTTGACCATCCTTTTGAAACACCGAGCGCAGGCCTGAGAGTGATTCTGCATCGGTATCTGCTCGGATTCCTTCATCGAGAGAAAAGACAACTGCGGGGCCTCGTCGTTGAGGGATTTCAACAGAGAACATTTCCCAATCGAACCACCCATTGGTTTGGGCTTGGGCAGCACGGTGATGGCTTCGAGCAGCAAATGAATCAGATTGTAGACGGGTAATCGAACATTCCTTGGCAATTGTTTCACCAGTAGTACCCATGTGGACATCGTTGTAGCCGTCCCATAATCCATCGTGAATCATTGAGTCGACAAGCGTCGAATTACCCATCTTGGAGCCTTTTCTATGATTCATCAAAAGATGGGGGGAATTGGACATGCTTTCCATTCCACCGGCAATAATCACATTGTGTTCACCGGCACGAATACTGTTTGCTGCCATCATAGCTGCTTTGAGTGAACTACCACAGACTTTGTTGATTGTTACGCAGGGAGTCGCCACAGGTAGGCCTGAACCAAGAGCAACTTGGCGTGCTGGATTTTGTCCGGAGCCAGCCTGTAAGACTTGACCGAAGATAACCTCGTCAACGCCACCTTGGTCTGGTTGAATGCCAACTCGTTCACAGACTTCTTTGACAGCAAGTACGCCCAAATCAACAGCGCTCATGCTTGACAACGCGCCCATGAACTTACCAATGGGAGTTCGTGCCACGCCACAAATTACTACTTTCGGTTGGCTCATGCCACTCCTAATCAACCGGTATTCTTCAATGTGCGCGCACTTTCATCAGGCTAAAATGAGGAGAAGACTTGATGAAGAGAAGGTGCTGGCGGTGCCATGGCCAAATTCAAGACCGAGATGAACACTGACCGCAAAGCAAATGAAATGCGACACGTCGAAGTAGAAATCGATTTTACACCAAACGCTCTTGCTTCTATTCTCTACCGTCAAGGTGACACAGTAATCTTGGCTTGCTGCACCAAAGAGGCTCGTCTCCCTGGATGGTTTCCGCGAGACTCAACCAAAGGATGGGTTCACGCTGAATACTCTTTACTCCCAGGATCAACAGATTCTCGATTCCGTAGAGAGCGACGTGGTGCCAAAGGACGAACTCAAGAGATTGAGCGACTCATTGCCCGTTCGTTACGTGCTGCTGTCGACCTTGAAGCATTAGGGCCAGTTGCATTGAATGTTGATTGCGATGTACTCAATGCTGACGGAGGCACACGATGTGCATCCATCACCGCAGCGAATATCGCTCTACGATTAGCAGTTCGACGCTTGATTGCACAAGGTCAATGCCTGCCTTTGGACATGCGCCCTACTGAAGACCAACGCAAAGCTGGTTGGACTGCCCCTTCTCTTTCTGAAACAGAGAAAACAAATCATGAAAACGCAGTAATCCCTCATGATTTGGCTGCAATCTCTGTTGGACTTATCGATGGTAAAGTGTATCTCGATCTCGACTATGTGTTGGATTCAAATGCTGATGTCGATATGAATGTGGTGAAAACCGCTGATGGAAAGTACGTCGAAATCCAAGGCACTGGAGAAGAATCAACGTTCTCAAGTGAAGAATTGATTGCCCTGCTTGGAAGTGCAGATGGTGGAATCGAAGCTTTGTTTGAAGCACAAAAAGTGATTCTTGACGGAATTGAATGAGTCTTGCGTGTTACATTTGTTCAACATCCATCGGCGAAAGCCTTGATATGGCAGGGGTTCTCGACCGAACTGCACGGGTCAGTAGCTTAGTTGGGAGAGCGCGGCACTGAAGATGCCGAGGTCGCTGGTTCAAGTCCGGCCTGACCCACCTCAACTTCTTACTGCGAAAGCCTTCTCTGGTGGAGAAAGGCATTGCTTTTTTAGCCCTGTATTCTTCACTTCTATGGGATTCTATCGTTGGGTTCATGTGCTATGCCTTTCTGCTTGAAGTATGCCCGGAGGAAAAGGTGATTCTGGTGATGACACCGAGCACGTCGACCACGAGGACAGAGCACACAACAAAGTCCTCAAGGAATTGGTCGAAATCCGCAACCGGCGAAGCGGTGATGTCAAACAAAGCTTCCTTGCTAAGAAAGAAAACTTTGTCCTCGCAGGTGGAGTAGTTTACACTGTTTTGTATGTCCTCCTCATATTTGGAATGACATCAGGGACCTTTGGAAATTCAACATATATCGACCATGCTGCTTCGAAAACTTTCCTTGACATTGGTGGCGAATGTGATGAAATCACCGATGAACCTTGGATTCACATATTCCCAAATGACGATGCTGGCAAATTCTCAATGTATGGATATAACCTACCAAGCGGATATGCACATGGTACTGTTACGATTACCCAACTACTGGATGAAAATGGAGATCCTGGTAAAGAGGAGTGGTCCAATTCCTCGATGAAATTCATCAAACCTGCTGGTAACACCGATGCTGGGAAAATGTATTTTTCATATCTTTTTGATGTACTTGAAGAAGGACAGTATAATTTGAATTATACAATTAGTGTATTCAATCAATCGAATTCCTCAGCCCCAAATGCCAGTCTTGTAGAGGGTGGAGAGGAAATCTCCAAAGATGTTGAATTTGAACTCGATATTTCAAAACAAACTTTTGCATTCTTGCCTTTTGTTGACTCGGATAAAAAGCACCAAGTTCGACTCACTGACACCGGTGCCCGATCTTGCTGGGGTGTTCAAGACCTCGGCAATTGGGGATATGTTTTGATCGGTGCAGAATTAGGCGGTGGACGTGAAACTGCAATGCTCGCCGGCGGAGCAGCAGGTATTCCTGCATGGTGGATGGCGTTCTCTTCACTCTCTCTTTCTGCCATTACGCTGTTGATTATTTATCCATTGATGTACAAGGTCTACCACCAAGACAGTGACGACATCCTCTCCAGAACACATATTTCTCGATTGGTTGAAGACTCGATTAACAAAACTGCTCATCGATTGAACATCGAGATCGATTGGGAACTGTATAAAATTGAGCCGAGAGATTTGTCAATTGACATCATGGTACCCTACAAAAACACCCAATCAACACTGTCTGACAGCAAGGATGTCCGTGCAGAAGTACTTCGTGAAGTTCTCGAAGAATTTGCCATATTCCGAGTATTCAAGCCGGTTCAACTTACGGTTCGTACCATCGGAGTAAATCAAGCAATTGATTTTGAATCTGGAGTTGGAATTGGGACGACTGCCGACCGCAGTGCTGATGATGAGGAACAGAATTATGCCGATTTCTTTTCAGAATTGCATACACTCTCTCGTGTTGAAGAAGAGGTTCGAGAAAGTTTAGAATTGTTTTTCGCACGCCGAAGCGATTTGAAGATGGAAGCGGCAGTTGTTACAAGCGATGACCGAGTCATCTTTGTATCGGTAATTTATCGTCCAACACAACGCTTTGCTTTCTTCAGATTCAAGAAGACACGAGATGAAGTGCAAACTGAACTCCACCACTTCATCTCCAAGCGAAATGCTGACCTCTTAGGGTCTCAGGAGTTGATTGTCAAAGGACGTAATCAAGTTTCAACATTATCTGAGCGCGCAGGAGCAGGACGCGTCGAACGTGATTTGAAAGATGATGAGCGAATTGTTGCTGTTGCAAAACAGGATGGTTTTGGTGGTAAAATGTTGCAGACCAAACTCCTTGGAGACACGCTTTCTACTGTCGAATACATGGCGAATGAAAAGCGTGAAATGATTAACAAATGGGGGTTCTGGGGATTAATTGTCTTCGTCTGGATTCCTTTCATGGCATCAGGTGTTCTTGTTGGAGCCATGCTCGGACTCTTGTCACGAATGAATTTCATGCGTGTCTTGAGTGCTACATTCATTGGTGGTTCAATTGCCTCGGTCACATGGGCCTATACAGCAGAAGGCATTGTCAAATTCATGCACCAATACAAACTGGAAGCTGTAATTCCATTGATCATTATCGTGTTTGTTGGTGCTGCATTCTTACACATCCGTTCAACAAAGATGCGACGTCAAACAGAACTCTTTGAGGACACTTTGCTCGATAACTTCCACGCAAATATCCAAGCCAAATACGGCAACCAATGATGGAGATGAACCTATGGATTCAATCCATCATCTCTCTGGAACTGAAAGCCATTGCGGTGAACATGCTGTTTTTGGCATTGTCACCGTAAGCGACCGAGCCAGTTCTGGCACCTATCAGGATGAAGGCGGACCAGCTGTTCTTGCTTTTTTGGAAGCCGGTTTAGCAAGCCCCTCTACCGTTCATTACCGATGTATAGCAGATGACCAATCGCTCATCGAGCAGACCCTTATCGAACTCAGTGATGACTTTGGATGTCATGTCATTGTAACAACTGGTGGAACAGGACCTGCTGCACGAGATGTGACACCTGAGGCTACTGAACAAGTCTGTGAAAAGATTCTCCCCGGATTTGGAGAACAAATGAGAGCGATTTCCTTGAAGTATGTACCTACGGCAATTCTCTCGCGACAGATCGGTGGGATTCGAGGTTCATGCCTTCTTTTTAATCTACCAGGACGACCAAAATCAATTCGCGAAACGATTGATGAGATCTGGAAAGCAGTCCCATACTGCGTCGACCTGATCAATGGACCTTACATCGACACAATCGACCTTGTGTGTGAAGCATTTCGACCAAAATCTGCCCGTCGTCGGTAAGAAATCAAGGCGATAGTTCATTGAGTGGATGCGCTCAAACCGATTCATGGAGTCTGTAAGTAGCCTTGGTAATATGCTCATTCTTGGAGCAACAGTTGTCATGCCCGATTCAACACGCCTCGCTGATGTCCGCGTTTCAAACGGCATCATCGAATCAATAACCGAGCCTCATCAACTTCATCCTCTTGACGATGAACTGCTCATCGATGGTTCCGGTTTACATCTTCTGCCTGGTGCAATAGACCCTCAAGTACACTTTCGAGACCCTGGCCAGCCCGAAAGAGAAGACCTCGAAAGTGGTTCTGCGGCTGCAGTAAGCGGAGGCGTAACTTCATTCCTCGATATGCCGAATAACAAACCTGCCATCACAGACCTGGTTGGAATGCAAATGAAACTCGATATGGCTGCTGAAAAGTGCGTCAATAATTATGGATTCTTTATTGGGGCTACTCCGGAGAATGTTGAAGATTTACAGGAAGTTGTTGGAACGCCTGAAGCACCTCTTTCAATCCCAGGTATTTGTGGCATCAAAATATTCATGGGTTCTTCAACGGGTACGTTGTTGGTCAATGAACGAGACGCACTGGAACTTATATTTTCCAAGACCGCTGGACTCATCGCTGTTCATGCAGAGGATGAGAAGCGTTTGAATTCTCGATTCCCAGACTTTGAGCACCGTACTGATATCGCTGCACATGCTGAATGGCGTGACGATACAACGGCATTACTTGCAACTCAACTTGCTGTTGAATTGGCTCAAACCTATAATCATCGATTGCATATCCTGCATTTGACCTCTGGTGTTGAGGCTGACTGGTTGCATGGAATTACTTCATTGCCTTCTGAAGCCGGGCAAGGCGCTATCATCACAACTGAAACACTACCACAACACCTCACATTTAACCAAAATGACGTTGAACGTGAGGGCACACGCTTGAAAATGAATCCTCCGATTCGCTACCAAGCAGACAAAGAGATTCTTTGGAACCGTTTACTCGATGGAACCATTCAATGTATGGCTACCGATCATGCACCGCATACTTTGGAATCCAAGGCCCTTGGTTTCCCTCGTTCACCAAGTGGAATGCCAGGTGTAGAGACATCACTAGCGGTTATGCTGACACATGCAAAATCAGGTAATTGTACGATTGAACAAGTTGTCCGCTGGATGGCAACGAATGTCGCCGATTGCTACAACATGATTGGGAAGGGACGTATTGAAATCGGATTTGATGCAGATTTTGTCTTGGTCGATATGGACACTGAACACGAAGTCAAGGATGAGCATGCTTGGACTCGAGTCGGTTGGAATCCATTCAATGGCCGCCATTTAGTTGGATGGGCAAAAGTAACCATTGTTGGTGGTGTTCCCGTGTTCGAGCGAACCGAAGCAACCGGTCCAAAAGGTCGTCTTTTAGTTGAAAAAGGGACTTCTGGCGCTCCAATCATCATGGCGCCTTGGAAATAAGGGCCTATGTTCTGTCAAACCTCGGGATTTTGAGATAGAGTTATACACTCAACCGATTAATCCCGACTGGGAATCTATATGAGTTGGCTCGAGGAAAATATTGGAGAAGGATATCAACAAGTCGTAATCGGCTTTACTGTGTTTATTATTGGCGCATTACTTGGTTGGTTAGAAGCAGCAGATAGCGTCATGTCAGCATCAGATGTCTATATGCCCGCAGTGATTATGCTGTCAGGTGCTATGGTCACAATGCTCGGATTATCATTTGGTACTGAAAATGAAGATGATCGGTCAGATGATTTGATGAACGCTATCAATGAACTCACAGCACGCATGAACTCAATGTTGGGCTCAGAAGAAGAGTGATTACAACCCATACAATGATCCGTACTTCTCTTCCACATAACGGAGGAAGGGTTCGGGTGAAGGTGGAGAGCCTGTCGCAAATTCAATCAGCTCTGCTGGTGTCATTTTACTGCCTTGTTCATGAATTTTTGGACGTAGCCATTGAAGTAAACTCGACCAATCACCTGAAGCGATAATTGCGTCAATATCTCCTAAATCGTCTGCCATCGATTCGAGTAATTGAGCAGCGTAAAGATTGCCTAATGTGTACGTAGGGAAGTATCCAAAAGCCGCCATAGACCAATGGATATCTTGTAAGCACCCAACTCGATCTTCAGGGACTTTAACACCAAACCACTCTTCAAACATCGAGTTCCAAGTTTCAGGCAACTCTGAGACCGGTAGGTCTTCATTAAAGATTTTCTTTTCGATTTCATAGCGTAGCATTACATGTAAGTTATAAGTAACTTCATCTGCTTCAACCCGTATAAAACCTTTTGAAACCGTATTGGCAATCCGGTTCAATGTGATTGGGTCCCAATCTGGTGCATCAGGGAAATGTTCTCTAAACCAAGGTAAAGCAGTACTCCAAAACGCTGTTGTCCTTCCAATTTGATTCTCCCAAAATCGACTTTGTGATTCATGAACACCGAGTGAAACTGCTGCACCTCTTGGTGTCAAGGAGAACTCTTTCGAAAGTCCTTGCTCGTACAGTGCATGGCCGCTTTCATGCATGACTGCATACAAGCATGAAAACGGATCTAACTCATCAAATCGAGTTGTAAAGCGTGTATCTCCCGGCCAAAGTCCTGCCGAGAAAGGATGAGTGGATGCATCCATTCTTCCAGCATCAAAATCAAATCCCATTGCTTTTGAAACTTTGATACAAAAGTCGGTTTGTGCTTCGATTGGAAAGCGAAGGCCGTCGGGTAAGACTGGGTCTGAGTTTGTCTCTTGAGCTGTTGTAATCTTTTGGAGAAGAGGTACGAGGCGAGAACGAAGCCCAGCAAACAAAGGGTCGTAATCAGAAACTTTCATTCCGACTTCATATTCATCGAGGAGCATATCATATGGGTTATCTTGACCGCCGTAATAAGCAATCTTTTCTTTTGTCATACGGATCAATACTTCTAATTGAGGCTGGAAAGCGTTGAAATCTGAATCCGCCCTCGCTTTTTGCCAGGAGAGGAGGGCTTCAGATTGTGCTTTGGCAAAGGCAGCAACAAACTCCGATGGCAGCTTCACGGCTTTGTCATAGGCTCGGCGCATTTCTCGTACGTTGGCTCGATGGTCATCATTCAACGTTTCATCTTGCTCAAGAGCGCCCAACAGTTGACCCATTTCGGGGTCAATTAAGCGGTTATGTCGTTCCGCAGCAAGCCAAGATAAGATGTCTGAGCGTGCCTCTGAGCCTTTTGCTGGCATAATGGTCTCTTGGTCCCAACCCATATGTCCCTGTAATGCTCCAAGACGATGGATGTCTTTGACACGTTCGATGAATACGGAATAGGTCTGCATGAAATGAGCCACCGCTTTCTCCATCATGAATACTTGTACCTTTCACTTTCACAGCGTCAATTGGAATCATTTGTTTCAACACTACTGCCACACATTGAAAGTATAAGCCCCTCTCGCTGTTATATGGTGCGACCTTTTTCCCGTAAGGAGAAGGAAAGTGTACCTTTGAGCAATGAAGATGATGAACTCGAAGAAGTCGTCGATGCAATCAAAAAAATTGGTGAAGAACCCGTCGATATGATGGGCCAGCCGAATGAAAAAACTTCGCCTGAAACAATTCCTTTCGATGAACTTTCTATAGAAGAAGTGTCTGAGCAACTAAAAGTGAGTGCTCAAACTGTAATCAAGACATGCATGGACATCCGAAGGGGAGAAAATGTCCTCATTGTATGTGACCCAACTACAGGTGATATTGGTCAAGCATTGCATGAAGCTGCAAACGAACGTTCAGACCGGGTTCTTCTCATCGTCATGCCAAAAGCTCGCCACCATGGGGAAGAACCTCCATCGCCAGTGGCGAACTTAATGCGTCAGCAACAAGTCGTTATTGCGCCAACCCGCTATTCGTTAACGCATACACGTGCCATACGTCAATCACTTCGCGAGGGTTCCCGTGTTGCAACTATGCCAGGTATGACGAATGAAATGTTTAGCCGAGGTGGGATGTCTGCAGATTTCTCGATCATCAAGCAAAGAATCAGTGACCTCGGCCCTCATTTCCGTCGAAGAAGGATTGTTAGGGTGACTTCCGAACTGGGTACTGATGTGACGTTTGAAGTAAATTGGCGAGAATGGAAACTCGATGATAACGGTATCTGCAATCGTCCAAAAATGCTGACAAACCTACCTGCTGGGAAAGCCTTCATCATGCCGCGAGAAGGTTCCATGAACGGAACCGTTGTTATTGATGGTTCATGGGAATCGAATTTGGTTGACGAACCGATTACATTGATCATCGAAGGAGGAATGGTCATGGATGTCAAAGGGGGAACAATTGCAGCAGCTATTCGACAAGAATTCGGGGAGGCTGCTAAACGTCTTCGGGCGAAAGATCGAGAAAACGTATGGACAATGGCTGAATTCGGTTTCGGAATGAATCCGCAAGCACGACTCTCTGGCAACGTTCTCGAGGATGAGAAACGACTTGGCACCTGCTACTTTTCAGTTGGAGATAATACGGCATTGGGTGGCACTTCTTCTGTCGGTATTCATATTCCAGGAGTACTCAAGAATGCAAATGTTTGGCTTGATGATACACCCTTTATTACAAAAGGCAAATTCATTCTTTGGGAATGATCAATGGACTGCATTTTGCATTCCACAAATTGGACAAAATCTCCAATAAGGGTCAAGACCAATCCCACAACTTCGACACAAAACGCCTGAACGTATCGTTGGCTGTATGTTTTGCATAGGTTGCTGTTGATTCCAGCCTTGCTGCTGAGGCTGCTGAGGCTGCTGTTGATTCCAATCTTGCTGTTGTGCTGGTTGCTGTTGTGCTGGTTGCTGTTGTGCTGGTTGCTGAGGTTGCTGTTGATTCCAATCTTGCTGTTGTGCTGGCTGTACCGGTTGTACTGGTTGTGGGGCAGGGGCCGATTGGGGAAGTGGTTTGCGAATCGGAGCAACAGGGCGAGGCAATGATTGTGTTTTCTCAGCAGCAGGTGATGAAATAAATTCTGAAAGTGAAACAACACCGTCACCATCTGTGTCGGCTTGTTTGTGTAGGATTTCTGCTTCTTCAAGCGAAGTTCCTGTTGCAACTGCTAATTCTTCAACAGAAAGTTCCTGACTCCCATCGGTATCTGCTGCAAGGAAATGTTCTGCTGCACTGACAAACTCTGGTTCCGGTTCAGGCTCAGGTTCTGGCTCTGGCTCTGGCTCAGGCTCCGGTTCAGGTTCAGGCTCAGGTTCTGGCTCTGGCTCTGGCTCAGGCTCCGGTTCAGGTTCAGGCTCAGGTTCTGGTTCAGGTTCAGGTTCAGGTTCCGGTTCTGGAACAACAACTTCTTCTTCCTTACCAAGGCCAAGATCAAACGCCCCGGAAAAGGCATCTTCTTCTGCCTTTGCAACTAATTTCTGGTTACTGGTATCGAGCGTAGACTCTGGTTCAACCGTTTTCTGAATGGAAGGTAATTCCACTAAAGTTTGGGGTATGACCGGTTCTAAAGTTTGGGGCAAGGAAATATTATCTTCAACTTTGGCTCCAGGTAGTGGAACTGTTTCAACAACATTCGGCTGCGGTACTGGAACAGAAATGGATGGTGGAAGAGTTGCGATAGCTGAACTGGCTGCTTTTCCACTTGCCAAAGAAGGTATTGGCAAAGCATGACCGGCTACATCCATGGCTGCATCGAGTTCATCAACTACGGCGAGTAGAGTATCTGTATTTGCTGCTATGTCAGTGAACAACCCGAGTATTGCGTTGTAGTATCGTGTGACTTCACCTTCCGAGCCGGTGGTTGAAGCAATTGCCAAGAGTTTGATAATCCGCATTGGGTCGGCAAGTGTGGCAAGTTTATTTTGTGCTTCAATAGAAATTGAAGGAGTGGACCCACTGGAGTCTCCAGATGAATCTGGTAGACCAAGATAGTTTGAAAGTGGATCTGGTAGACTCATGAGTCCCAAATGCCCAGCAACCAGGTAATATATTTCGCCACCTTCACATTGGATACGCTCACTTGCAGCTTCAAAATCAAAATCTCCGGGCCGTAGGACAATATCAGATAGAATCGAAAAGAACTGCTCCATCGCCGGACTGCGTTCCATTGACATCAAGGTATGAACCATATCCGAAGTCTCGATGACACCGAAATAGGCTGCTGTCTCATCGACTTCAATTCCATCGGGCATAGAAGCGCCTTCGAGATCTTTACCTGCCATTTCTTACCCCCCTCTTTCGCTTCCAATTGAATCGTGTTCTTGAGCATGATGCTGTAAAGCGTTCCTTCACTATCGAACACAACTCCATTTCAGCGGCTCCGACCCATGTTGAAAATCGCTCTTGATTGTGGTGCAGACCAACCGGTCTCTTGCAATTGCATCATGATTGAACGTTCCTCTTCTCCTTCATCAAGAGAACTTCGGACCCAATCTGCTGCAGATTCTCTGTCTTCAGTTTGCCAATCTTCAAAGATCGATAAGTCAATTTTGAAGGTCGCCTTTCGAACTTTAGCACCGCCTTCATCTTCAACTTTGGTCTCAGGTTCTGATTGAGTGCCAAAAGAAGTACCCGTTGCTTGGCGTGCTCGTGGCGAAGGGCTGCTTTGAGATACTGGTGAACTTGGGCTTCGGCCTTGAGGACCTTTCGGGGCACCTCGAGGACCACCAGGTGGACCGCTCGATGGTCCGCTCTTTGGTCCGCTCGATGGTCCGCTCTTTGGTCCGCTCGATGGTCCGCTCTTTGGTCCGCTCGATGGTCCGCTCTTTGGACCGCTCGATGGTCCGCTCGATGGACCGCTTTTCGGACCGCTGGATGGGCCTGCTTGAGATGGTTTATTTCGTGGAGGGGGTGATGATTGTGCACCACGACTGTTTCGAGATGGAGTAGGTTCGTCGTCATCATCATCCCAATCGTCGTCGTCATCATCATCGTCATAATCGTAATCATTACTTCGGCGACGCACTAAAATTACGCCAACAACGGCAAGTAAAACTACAATTCCAGCAATCACTGCGATTATTGTCATTGACATCCCACCAAATCCAAAAGAGGTTTCATCATCTTCAGTCGTTGATTTAAGAGGACAGCCATCAGAATATCCATCAGCTCCTTTCGGGTCATCAGGACAATTGTCGAGGAGGTCTGAGACACCATCATTATCGGAATCCAGTTGACCCAAAACACAGCCATTCGAATCAACATTATCTTTTTGAGAATATGGAGTGTCGAGGCACAAGTCAGGTGAAGTTCCACTTGAATTGTCACCAAAACCATCGTAATCCTCATCCAACCACTGAGTTGGATTACCTGCAAGACCTGCAGGTTCGAATTCATCTCGATAGCCATCACCATCATCAAAGCAACCAAAGTAGTCAATCGTAGATGTGCCAAATTCGGTCGGGCAATCATCCGATTCTGAACCATTTATATTATCGCCATAGCCGTCACCATCTTGGTCAAACCATTGTTCACCATCTGTTGGGAAGGCATCACCAGATTGGTTTTCCCTCAAGCCGGTATCTTCGTTCAGCGAGTAAATGTATGTGCCGGCAAAGCCGTCACCATCCAAATCTTGTTCAAAGGCACTTTCGTCAGTACAACCATTTGCAAGTATCGGATAGCCAAGAGGAGTATCGAGACATTCATCGACTGCATCAGAAACGCCATCGTCATCTGAATCACGTTGGGATGCTGAGCAACCATTGGTATCGACTTCTTCTTTTTCATCGGAAGGTGTATCTGGGCAGAGGTCTGAAGGGCCGGTAATTCCATCGTCATCGACATCGGTCTGAAGTTGATCATTACTGCAACCACTTGCATCGACTGCATCACCAAATGGCGTCTGTGGACAAAGGTCGAGATTATTGAAAACGGTATCATCATCGTCATCTAATTGATTTTCAGCACAACCTACTGAGTTGACTGAGAGACCTTCATCGGTATCTTCGCAAATGTCCTCTTCATCGGGAACAAAATCTCCGTCATTATCGGTATCATCGATAAATCGGCAACCAATTCCTGTACCACCGACAAAAGGACTGGTTCCTTCAAGAACACCACCAATCGTTGGGCATTCATCGGCTTGGTAGCCAGCTGGATTATCTCCAAATCCGTCGAGGTCAAAATCAAGCCATTGAGAGGATTCAAGAGGGAATTCGTCTTGAGAGTTCATCCAACCATCGCCATCGGTATCTGGACAGCCCGGGTACGGATTAGTCGAATTACCCCAAGCACTTGGGCAACCATCGAGAACGAGTCCTCCACCATCATTTTCACTCAGGTTGTCTGAGAGATCATAGTATTCGGTCCATCGGTCAGGATAACCATCTGAATCATTATCTTCCGCTGCACCAATATTATCAGGGAATCGGTCCGGATTTGTTGCACCATCTGAACTGTTGTCTCCGTAACCATCGCCATCTGAATCGGCCCACTGAGTACTGTCAAGTGGCCACGCATCTGCGCCATGAGTTACATTCCATTCCAATCCACCACTGTTGGATGGATCTGAAGAGCCATCAAGGTCAGTATCAAGACACCCTTGGCGGTCTCTCCAAGATGCACCCCAATCCCACTTGCATGCATCACCATCGACTGGATCAGAAGAGTTGTCACCCCACCCATCACCGTCTTGGTCTTTGTATTGCGATGGATTGAATGGGAACAAATCACCATCTGGTTGACTTGAATCGTAATCTGTAATACAACAGTCAGGCCCAGAATTATCTCCGTATCCGTCACCATCGCTATCCGATGCGAGTTTCCAATTGAAAGTGAAAAAGTCTCCATCAAAATAATTGAAATTGTTGTTTGACCAACCATCTTGATCGTAATCATTGCATCCCTTTCGATCTATCCAAGATGTTCCGTCATCATCGTTGCATGCATCTTCGATATCAGCATAGCCATCGTCATCATAATCAAGGCAGCCATAGATGTAATACGATGATGGGGCGTTGGTTGATTCACAAGTGTCGTAAAGAGGACCAAGTGCGTTGTCTCCATATCCATCGCCATCACTGTCAGACCATTGATTTCCTAACAAAGGAAGATCGTCAATTAAATCGAAAATGAGGTCTCTGTCAGCATCGGGATACAATCGCAAGACTTCGACATCCCAAAGAACACTGTCTTGAATGGCAAGGTGTAATGTTTCGTTTGAATCGGTATACAAACCAACCGTTCCCGTAGCGGTTATGTCTCCGAAGGAGAGGCTCTTCCAAATGTACTGCGGTACTGCTTGACCTCCAGAAACTGAGTCGGTATTGAGGCTGTTCCAAGTGAGTAGGTTGTTTTGACCGACACTGGTCATCAAAATATATGTGCCATTTTCGGACGAAAGGTCCCATGCTCCATCGACAGTAGATGTCGGTTGTGCACCGAATGAATTCCAATCTACCGACCCGTTTCGAACATAGAGAACATCACTGTTCGCATCTGCTCGGACAGCCATTGCTGGTTCTGAACCCCCGGTAAGGTCGAGGTTGAAACTATTGATCGAACCACTCGGTTGACGAAGAACGGTTGAATTCCAAGTCGAGTTTTCAGCCCAAGTTGATTGATTAAATTGACGTTCATAGAGATTCAATACTCCGGTCGATGTGAGTGTTGCCACCATCATCGTTCCATCTTCAGCCATAGCAAGTTGAATTCGACTGGTAAGGTCTGTGAGGCCTGTGATGGTGCTCGATTCAAGAGTTACACCATCATACATCCAAACGGTGAGGTTTTGATTTTGGCCATCATCCGAAATTAAAGCGATTGCTATGTTGTCATTGGGCAAATAGACTGCCGGGAAATCATTGGACACCGCCTCACCTTGAGAGCCAAGCATCGAGGTAGACCAACTGCTATCGAAATGAGCCAGCATCAGCTGGTTGTCGGTAGAATCCCTAAACACCAAACTGGTGGAATCACTCGAATTTGTAAGCACAATAATCGGGTCAGTGAGGGCTAAGTCGGTTGCCACTTGGGTGTTACTCCAGCCAGAATCGCCTTCAATCGAGGTGAGTATTTGGTACCCTCCCACAGCCATTGTGGCATGAGCGATGTGCTGATGGCCTTCGGAATCGAGGGCTGAACCGAGGAAAGCGCCCATCGTTCCTGTTGTCAGAATACTTTTTTCAACAGCCGTATAACTGGTAGTGGTTTGCATTTTCAAACCATGACCGCCTTCTGTTGTGAGAATAACTGGTCGCCCAGAACTGGTCCCTGCAAACGCAAAACTCGTTGAATTCAAAGTCGTTGATGAAAGAGTATTATCTGCCCACAAGCCGGTAGCTGTTCCATCATCTACATATTCCAAGAAGTGTAACGATTGCCAATTCTTGAAGGATAGCAACATACTTGCTTCACCACGACTTGCTGTCGAAACATCAAGGAATTCAAGTTCATCAGCATAGGTGAAGGTCGTTGATTCCCAATCACGTTCAGAATACAATTCATGGACGACTTGGAAGGAAGGGTCGGAAGTAGATTGCCGGAAACTCAAACTAATTTCGTTCAATCCATCACCATCGATGTCACCAAGAGAGGCCATTGAGAGACCTTGGTATTCTTGAGCAGAACCTGTAGCAAGCAATTCAGAATCACTGCCCAGACCCGACGCCGAACCGAGAATTAATTCGACCTTACCATTCCGAGTTGCACCTTGCTGCATAAGCAAAATATCGTCGAATCCATCTTCATTGACGTCTCCAGCACCCATGAACATCCGTCCAAGCATTGCATTGGCTGAGTCGCCCATTTGTGTCCAGTTTGGAATGACAGAGTGAATACCAGCAGAAGAACCGTAATACATCCACACTTTCCCGGCTTGATACCCTGTCGTACTGTTGTAGACTTCTGAAAACATCATGTCATCATAGCCATCAGCGTTGACATCCCCGATGAAATCAATGGTATGACCAAACATTTTACCTTGAACGGTAGAAAGAATAGTTTGGTCTGCAGAACCATTGAAACCAAGAGAAGTGCCAAAATAAATTTCGATGGATGGAAAGCCAGTAAACGATTCAAAGCCGGCAGCGTTTGAAATAAGTAAATCATCAAAACCATCGCCATTCAAATCACCTGAACCACTTAGTGAACGGCCCAAAAGAGTCGATTCTTGAGTTTGAGTGATGTTGCGAACATGCTCCATCATCAAATCATTTCCTTTGAAAATTACAACCTTTCCTTTGTGAATCACTTCAGTGGGAATCGATGTCACAACGATCGAATGATTTCCTGCCACAGCAGCCAGGTCAGCATAGCCATCACCATTCATTCGAGCGATGCCTTCGAGTTTCCATCCAAGTGCTTCGCCTTGGTTACCAGAAACGTTCCACCATGATTCACTGTTGACTCCAGATGAATTGCCAAGGAATATTTCAATCAAACCGTGATCTCCAAGTTCGTTTGCCTGGGTATTATTCCACCCAGAAGAGCCAACTGCGACATCATAAAATCCATCGCCATTGAAATCTTGAACTGCAAGACCGGAGCCAAAGCGTTGACCTGCTTGAGTTCCCGTCATCGACCAAACATTGGATGGAGAGAGACCTTGGGCAGAACCAAAGGATACAGTCACTTGACCTGTTTCGGCATTGCTATTGGAAAAGTCAGGTTCTGAGAAAATGAAATCATCAAAGCCATCACCATTGATGTCAGCCATTGCTGAATCACCTTCTTCGATACCGACAGAAGCGGTTACCTGAACGTTTGGAACAGGATTAATTCGCCCTTCATCTTGACCTGAAAGACTTCGTAGCAATTGCAAAGTTGTGACGCCATTAGCGAACGAAGTTGTTGCAATTTGTTCGACAGCATTGGTGTCAAGTCCCATGCCGATGTGACCGGCTAGATTTGAATCTCGAGCAAGTACTCGGCGGTCATATGTGCTTCCGTCATAGCGAATCAATCGGACTTCTTCGCCGGCGGTGTACAATAAATGAGCAACACCGTTTGGATCCATTTTCAATTCAATGGAATGGCCCACTGGACCGATGTCAAGCAGGTTATCGTACCAAACATTCCCACTGTAATTAAGCTGCCAGAGCGAGCCATTTACATCCCGAAACACAGCCAATTCTAATTGATTTGGAAGAAGAACCATCTCAATATCTGTCGGTTCAACGTTATAGCGAATGGTAATAGTTTGCCATGAAAGTTCAGGGAATACGGAGTTTGAATAAGCGATGTGGGCGGATTTGATATTGCTACCATCGGCATACAGAACATACTGACGGCCGTCTTCATTTACAGCAAGAGCACAATCAACAAGAGTACTTTCATTTGCTGGTGAAACTGAGTCAACCAAATACATCGACCAACTCGATTGAACAGAAGAATAAGACTCGTTTCCCCCATTGAGAGAACCAACGTAAACATTTCCTTGTTGTGTCGTCCAGCACACATCAAAGCCTTCATCGTGACTGAGTTGTATATCTGGGGAACCCATCGATTCATTCGGCAACATCTCAAGCATTTCGGTCATCCAGATGTCCAGTGCTGATTCTTCACGAACTGTTGCATCGTTCAATCCATCGAATGAGAGGCTTGCACCAGCGAAGTCATGGCCATATGAGTTGTTTAAAGACACATATTCGCTGGAAGAATGAACCAAAAAACCGTCTAACTCAACCTCTGATTCCATCGGATGTTGGACCAAAGGCGAGAAAAGATGAACCACAAACAACAGAGAGAGCAGTAATGAAACTGTCGGGAAAGTTCTGCTTGCCGCTGCCGCCATGCCCCCTTGTCGGTCGGCTTCCTTGAAAACGCTTGTTGAAGTTTCAATTCATTGACCCCCGTAGGGGGTCAGAATACTGAACCTCAAATGGACCCTTTCAGGCTGATGAATGGGTGGGTTTGACATGACGAACCACCTCGCCGTATTATGGCGGCAAAGACCTATCTCATCGTGGCCGATGGTCTGTGGCCAGATGAGAATCTTTGGAAACCATTGGTCCAACAAGCAACGCACATCATTGCATGCGATGGCGCTGCTCAACAATGCCTTGAACATAATATTTCAATCGACACTGTCATCGGCGACATGGACAGTATTTCAGAAGAAACACGTCTACAACTTCTGCAAAAATCGAAGCTGCAATTTATTCACCAAGGTGGTCAAGAGAATAATGATCTGGTCAAAGCCATCAGATGGTCTCTTGACCAAGGTGCAACCACAATCGAAATATTTGGAATTGAAGGTGGGGATCTCGCTCACCAATTCGCAGCGATATTGGCACTGTGTGAGGTGCCTTCGAATACTCGATTACATACAACGAAATCTACCATCGTATTACTCGAAAAGTCCGGCTACAAGAATTGCTCTATAGAAAAAAATACTTCTTTTTCCTTGTTCTCAATTGGCCTCGTTAAAGGGGTAAGTCTCACGGGAGCAAAATGGAATTTGACCAACACAGAATTATCACCTGGAACCCAAGGACTTCACAACCGAATGGAAGATGATTGCTTAGAGATTGAATATGCATCAGGCCAATTACTGCTGTTTATGGATCGTTGAAGCGGGCAAGTGCTTACGAAGCATTTCTGAATAACTTCCCTCACCATCCCATTTTTGAGCGACAAGATCAATCCGAGCTCGTTCAAGTGTCCCTTCCAATCCACCCCAATCCTCAACCAATCCGAGTTTGAGCGCAGCACGAGGCGTATATCCTGGAAGGAAGTTCCGCCACAAGAAGGGTACACGCCCAGGTGTGACGCGATTCACCATACGGACGATTGAGGTGTTACATGTCGTCAAGAATGAATGGTACCATTCTGGCTCTTCAGCAAGTTGGTTGGCTTTTTTTGCCAACCGGAGAAGTATGTCCTTATCTTTGCCAGGTGGAGAAATGGCTCGGAACATGTAATCCTTGTTTCCTCGAGCATTGGTGCGTAATCCTGTAAGATCACTTTCAAAACCAACCAAGAGATATAATTCATAATTACGCCAAAGGCCATCCCATGGATGGTAGCGTTGCTTGACTCTTCGACGTGCTTCGAACGAAAAAGAAAGACACGTCCCATCATTGAACTCAAAGGTCAGGTAAGTGTGTGCCATCCCATGTATTGGGTGAAAATGATCGACGATGAACCAAATCTCCTTCAGTTCTTCAACATCAACGACCACTTCATCAGCCCAAGCCTCATCGCGGTCACGAGTCGTTCTCCAAAAGAAATCACGAACTTTTCGAAACGTGATCTTACTTCCTTCTATGGTCGTGGTCGTCAAAAACTCACAATCCGAATTCCATTTCGCATCGATTTGAGGCTTTCGTGGACGAATTCGTATCACCCAAATAGCTACGCTTATGACAACAAAAAGTAAGCAAGAAAGGAAGAACAATTGTAACAAAGGCATCATATCTCTCACCATTTGTGCCAAATTCGGAGTTGATTATCCCACCAGTCAGTCGACCCGTCTGGATGTTGACGCCAAAGAACACCTTCACCATCGGTCATCGTTGAAAGGCCTTGAGTGTCAGGGGAGCCATCGGCAAGAATCATTGGCGTTGGTCCAAGGTTACGCAGAGCACCAACATTTGTCTCATCTTTAACTCGAACCAAGAGCATGAACACAACTACACAGACGATGAGCCCAAGCACACCAATCGATATCCAACCGACCGATTTAGTCGGTGTATTCTCACCAAAGGAGCGGCTTGGAAGGGTGGCAGCTTCATCTTCAGAGACATTGAGGCCTGGAAGTCGGACAAGATTGAGCCCGTGAATCGTTCGTATTTGTTCATTATTGATGACTTCTAATGTAATCAAATGTACCCCTGCAGGTAGAATTGTGCAGTCGTAGACCGTACTACGGTTACCTGCAAGGACTGTACCTTGGATGGTCCAAATCTTCTCAAAGGTTGAAAAGTCAACACCAATCATGTTTGGAGTCATAGTGATTTCACATGGATTATCGGTCACATTTTCATTTCCGATGACCGTCATGGAGAAGGCTGGAGCAGGTCGGTTATGGATGGAAAGATTGAGCCAATACTCTGCGGTTTGGCCCAAGTCGTTTCGATAGGCTTCTTTGAGAGAATACTCGCCTGCGGGCCAGTGTGAGCAGTCCAAAGTGGTCTCAGTATCCAGGACTGTGAAAGGAGCACCGGAGAAAGTCCGTATTCCCGATGCATCGTAACGAGGGCCGGTTTCATCGGCGAAAATACGATCGATTGAGCAATCATCTCCCGTTTCAATCCAACCTGGTGCATCCAAATCCAGCATGAGTTGTGGGGTTTTCAAAGCAGGTTTGAGAACATAAGTTGGTAAGTAGAGCGTCGTGATTTTATTCCCATCTTGGTTGATAAATTCAAGTCGTAGAGCATGTTCACCCGCCGACCATGCATCGTAGACTAAACTCGCATTTGATTGTCCGGTAAACGCCATGTATTGCTCTTGTTGAACTTCCTTATCCTTGTGAAGTCCATATAATCGCAATTCGATTTCAGTCCAATCAGAAGATGAGTTGAGGATCACAACTACACGTATTGCATCAGGCTCACCGTCTTGATTCATGTCCATTGAATCGTTACGTAGGGCCACTAAGGTCAACCCTTCTGCTGCAAGTGCCTCTTCAACAGAAGAGGATTCTGCTTGAACTTCTTGGACAAGACCAAGAGGGAAAACGATGCATCCAACAAGAAGTGAAACAAGAAGGAACGGTAGAAGTCGTGTGGAATCACTCAAGCACTTCACCTCCTTGTTCTGAAATTGCTTGTTGAGGCGCTAACTCCATTCCAGCTGGAATCGGAAGCGGTGGTAAATTCTCCAACGGAATCATCGATTCCGGGATTACATCCATGGTAAGAGCGTCTAAATTGGCCGTATCTTTTGATTCAAACAATTCCTCTTGAATGAATTCCGGATCTCGACCTTTGCGAACGAGAAGGGCAAAGGTCGCACCGATAATGAAGCCCAATCCAATCACCAAATAGGTCAACCACGATGCTGCTGGGTCTTCTCCCAAAATCGCAACTGCGGCTGAAAACTCACCGTATGAATTCGACCAACCGTCGCCGTTTGAATCTGCACAGCCTTGCAGATCACGTTTGGAGATACCTGATATTTCTGGGCAGTCATCACGAAGTGCCCCCAAAGGAACATCTCCGTAACCATCGCCATCGGAGTCTCGCCATTGAAGGGATTCGGTCGGGAACGAGTCTGCTAAACCGAAAGGATGGGCTTGCCAACTATCTGTTGGGTCAGACCAACCATCGCCATCTGTATCACGGCAGCCAAGTCGATCAAGAATCGAAGTACCACGAACTTCAGGACAGGCATCCCCTTGGTTGCCGTCTTTCGAATCACCAAACCCGTCACCATCGGTGTCTCGGGATTGGGTCGGTTCGTGAATGAATGCATCACCGAGATCAGACCAACCATCGCCATCGGTATCAGGGCAACCCCAACGGTCACCACCGGATGAAGGGCCAACCGAAGTTCCTGCTTGGCTCGGGCAAACATCTGCAGTTGTTCCAAGAGGATTATCTCCCCGCCCGTCGCCATCGAGGTCATGCCATTGTGTGTTGTCCATTGGCCAAGCATCGCCTTTACCGCCAGGACTTGCTAACCACGAATTTGTTGAATCCGACCAACCGTCTTCGTCACTGTCAGGACATCCCCAGCGATCAAAAGTGGAAGCCCCTTCTGTTGTTCTACAGCCATCACCGCGGAAAGCAAATTTGAGCGTTTGGCCGTCAAAGTATTGCAGGTTGTCACCATAGCCATCGCCATCGGTATCATACCATTGACTCTCATCATTTGGGAATGCATCAGCAAATCCATCCGGGTGAGCAATCCAATCATTGGCCGGGTCCGAGTAACCATCGGTATCGACATCTCTACAACCAAGTCGGTCAAAGTAAGAGATCCATCCGGATTCAACTTCCTCAGCAGATGAGAACACGCAAATGTCGCCCTCAAATCCATCTCTATTGTCACCATAGCCATCACCATCAGTATCTCGATATTGGGAGTCTATGAACGGGAAATCATCGATTTGTGAAGCACCATAGGATTGATTGTCGCCCCAGCCATCTTCATCAGAATCAGCCCACTGAGTAGGATTATCAGGGAAGTTGTCAACTCTAAGAGCACCTTCAGATTGATTATCGCCCCAGCCATCGAAATCGCGGTCTTGCCATTGGGATGGCTCGAGTGGGAAAGCATCAGAACCATTGGCTTGAGTCCAATTGAGATCACCATCAGAAAAACCATCGCCATCCGTATCAGTGCAACCATATCGGTCACCAGTGGAAGTTCCAGTCATGAAAGGACAGGCATCGGGAGTTGAAGTATTGAACAACCAAGTTCCAATACCCCATCCAGCACGTGAAAGATTCCAATCTCCGTCTTCCCAATTGTCACCGAAACCATCTGCGTCAGTATCGTTCCATTGCGTTGGGTCAAGAGAAAATGCATCGCCAAACCCGAGTGGGTGAGCGTGCCATGCAGTCACGCCATCCAAAGCACCTGGGTCTTCGTCCGAATACCCGTCGCCGTCAGAATCAAGGCAACCGTATCGGTCTTGAATCGAATAACCTCTGCGGAATGGACAATGGTCGCCTTCGTATCCATCGAGGTTGTCGCCATAACCATCGTTATCGCTGTCGAGCCATTGAGTCACTTCGCTGACAAATGCATCGGCTCCATTTTGAGGCCCCCATCCAGAATCTGGATCTGACCAACCATCGGAATCGGAATCAGTGCATCCTTTTCGGTCATTGGTTGAAGTACCAACGAGGTCGACACAATCATCCTCATTATCGATGAAACCATCTTCATCAGAGTCGCGATTTGCTTTATCGATTGAAGGCGTAAGTGTGTAATCGAATCCATCGTTACAAAATGAATCTTCAGACTTGATTTTGACATATACAAAACTGGCTGCGTTCACGGTTGTCGAAAGCACTTTTGAGGAGGCTGCATCATCCGCAGAAGTATCGACAATGGTTCCGCCTTGGGCGTTAAGCAGAGAGAATGTACCTGTCCACCCATCGCCTGGGCACCACCATGCAGCACCGTTCATCGAACCTGAAAAAGACACTTGGACGATGTCGCCTTTTTTAGCTTCAATTTTCCAAAAGTCGGCTTGGTCGTTTCCTGCATCACAGTCCGGATCACAGACATAACCGTTTGACGTCACGCCATCGGTGAGAGGATTTGCACTTTGGATTGTGTCGTCTGCGGACACGGGTGGAATCATTGAAACCAACATCGCGGCGAGGCAAAGGGCCATCAACCGCTTTGCGAGCATGGTTCTCCAACAGGTGGTGTGCCTATGAACACCGCGCCTTCTGAGACGACACCCTACGGGTGTCAAAATGAAAGGTCATCAACGGCGAGTAGCAAGTACTAATTCTTCAATCGAAAATACAGGCATCTCCACTGAGGAATCATCAGATGCGGAAACGATGCTGTGCATCGAAGCCATATCGCCGCGAATGAATTTGATGTAGCGTTGTTCTTCGTTTTCTTCAAATGGATGCAAACCAATGTTTTCTTGGTATGCAATACCCATCCAAGAGCCATCTGGAGACATCACAGTTTCAAAGAAATCGTGCAATGCATGAGTGTCACCACTGCTTTCTTCGTATGCTGTGACGGTATGCAACGGTGTTGGGTCAATAATTTTGAAGTCCCAAACATCGCCTTCCATTGGATGATGGAGGGCGCCAGCATAGAGGTACCAATCCTTTCCAGCAACATAGCCATCATCACTGTTGTTTTGATCGAAGTCGAGTCCATAGAATGCTACACTGACGACTTGGTCTTCTGTGATTGAAACAAAGGGATACAGATTCATTCCACGGTCAAACGCAGTTGCATTCCATGATTCCCAACTGGTACCGTTATCATAAGAAACTGCAATTCGCATTTCCCAAGCACCGGTGTTCCCATTTGGACAATCTGCCCAAGTAACGACAACCATACCGCCTTCGTTATTGTTGACCACAGGATAGCCTTCAGGACAATTGCCTTCACGTGGCCCAACTTCAACAGGTGCTTGCCACGTTCCATCACCAGGACCAGGCCCTGTCCCTCGGCCGTAATCATCACTGATTCGAACTTGAACTGTTCCGGAATTTGAATCTGCGTCTTCTTGTGCTACGAAGACATAGGGGCCGTTGTTTTGGCTGGAAATAGTAGACCATCCTCCAGGCATTGCGTAGCATTGAGTGAAAGGAAATGTAGTGCCGCCGTCTTCGGAGTGATAATACCAATATCGTCCAACATCTCCCGAACATTCAGGTGGTGAAGCGCCTGAGTTTCCAAGATAGTGAATGATGCCATCGCCTTGTGCTGCAACCCACGGCCGGTCATCAGCAGCCATGGTGTTCATTCGTTGACAAACTGAAGGAGAAATGTAGGTGTTACCACCGTCTTCAAACTTATGCCACCAATTATCTTCCAAAGTTGTATCAAGATAGTAGACAACATCATTGGCATCGACTGCGATATCGCCTTCATCGCCAAGACATTCAGAACCTGAACCTGTGAAGCTACCAGCAAGTGATTGAAGCATTGAACCCGGGGTTGGCTCGAAATTGTCGCCATGCCCCCATGTTTCACCGTTATCATTTGAAATCCAGAACCAAGAAGCCCAATAATCCCACGATGTTTGAACTGCGCCGCTGTTTGGGTCGAAAGCATCTCTCTCCGAAGTGCATGAATACCAAAAACCAGGATCATCACCTAAGAACCCTGGAATTGGCGCTTCTTCTCCACCCCAACGCAAATCTTTGTGTGCTGTGACGAATAAGTTCCCTTGACTGTCGATGGAAAGACTTGGCTCATAGCCGACCCCATAGCCTTCGTAACCAGCAT
>Ga0308019_10000298_pt1 | contig 30787 bp, 28 predicted proteins | sample Neamet284_FD_203135 | JGI IMG/M metagenome (GOLD analysis project Ga0308019, IMG submission 203135) | Marine microbial communities from water near the shore, Antarctic Ocean - #284 | ecosystem: Environmental > Aquatic > Marine > Unclassified | place: Southern Ocean | collected 2014-10-01
TCTGTCGTTAACAAATTCAAATTCTACTCCACTAGAGAAAGTAAAGGCATATCTTTCTTGTCATGAAAGAGATCGTGTACCTGATCAAGAATTATTATTTGGAAATAAATCTAATTTTTCTTGGAATGTAATTTATAATTCTATTTTACCTTATTTTGATAATTCATTATCTAGATTAGATCAAGTGTTTCTTGCAGATTATAATGGCAAACTCTTGTATAATTTTAATCCTGTAAATACTGCTATTGCTAAAAGTTTTGATATTAAATTACTCACTCCTTTATTGAATAATAATTTAATTTCATATGGATTACGTATTCCAAATAAATTCAAGTATGATCCAACTCACAATATCGGTAAACTTCCATTAAGGGATTTACTTGTAAAATATAAAGCTGATTCATTAATCTCAAAAGAAAAACTTGGTTTTAATGTTAATACAGTTAACTTGTGGAAATCTACTGGTCATTCAAAATGTAAAGAATTTTTTGATAACGCTAGAATTGTTCAAGATAATTGGATTAGTAATGAATGGATTGAAAAATATATTGATAGAGAAGATTTAGATATAAAATATATTAATAAATTTCTTGGATTACTTGCATTTGAAATATGGTATAGATTATTTATTACTAAAGAATTGTCTGCAAATACAAAATTATAATATATTTTTATAAAATAAAATTAATTATGAACCAATAAAAAAAGTAACTCGTATTGATTAATAGAATTTTTTTCCAATACAATGATAAATTATGTTCATTAATGGAAAGAAATTTTGATTGGGAAAATTAATTAATTTTTTAATTAACATATGGTTTGACTATTTTTAGGAAATTTTTTACACTTAGATTCAAATTAAATTCATTTTCTATAAATTCACGACCTTCTTTACCCATTTTAATTCCTAATTCTTTATTATCTACAAGTATACTAATTTTTGATATAATGTCCTTGTGGTTTCCTTCCTCAACTAGATATCCTGTTTTTCCATCTACCATTATTTCTGAATTTCCCCCAACATTTGTTGCAATTACTGGGTTTTCCATTAATTGAGCTTCTTTTAGTGACAATGGAGTTGTATCCATCCCTGTAATTATTGCATAAATATCAAGTTCACTTAGATAATCTCTAACTTTTTCTGGATATGATAATGATCCCAACCAGTGAAAATTTTCAAATTTATTAAGCACTTTTAAAATTTCATCTTTATACTGTCCATCACCTGCCCAATAGAAATGAACTTTAGGCATTGATTGAATTACTTTTTCAAGAGTTAGCATTTCTTTTGTTTTTCTCCACCAATTTGCATCTTGAAGTAATCCTACACAAGGATGTTCTAATTTCATACCTTTAGTTTTATACCATTTTGTTGAATCAACACCCTCAATAAACACACTTAATTTTTGGGTTGGATGATATTTTCTAACTATATTTTTTAAATAATTACAAATTGGAAGAATTTCGGTTGATTCTGCAAAGACTTTTTCTGCTACTTTCTTCCTTGAATCAATCACCATGTGCATAATTTTATTTTTATATATTGTATTTTTAGCATATTCGATTTCTGACCAATAATGCCCACGTAATAATACAAACAAAGGAATTTTCATTTTTAAAATTTCTAATCCAAAATACCCTTGTCTATCAATTAATACTAAATCTGGTTCAAAATCTTGAATTAATTCTTTAATTTTATTTCTTGTAGTAAAATATTTTTTTAATTGTTTTGTGGGAAATCCTACTATGTAATCTAATTCATTAACTAATCTATACTCTACATTATGTTTTTTTAATGTTTCACCAAATTCTTTTAAATGAAAATATTTTCCAACACTTTTTGTTGATGTTCCTCCGCCAGCACCAGATACAATTAGAATACGCAACTCTTAACAATGATTAATAATCTACAAATAAAAACGTGATTATTAACATGACTATGATGAACAAAATTGGTATTATTGGAATTGGTAATTGGGGGAAAAACCTAGTAAAAGATTTTTCTAAAATTAGCAATATAAAAAAATGTACTAGTAACGGAAATATTCAAAATATTGAATGGCTAAAAAAAAATTACCCTTCTATTGAATATGTTACAAATTATAACCAAATTTTTAATGATAATGAAATTAATGCAGTAATAATATCCACTCCTATTAAAACACATTATTCATTAGTAAAAAAAGCACTTTTATCAAAAAAACATGTATTTGTTGAAAAACCTCTTTGTTCTAAAGTTTCAGAAGCACAGGAATTAATTAAAATTGCAAAAAATAATAATGTTTTTCTTTTTGTTGGATATGTTTTTCTTTTTAATGATGTTTTAAAAAAATTAATCCAAATTTCAAAAAAAGAAAAAATTACTTACTTAGAATTTCAATGGAACAAATTTGGTACATTTGATGAAGATATTTTTCTAAATCTTTTGTCACATGACATATCAATTATTCTTAAATTATTTGGTAAACCAAAAAAAATTAATATACAATCTTCATTTGGGTTTATTTCTAAATGTGATATAGTAACATTAAATGTTAAATTATCTCAAAATCTAAAATGTCAAATTTATTTAAATAGATATTCTAATAAAAAAGAAAAAACTGTTAAGATATTTACAGAAAAAAATGTGTATCTTTGGAATGATTTAAAATTATATAAAAATAATAAAAAATCATCTATCTTTAAATTAATTTATGAATCAAAATTAACTCCTTTAGAAATTGAATGCAAATATTTTATAAAAAAATTAAATAAATTAAATTATTCATTTGATTATGCAAATCTGGCAAAGGATGTTATACAAGTCATTCAGAAAATAAAATAAGATTATGAAAATTGCAATTATTGGTGGTGGAATTTTTGGTATTACCGCTGCAATAGTTCTTGGCAAGCAAAATCATGTTGAACTTTTTGAAAAAAATGATGATATACTGAAATCTGCTTCTGGTTCAAACCAGTATAGGGTTCATCGTGGATATCATTATCCACGTAGCCCTGAAACTGTAACTGGAATAATTAAATCTGAAAATAGTTTTAAAGAATTTTTTTCTAAAGCTATTATCACTAATTTTGAACATTTTTACTGTATATCTAAAAATAATAGTTTAACATCATCTGAACAATTTATTAATTTTTGTACAAATTATGGATTAGAAATTGAAAAAACTAATTTAGATTGTGTAGATAAACATTCAATTGACTTATCTGTTCGTGTAAAGGAATCAGTTTATGATCCAAAAATTTTAAAAAAAATTTCAATTGATTTATTAAAAAATAATAATGTTAAAATTCATCTTAATACAAAAGCTACTGAAAGTATATTTGATAAATTTGATAAAATTATTGTCTGTACATATGCTAATCTTAATGAATTATTAAATAAATTTCCTGATTTTCAACATGAATATCAATTTGAATTATGTGAAAAACCCGTTGTTAAATTGCCTAAGTCTTTTAAAAATAAAAGTATTGTAATCATGGATGGCCCTTTCATGTGTATTGATCCATTAGCAAATACTGATTTACATTTACTTTGTAATGTCCAACATGAAATTCATCAGACTAATGTGGGAAAATTTCATGAAATACAAAAAGAATATGAACATTTGTTAGACAATGGAATTATTAAAAATCCTAGTCATTCAAACTATGACAAATTCATTAAATCAACAATTGAATTTTTTCCAGAAATTAAAGATGCAGAATATATTGGTTCAATGTTTACAATTAGAGCTGTTCCTCCTAGAGTAGATGATACTGATGCGAGACCTACTTTAGTTACTAAAATTAATGAAAAAGTCATTTCAATATTTTCTGGAAAAATTACTACTTGTGTGGATGCGGCAAGACAAGTTGAAGAAATGATTCTAAAGAATTCATGAAATATAAGAAAATAATTTAAGATGTGGAATAAAGGAATTTTATGACTAATTTTCTACGTAAAATCAAACATGTTATTCTAAAAAGACATGTTTATGGGTGGTCTTCACCATTAAGAGTACTTCCTGATTTCTTTGTAATTGGAGTAGTTCGAAGTGGAACAACTTCATTATACCATTATCTTTCACAACATCCATCCATAGTGAAGTCTGCATATGATGAATTAGGATATTTTGATTCTAATTACAAATTAGGATTAAATTGGTATAAATCCATTTTTCTATCTATTTTTTAAAAAAAGAATAGTTTTACTTTAAAAATGACTATTTTTTCCAAAATTTTATTTTATAATTTTTTAAAATTGGAATTTTTTTCCTTAATTTTTGTAATTTCTCATTTCTATCATATTTATTTAAAAATTTAGTTTTATTAGGATATAACGAATTAAGAGATTTATTGTCATAAACCCAACACATGAAAAAATCTAAATGTGTTTGTTTTCCCAACTCTTCCAATTGTTCTTTTGTATTAACTTTAATTAATTCATAATTTAGATATGGTATAATTAATTCATCAACCGCTTTTTTGACATGATTTTTCTCCCCTACAACATAATCATCAAAAAGAATTGAATATTGTTCTTTAGCAATATCTACAAATGAAAAAAAATCATGTTTAACAGAATTATAACTGTGATGACCATCAATAAAAATAAAATCACTTTTTGGTATTGATGATCTGAATTCATTAAATTTACCTGTTAAAATTTTAATTTTACTATGATTAATTTCTGGTTTGATAGGATCTATTGTAATTATTTTTCCATCAATTTTTTTATCATCTAATGCCTTTGCCATACATAGTGTTGAAAATCCACTTGCTGTTCCTATCTCTAAAATGTTTTTAAATTTGTATTTTGCTACAAGTGAATATAACAGAATCCCTCTTTCATAATTTAATGCATGTTCTTCTTCAGTAAGATTTTTAATAATTGGGAATTTTTTAGAAAGTTCATAAAATTCTTTAATTGGTGGTACTTCTACATCTAACTCTTTAATGAATTGTTCTATTGATTTCAACTACATTCAAATTTTTATACATACCTAAAAAGATAATGTATCTTTACTACTGATTATTTTTTGGATATTTTTTAATATTATTTATTTTCTATTGTGTAGAAAACAGATTTTTGATTTATTTTATAAATTTCTAATTAAAAGTTGATATACTCTATACTTTAAACTTCAATCCATGGATAAGATAGTTCCATTTCGTGCTTGGTTTTATTTCAGGCAAGGATGGTCAATATATTTTGCATTTATTTTTGCAGCAATTAACACTCTTACAATCACATATTACCTTGCAATTGAAAGATATCCTTTTCTAATGTCCCTATTCCCTTCATTCATTCAATATGTCGTAATAGTTGTTATTGTAGGAATTCCATTATTGATTTTAATTGGATATGTTCATCAAAAAAAATCAAGTGCAGTTAGAGCAGAAGCTGATATCGCAATGGAAGTAAATCCCTATTTTAGAAGAATTTTGATGAATACTGAAGTTGTAATACCAATGCAAATAAAAATTCTTGAATTACTTACAAAAGTTTCTAATAATGAAAAACTTGATCAAAATTCTCTTGATGAAATTAAGGAAATACAAAATCAACTAACAGAACATATGGACATTCAAAAAAAATCAAGTAAAAGGTATCAATTTGATGAAAGTGGTTATAAGAAATTAAAAAAATTCGACAATAATTAAAAATTATATTATGAAAAGAAAAATTAAAGTAGCATTTATTTATTGTCCATGTGACAGTCTTACTAGTGAATATCATTTCACTACTGGATATAATTTTTTAATGAATGCATTATCTAGAAATAAAAAACTTGATGTTTCATATATTAAGTCTAAAAATATTTTTAATGTAAAGACAATTGATAAAGATTTTGATATCGTTTTACTTTATGAAAATGCTAATACTGGTGATCACTGTGTTCCTGAAACATTTGTTGGAATTGAAAATCTTAAACTTCCAGTTTTAGCAAAACTAGGAGATCCACAACGTGCTAAAGAATTTTCTCCTGAAAAATATCATGAAAAATATAAAATTGATGCTTATTTTGGATTCACTAATAAAGATATTTTTTACAAATATTATCCAAAAAAATTCAAATACAAAGTAGTTATTTATGGATTGGAACCTACATTATTTCAAACTGTTTCACCATTTAATTCACGAAAAAGTGCAAAAATATTGAATTCTGGTGCTGTTGCAAGTCTAAAATTACGTAATAGGTTATTTTGTAAACTTACTAAAGGCGACTCTGATCCTATGATACACTATAAGCTTCGTACATTATGCAACAAATTACCTTATGTTGATTATACGTCTCCATTGGAGCATGAGTATAGAGGTGATAAGTATACCCAACTTTTGCAAAAATATAGGGCATCAATTGCTGCTACTACCACATATCCTACCATGAAATATCTAGAAATACCTGCATCAGGATGTTTAACATTTATGGAAATTACTAAAAATAATGGAGGCTCTTATCTGGGATTTGAAGATGAAAAAAATGCTATTTTTATTAATGAAAAAAACTATCAAGAAAAATTTGAATCCTATCTGTCAGATGTTGATAATCCCAAATGGGAAGAAATAGCAAATTCTGGACGAGAATATGTAATGAATAATTTAACTAATGATCATGCAGTAAATTCATTAGTTGAATTAATGGAAGAATTTGTATAAGATATGAAAAAAATATTCTTATCTAGACCTAATATTGATTCTAATGAGATAATTTCTACAAAAAAAGTTCTTAATTCTGGATTTTTAACTGAAGGAAAAGTAACACAAAACTTTGAAAATATTGTAGCAAAATATGTAAAAGCCAAACATGCTATTGCAACTTCTTCTGGAACTGCTGCATTACATTGTGCTTTTGAATCATTAAATATTTCAGGAAAAAAAATTCTTGTTTCTGATTTCACTTTTCCTGCCACCGTTTTAGCTATTGAGCAAGCAGGGGGAATTCCAATTCTTGTTGATGTAGAAAAAGAATCTATGAATATTTCACGCTCACTAGTTGAAAATTCATTAGATAAAGATACTGAAATTATTTGTCCAGTTTCATTATTTGGTAATTCTTTAGAAAATGATTTCTATAGATTACAAAAAAAAAATGTTGTTATTGTTGAAGATGCAGCAACAAATCTTGGTACTAAATTAGGTACAAAATATGTTGGTAATCTTGCTGATATTACTTGTTTTAGTTTTCATCCAAGAAAAATTATTACTACTGGTGAAGGAGGAATGGTTACTACAAATAAAACAAAAATTATGGAAAAAATTCGCTCTTTCAAGTTTTTTGGCAAAAAAAATTCTAATTTTGAAAATCATGGAATTAACTATAAAATTTCTGATATCCTAAGTAGTATTGGTATAGAACAAATGAAAAAAATTGAACAAATCATTAAAAAAAGAATAGAATTGGCAAAAGAATACAATGAATTGCTATCAAAAATTGATGGTATTGAATCACAAATACCCTCCAAGGATTCTAGACATACCTATCAATCCTTTGTATGTTATCTCACCAAACCTAATATTCGTACAAAATTAATTAGAAATTTGAAACAAAATGGCATTGAATCTCAAATTGGGACATATGCTATTCATTGCCTCCCAAAATTCAAAAATTGTAATAGATTAACTTCCTTATCAAACTCTGAATTTCTCTATCAAAATTCCATTTCTTTACCAATGCATGGTGAATTATCATCAAATGATGTTACATTAATTTGTAAAATCATCAAAAATTCTATTTAATCAGCAAAATATAATATCCTAACAACTTTCAAAATAGTGAAGATATTGAAACTTAGCAACAAACGAATTTTAATTACGGGTGGGTCTGGTTTTGTAGGTAGTTATCTCGTTGATAATCTAGTTAAAGATAATAAAATCTGCATAGTTGATAACGAATATAGAGGATCAAATTTTGATTATCTTAAAAAAAAGAATTCAAAATCTTTCCAAAAAAATCTTAGTTTTGAACGATTAGATATTGTTGATAAAGAAAAACTTTCAGATGCATTTTCTAAATTTAAACCTGACATTGTATTCCATTTAGCAGGAATTGCGGGTGTAAAAACAGTTCTAAATGATCCTCTTAAAGTAATCAATGTAAATTTAATTGGAAGTTACAATCTTGCTGAAATTGCTTCCAAGTCAAAATATGTAAAAAAAATTATTTATTCTTCTACAAGTGAGGTTTATGGCCCAACAGCTTATCAACTGGATGAAGACTCTTTTACTACACAGGGAACTGCTTATGATCCACGATGGTCATATGCTACCAGTAAACTTTTTGCAGAACACATCTTTGTAGCAATTCAAAGACAATTTGGAATTCCAGTTTCAATTGGCAGATTGTTTAACATTTATGGTCCACGACAAATAGGAAGTGGGGCAATACATGAATTCATCAAAAATGCAATTAACAATAAACCTCTAACAATTTATGATGATGGCGCTCAAATTCGTGCTTGGTGTTATGTTGAAGATTGTCTAAATGGTCTTCTTTTAATTGCTGAAAAAGGAAATGGCATTTATAATATTGGAAATCCACAAGAATCTCTAACTTCAATTGGATTATCAAAACTTGTTTTAGATATTACAAAATCTAAATCTAAAATTGAATTTAAAAAACTCAATTCATCTGATGTAAAAGTAAGGGTTCCTAATATAGAAAAACTAAAAAAATTAGGCTATTCGCCAAAAATTGATCTTAGAGAGGGATTAATTCAAACTGCAAAATGGTATAAACCTAGTAAATAAGTAAAATTTCTAATTTTTAGATAATATTAAAAGATTAAAGAAATCTGCTATAACATGGCAAAAAATCTTGGATTTCTGATAGTTATTGCTATGGTTTTTTTTATTTGGGGTCTTGGAGCGGGTGTATATCATATTTTTCCTTATGATGTAATTTTTGAAATCAAAAATTCTATTCTTAGTGATAATAAAGAAAAAATTGAATTTAAAATTTTAACCAATGATTTAGAATCATTAATTCATATTTCAAATAAAAATGATATTGATACCAAACGAAATTCGCTTATCACTTATATCTGGAAAGAAAATTCTCTTCCAAATCATCAACCAAATTCAATTGAGACTAATATTGTAGATGATAGATATGATTTATCTAATCTTAAGAGCATTGATAAAATCACAATAATTATGAAGAATAATGTTCAATCTATTTCCTATTTTTTTACTCCTGAAAATCCTAATAACCGTTTAATCATTTATCACCAAGGCCATGCAGGAGATTTTATCCTTGGTAAAGAAACAATCCAGTATTTTCTTGATAACAATTATTCTGTATTGGCCTTTTCTATGCCATTAACAGGTTTAAACAATCAACCCATAATTGATGATCCAAATTTTGGAAAAATTGAGATTAATCTTCATGAAGAATTCAAATTTTTAGAATCTGATGACTTTTCTACTATTAGTTACTTTGTCGAACCAATTGTAATTTCTTTAAATTATTTAGATGAGAATTATGATTTTGAATCGTATGATTTTGTAGGAATATCTGGAGGTGGATGGACGGCAGTTTTGTATGCTGCAATTGATGACAGAATTGACAAAAGTTTTTCCATTGCAGGCTCTTCTCCATTCTATCTACGCGCAATACCTGAGAATTTTGGAGATTATGAACAACATCTGCCAGAACTATATAGAATTGCCAACTATCTGGAACTCTACATTCTTGCCTCACATGGTGAAAAACGTGAATTGATACAGGTTTTTAACAAATACGATCCATGTTGTTTTTCAGGAGATATTTATCTTGATTATGAGCCGATAATATCTGAGAAACTATCTTATCTAGGTCCTGGTTCATTTCAAATTTTCATTGATGATTCACATAATGAACATAAGATTTCCAAAAATACGTTGAATTTTATCCTTAAATCACTTCAATAGTTTTTCCCATTTTTTATTTTTATATACAATGTATGGTGGAATACATAAAATATCAATTCCATTTTGTTTCAGTAACTTTAATGCATCTTTTGGATTATTTACAATTGGTTCTTCATGTGCATTAAAACTAGTATTGATTAAAGATGGAATGCCTGTAATTTTATAATATTCGTTCAAAATTTCATATGCTTGTTTATTGATATTTTTGTTTAAAATTTGTGGCCTTGCAGTTCCATCTATATGAACAATTGCTGGAGATTGTTTTTTCAATAATTCTGTACATTTGAAACAACATGTCATAAAATAAGATGTAATATCATTTTTACTCCAATTTTTATAACATTTTTTTGCAAATTTTTCCATAGTCACTGGTGCAAATGGCATAAATTCTGTTCTGTGTAATCTTTTGTTTAAATCTATATTGATTTTTTTGTCGGTTGTTCTAACTAAAACACTTCGATTACATAAAGCTCTTGGCCCATACTCTGTTTTTCCTGAAAAGAATCCTACCACTGCACCTTTTTCTAATAATTTTGCAGTATCCTGAAAAATTTTTTTTGGTTTTCTCACTGTAACATTTTTTACTTTAATTGATTTGAAAATTTGTTTCTCTGAAAATTCTATTCCTAAATAAACATCTTTAATTGATTTCACTCTGTCATCTAATTTGGTAGATGCATAAGCTCCACCCCCTGCAGCAATTCCCCCATCCCCCATATGTGGAAAAACAAAAAATCCTTTAACTTTGTCTATCTCCCTTAATTTCATATTTACCAAAACGTTAGCAAAAATCCCTCCTGCTACACAAAGATTTGTTTCTTTTGTCTTATTAATATAGAACTTCGTAACGTCAACCATTAATTTCTCTAACCAAAACTGAGCAGCTGCAGCAATCTCTTCTCTGGTATATTTTGATAACTCTTTTCTTAATTTTGGTAATTTAGCTTTTACATATGGAGCATAATATTCTCCTATGTTGCTGATTATCTTCCCTTTTCTGAATCCAATCATTTTTTTCATTATATGTAGACATTTTTTTGGATCACCAAGTGCTGCTAGACCTGTAATTTTACCCTCATGTCTATACGGTGTAAATCCTAGGTAGTTTGTTATCCAACCATAAAAAACTCCTAAACTATTAAATTCTGAATCTTGATGTATGATTTTTGGTTTTCTCCCTCTCTTCCAAATTGTTACAGAACTTGAGAGAAAATCACCACGTGCATCACTTGTTATAGTTAATGCGTTGTTAAAAGGACTAAACATAAAGGCAGAATATGCGTGAGCAAGATGGTGATCACACCAAAAAATAGGGATTTTTTCCAAACCCAATCTTTTTAATCCATTAAAAAATTCTTGTTTTTTCACCTGATCACTTTTTACTGAACTTTCAAATCTATCTTGAAGTATATTTCCTGTTCTGTCTTTTTCACTTCTTGAAATTATCTCATTTACATACTCTGGAAAGAATTCTTTAGATATTCCTTTCCAGATACCCATTCCTATTGCATCAATTTCATTTTTTTTTAAATTACATTCTTTTAAAATCCATTTTATACTGTTGATTGGAAATTTTTGCGTTAATTTATCCCTGTTAAATCTTTCTTCATTAATTGCAGCAATTATTTTTCCATTTTTTAAAAGACATGCTCCACTATCCTGAGTATTTGTTATCCCCAGAACTATTGCCATAAGAACAATAATCTTTAGTTCTATATCATATTTTGGTTGAATTTTTATTGTTTGAACTTTTCAAATTCTTTATAATTTATTTTAAAAATTTTAAAATGATGTTCCCAATTCAATTCTTTAGAATCTAAAGTTTTCTCAAGAAAAGGATAATTTTGTTCATTATTGAAAATATCAACTAAAATACTATTTCGATTCAAATTTTCATCTGTAATAATGTGACTTAATCCTTTATTTTTATAATTTTTAATAAATTCAAACAAATTTTCTTCATGAATATTGAAATTTTTTATTTTAATACTAAATTCCCCATTTTCCTTGTATGGAATATCTGGAAAATCTCTAACTACTTCAGAAGATCTAATGAATTTAGTTTCTGGATAGATTGAATTTACTCCTTGAGCATTGTCGACTAAATATTTTGAAATTAAATATGCTTCTTTTTCATGTACAGAATCTGTTTTTTCATAAAAAAATACTACTGATGTCATTATTACAATTATCAAAATCACTGGTAAAATTTTTCTAATACTTTGAATTCGTTTTCCTAATACTGTAATGGAAAAAACACTAATAATAGAAAAAAATGGAAAAAGCACAAAAAGGTATCTTGTATCTTGGGCTGGAATGAAATATGCATAAAATATTGGAATTGACATTATTATAATCGGAATAATAATCTCAAGATTTTTCTTTTTCCATTTTTTTAACATAATAAAAAATCCTGGAACTAAAAAAACTAAGTAGATCGGAATTGTCACCCAACCAAGTAGCTTTATAAAATTTTCAAAACCAATAATAATTTTAGACGTTAGATTTTGTTGACTATTTATAATAATTCCTGATTCATCAAAAGATTGTACCATAAATTCATTTTGAAATATCTCTACTCTTTCTAATAAAATTGGTGATAAAATTAAAATGAATATTGCAAAACCAACTAAATATTTTATAATTATTTTTTCTTCATTTTTAAATTTAATAAAAAATAATATGGAAATTGCAATAAACAGAAATACTCCTTCTGCTCTAACTATGGTGGTTAATGCCGTTAAACCAAAAGCAGCATAAATATATTTTTTCTGAATATTAAAAAATAATACAAAAACAAATGTCATCATTAAAAGATAAAGTGCATCAGTAATTCCTAATAATGAATTCTGAATAATTCTAGGATCAAATACTAATAATGATGAAGCAAACAATGCATATTTTCTTTCTGAAAATTTTTTACAAAGTAAATAAACCGGAATAATTGTTAAAGAAGATAAAATAACTGAAATTATTTTTTGTAAATTCATATATTCAATAGCGGAATCAAATGAAAAAATATTAAAGAAAAATGTTAGAATCCACGCCCATCCCAAATTTGTAAATGGAATAACTTCAGGAAAGTGTCCTAAGATCTTTGTTTCATAACTAAAAGAAAAATATGTTAATGCATCTAAAGATAGTGGTATTTCACTCTCAAAAAAGAAAAATCTTAAACTTAAGGCAATTATGACTAGAATAGATATTTCAATTATAGGAAAATTAAAATTTTTTATTCGTAAAATTGATTCTTTTTTATTCATTTCTAAACTATCTATTATAACAATGATTATAACAATTCATTGTAAATATTTATTATTTTTTTAGTAATTTTCTTCCAGTCGTTTTCTTCTGCAAATTTCCTGCCATTATTTGAGAACTGTTCTTTTTGTTCTAAGACTTCTTGAAATTTATCATAAAAATCTTTTGGATTTTCTGGATTAAACAATATCCCTCCTTTGGATTTTTCAATTAATTCGTTATGTGCAGGTAAATCAGATAATAAAACTGGTTTTTTCATAGACATTGCTTCAATGGCGGGCATATCTAGCATTTCATGGCTACTTGCAGTTACATATACATCACAAGAATTAATTTTTTTTTTTAATTCTTCATTAGAAATGTTTCCTGACAACTCTATGTATTTTTCCATTTTTTCTTTTTTAATTTGTTTTTGTAGTTTTTTAAATTCTATTCCGTCCCCAACAATTTGTAAATGAATATTTTTGTAAATGGAAATCATATTTTTAATAAATTCTATTAGTTTATTGACATTTTTATGAGGATAAAGAACTCCAACAAAAAGTAATTGAGGACTATCTTTAATATATTGTTTTTCAGATTCTATTTTAAAATATTCTGAATTTACACCACAATGTATTATTGTAAATGGAATTTCTTTTTTTATTATTTCTATTTGATATAAAACTGATTTAGAAATTGAAATGACATGTTTAATTTTTCGTTTTGCTATTAATAATGACAATTTTAAGTTTATTTCCTGCATTTTATTGGATGCACCATGAAGATGAAAAATAAATGGTTTTTTTATAAATAATGCAAAGTAATTAAATTTTGGTTGATGATTATGTACTATGTCAAATTCATTAACTTTAGAAATTAGATTTTTATAATTTAAAAGAATTTTATTAATTGGAGAAGGTGGCTCCTGTTTAAATTTAAAAGCTCCAATACTACATTCATATCCTTCATTCGATAAACTTTTGCACAAATTTGTAACTGTAGAACCATGCCCTCCAAACTGATTATATTCATATAACATCATGATTACTCTTTTTTTCATTAGATTTTTGATTATTTTGAGCTGTTTTTAAAGATGTGGTGAATAACTGGCTTTTTATTTTCGTTGTTTTGTAATATATCATGAATCTTTTGGTAGCTGGAAAACGAGTTTTGGTGACTGGTGGTAATGGATTTTTAGGTTCTAGAATTGTCTCTATTTTAGAAAAAAAAGGTATATCTGATCTAGTTATTCCTGATTCCAAATCAGATGATCTTAGAATCAAAGAAAATTGTTCTAAAGTTACAAAAAATATTGATATTGTTTTTCATACTGCAGCAAAAGTAGGTGGGATAGGTCTAAATCAAGAAAAACCAGGTGAATTATTTTATGATAATTTAATGATGGGTGTAAATCTTATTGAAGAATCTAGAAAGAACAATGTTGAGAAGTTCATCTCTCTGGGAACAATATGCAGCTATCCTAAATTTACTCCAATTCCATTTAAAGAAGAAAATATTTGGGATGGCTATCCTGAAGAAACCAATGCACCATATGGTCTTGCAAAAAAAATGTTATTAGTTCAATCTAATGCCTACAAAGAACAATATGGTTTTAGATCTATTACTGTTTTTCCCACAAATCTTTATGGACCTGGCGATAATTTTAATGATAATTCTTCACATGTGATTCCTGCTTTAATTAAAAAAATTCAAAATGCAATTAAATCAAATCATGATTCAATTGTTTTATGGGGTGATGGTACTCCTACAAGAGATTTCTTATTTGTAGATGATGCTGCAAAAGGAATTATTCTTGCAGCTGATAAATATGAAAAAACTGAACCATTAAATCTTGGAAGTGGAGAAGAAATATCAATCAATCATCTTGCACAATTAATAATGAAAATTATGAATGTAAATCTAAAAATAAAATTTGATACTACAAAACCTAATGGCCAACCACGTAGATGCATTGATACTGAAAAGGCAAAAAATGAAATTGGGTTTATACCTAAAACTTCTTTGGATGTAGGTCTTAAACAAACTATTGATTGGTATTTGAATAAAAATTAGCTTTCTAATTTGTTTTTCTAAAGAGAGTTTTTTCTTCGTTAATATAATTTGGTGCATCCCATGCAAATTTCTCCCCCTTTTGCCACATTTCCCATTTTTGAAGATCTGCATCTGTCATAATTTTAACTAATTCTTTAAACTTGGTTTTTGGTTTCCAACCAAGCTTTTTTCTAGCTTTAGTAGCATCACCTCTAAGAATATCTACTTCCAAAATTCTATGATATTTTTTATCTGTTTTAACATATTTTTTCCAGTCTAAATCTACATGAGAAAATGATTCCTTGACGAATTCTTCTACAGAATGAGTCTCATTGGTAGCCAAAACAAAATCATCTGGTTTTTTCTGTTGAAGAATTTTCCACATACCTTCAACATATTCTGGAGCATATCCCCAATCTCTATATCCTTTCAAATTACCTAGTACCAAATTCTTTTGTAATCCCAGTTTTATTCTAGCAACAGAATTAGTAATCTTTCTAGTTACAAATTCTAATCCACGTAAAGGTGATTCATGATTAAATAAAATTCCATTTGATGCAAACATATCATAACCATCACGATACATCTTTGTTGTCCAATATCCATATAGTTTAGCAATTGCATATGGGCTCTGTGGTCTAAATGGTGTATTTTCATTTTGAATAAGGTTTTTCTTCACATCTCCAAATATTTCACTAGATGATGCTTGATAGAATTTAATTTGTGGATCTATGAGGCGAATGCTTTCCAATACTCTTGTAACCGCCAATCCTGAAAATTCACCACTTGTTACAGGTTGATTAAATGAAGAACCAACATAACTTTGGGCTGCTAAATGATAAACTTCATCAGGTTTTGAAATTTTTATTGCTTCCATTAATGACGGTGTATCTATCAAATCAGCTGAAATATAATTAATATTATTTTCAATACCTAAAGATGATAATCGCCAAAAATTTGGTGTAGATGTTCTCCTAAATGTTCCATATACTTCATATTTTTTTTTTAATAATAATTCTGCTAATAGTGAACCATCTTGACCTGTTATGCCTGTAATTAATGCTCTTTTAGTCTTCATAATCTCTTCACATTTTTATTGATTAATGCTATTTAAAAAATAATGTTTTCATTCATTGTTTCTAAACTTTATAAATATTTCATGAAAAAGCTTTTAGGAAAAAGACTCTATCGTTTTAGAATTATAAAATTAATTTATGACTATATTGTGACGTTACTACCTAAGGATAATTTTGAAATAAATGGTTTTAAATTCAATAATAATTCTGGAAATCTTTTACTTACTGAAATTTCAAATTCCAAAGAAATTTCTTTTTGTAATAAACAAATTCAAAAAAATATGAATGTAATTGATATAGGTGCTAATATTGGATACTATACAGTACATTTATCAAATTTAGTCGGCCCTAATGGTACTGTTTTTGCATTTGAACCCGATCCTTTGAATTTTTCTATATTAGAAAAAAATGTTAAATTAAATGATTGTAAGAATGTGGTTTTAATTAATAAAGCCGTTTCTAATTCATGTGCACCAACAACATTATTTCAAAATTCTGAAAACTCTGGTGGACATTCACTAATTAATTCTAAAAATATTCAAAAAACAATAACTATTGATGCAATTACTTTAGATGATTATTTCAAGAATATTACTATTAGTATAGATTTAGTAAAAATTGATGTAGAAGGTGCTGAAGATTTTGTAATTAATGGTGGATTAAATTTTTTTCAAATTTTTAAACCTAAGTATCTAATAACTGAATTTGAATTAAATTCTAAAACACAAGATAAATCATTTTATCCCGATATTTTATCTCATTTAAATTATGATTTACTTGGAAAAATAGATTATTCTAAAACAAATTCCAACATAATTCAGGTTCCTATAGATGAACTTAAAAAATTCCAAATACATTCGACAGTTGTTAATCTAATATGGAAATATACTTAGTAAACGTTTTTGAAGTTTACTGTTTATATTATTCAATAGGTTTTATTTTAGGTATTAAATCTACAATGTAGCACATTGAGTTCTGTTTCTAAAAATATGGTTGGTCTTTTCATAGCTGAATTTGTACCTGCTATTTTATCATATTTGTTTTTACTTATACTTTCAAATTCTACATCTATAGATCTTATTGGAGTTTTAGGATTTGTTATTACCCTTTCTGCAATTTTAGCCCATATTTCAAGTCTAGAAATTCATGTTGGAATGAAAAGATTTCTTGGTAAATCCATTTCTGAAAATGACTGGTCTACTTTTAAACAAATTTCCTCTACATCTATTTTATTTGTACTATTAACATCTGTTTCAATTCTATTACTATTTGTAACTCCTTTTGTTAATTTTTCAACATTTTTGGGAGTAGATGATTCTTTTATTCCGATAATTGTAATTATTGTGATTGGTAGTAATCTCCAAAAAGTTTTTACAGCCATTTTTAGTTCAGCACTAAAGTCTTCTTCTTTAATATTTCCATCTGTTTTGGCTTCTTCTTTAAGATTTCCTCCTTTACTATTTTTTATTTTTCAAAATGATTTAACAGAAACTAATGTTCTTTGGTCTTATGCAATTTTTTATGCTGTTATTGCAATATCTACGTTGATACTAATTACTTTACTATTTTTTAGACAAGATGGAATTTCAATTAAAAATATATTTTTTAATATAAAATTAGTTGTTAAAGGAAGTTTATCAAGTTGGATTAATTCTATTATTGGAATTCTTGGAGCAAAATTAAATCTTTTAGTAGTATTTTCAACACATGGAGCATCTGATGCTGGTTTATTTTTTATTCCCTATTTAATTTTTGGAGTTATGATGATGTTAGTAAATGCAATTACACAAATTATTCATCCAGTTTTTAGCGGTTTCAAAGATTCTAACCAGGAATTATTTGTGCTTAAGAGGACCTTAAAATTAGGATTTTTAACAACTATTCCACTATGTAGTGTTGTATTTTTTTATGCAGAAAGTATTCTGTCTATTTTTAGTAATCAATTTATAATTTCTAATGATACTCTTTCTATTCTTTTGATTAGTTTTCCATTAATGGTTTTTGATGGAATTCTATTTTATCTTTTTTATGCACGAGGAAAATATGCTTATATTTTTTATATTGGTATAATTACAAATATTCCAAGAATTTTGTTATATTTTATATTGATTCCTGAATTAGGAAATATTGGTGCAGCATGGGCTTTTACCATTGGTTCTATTATTCAAACTGGCATAACCTTATTCTTTGTAAAAAAATCAAATATCTCTTTACAATATTTACAATATTTTGGTTTAGTATTGATTCCTTTTTCATTAGGATTTATTTTTGAACAAATTAATTTAGGATTATTTGGAGCAGTTTTAGTTTTTATATTTTCTTATATTATATTTTTAAAATTAAAATTATTTTCTGAAGATGATATAGAAAATTACCTTCAAATTTTTTCATCCAAAGAAATACTTATAAAAAGAAAAAAAAGAGTCGTAAATTTTTTAAAATATTGTAAACTTTATTGAATTTTGAATTTAATTTAATCTGTTTCATTCATGTGATTTGTTGATAAAACACATTTTTTACAAACTGGATGCTTCCAAAATTCTCCTTTTCTATGGATATCTCTAAAAAATTCCATTTGTTCACTTTTCCAAATTTCTTCTATTGTACCAATGAGAAGTTTAGATTTAGCTGATTTATCTAAAAGTCCAATATTTCCTACTTCAGAAAAGTTAGTTTTTCCATTTGTTTTTAATTGACCTATTGGGGTTTCTGCACCATAGAATGCACAACACGGTAATACCGTCCCATCATATCTTAGAGTTAAATGTTGAAATGGCTGGGCACATTTAAAATCACTAGATAATGACATTTTTTTTAAATCTTCATCTGATTTTTTACCAAACCCATCCATTATTCCAATAAGATCTTGTACTCCGATAGAATCTGCCTTGTTTTCCCAAAATTTAATAAAATCATCTAATTCATGTTTATTGATTTCTGTTTTAACAAAATTTACTCTAAGTGTTGGTAATTTGACATTCATTTCATCACGAATTTCTAAAAACCTAAGTGCTTTTTTTATAACATCTTCAAAATTCCCACCGGTTCTAATTTTTTCATATGTTTCTTTTGTTTGCGCATCCAATGAAATTTGTAATCTTAACAAACCTGAATTAATTAATTCCCTACACATATCTTCAGTTAAGAGGGAACCATTTGTGCTAAAGTAGATGTCTAAAATTCCAGCTTTTCTTGCATATGCAATAAATTTTGTTATGTCTTTTCGAATAAGAGGTTCATTAATGTAATTCAATCTAATTGATTTAAGCCCTTTAGAAACAGCACTATCTATTACTTCTTTGAATACCTCAAAATCAAACCATGTCGCTTTCCCTTTATTTTCAGTTGATTCTGAATTCCAAGTACACATTGGACAAGTAAAATTACAAGAATAGTTTAGTTCAAAATCAATTTGTAATGGGAAATCAGTTACATTTCTTAAATTTGTAGCGTCATCCCATAATTTTCTATATTCATCATATTTTTCTGGATTTACTGCCTCTCTAACAGCTATTTTTGGGTCTGATTGTGATTTAACGGTCGTAATTTCAGTTTTTGTCATAATATCTACCCATTATTTTTATATTTAGTATATAAAGTTCATTGTCTTTACTGTGATTTTTTTGAATTATTTTAATTCTGATTTAAATATTTTGAGATACTTTGAATCATTATCTCTTGTATGCCCTAATTGATTTAATCAATTCAGTTTTTAATTCAATTTCAATTATGTCTACAACTTCTAATTTTTTATTACTGTTTAAATAAATTTCAATTTCATTAAAAACACTTACAGAATTCATCCCTTCATCTGATTGAATTCCTTGATTTTTTATTATGATAGAAATACTATCTACACTATCGAATATTTTTTGAATTCCTTCAAGAAATTTTTTGTCTCCTTTTGTAACTATTTCCCAATCTTTTAATTCTATTGATTTATGAATCATTTTACAAATATTTTTTATATTTTTTTCTTGAAAAGCTTGAAAAAATTTATTACAAATTTTGAAATTTTCCATTTATATCACTGTTTAAACCATTTTAAGATTTTTCAGGTATTTCATAATAGATTTTTTAATTTCTGATTTTAAAAATTTGTCAAAATTTTCTTTTTCATCTATTTTTTCTAAAATTTTATCTTTTAATTTTTTAAATTCTTTTGAAGAAAATATATAATGTCCTGAAATTATTGCCTTGTCTTTTTTTGTTGTTTTTGAATTTATCATCATCCATTTTTCCCATTTTTTTGAGTTATATGAAATTTCTATAAATTCCTCCTTAAATTGTTCTAAATTATTATTTTCTAACCATGTCAAAATTGCTTTTGTTTCAATTACTCCAAATTCTGGAGCCACATTAATGCCATGAATACCAATTTTGGGATGATATCTTAGTGCCTGTTCTGTAAGGTAATCCCCATTATGTTCTTTTATCATTATATTTTCTTTATTACAATATTCTATCATTTTTTTAATTTCTCTTTCTTCTTCCAAACCTTTTCCATTTACTATTTCTTCTAGGATCCCGGTATTTCTTGTTTCTAAAACATGATTTCCAGTTTTAATTACCATGAATAAAGGTAAAGGTAAATTCTTTCTATGACAAAATTCTTTTATTTTCTTTATTCCATATTCAATTTCTGAGGTGTTGCTAATTCCACCATCTTCCTTTCCTAAACATACCTCTATGAAAATTTTTTTGTTATATTTGTCTGCAATTGAATAACAGAATTCATAGAGGTCATAAATTCTATTTAACATTTCATCCTGAGTAAGATCAGAAATTAAATTTTCGGTTGGATCTATATGGATTATTTGAAAATTTGATTGTATATCTACAATAAATGATTTTTTTGCATTGTTCATTACTTCATTAAAAGAATAATTTTGTTTGTTTTCATTTTCATTTTGATATGGACCGCCATGATCTCTACAAAGTATAATATTTTTATTCTTATCATTTTTCTCTATGTATTTTGAAAATTCTTCTGTTGACCAATTATTTACATATCCGCCACCTGATTCCTTTGATTCTATTTGTCTACGACTCGCAATTAACATTAAAGGAATTTTGTATGTATTTGCCAGTTCGATAACTACCTCTACACAATTTTTACTCATTGGACCTATTCCTAAAATAGTGCATTGTTTTTTTAAAATGAAATCTGTTAATACATTCATACTGCCCATTCTCCTGATAGTTTAACATTTGATTTTGGTAGTTCCCCTGGATTATATGGCTCAAAAAATATTTTAAGAATATGCAGGCAGGCTTCAGCAACTGCTCTATCACCACCATTACGTTTTGTTACATAATTTGCTGATTTTTTTGCTAATTTGTCTGCATTTGCTGTTGAAATAGAATATCCCGTTTTTTTCAAGACATAATGATCAAAAATTCCATCTCCCATGTAAATAACATCTTCTAATGGATATTGTTTAGAAATCCATTCTACCCGTTTAATTGTACTTACTAAATCTAAAGGAAATTTCATATCGTTCACTATTCGTCTTTTAGAAATTTTAAATCCTGTTTTATCTCCTGTTATGAATCTAATTTTTAAAAATTTTTTTAATAATGAGAGCCCATCATGATCATCCGGTCCAAAAACCTTCATTATTTTTCCATTTTCAGAATATAAAATCTGACCTGTAGTCATGACTCCATCTACATCTAAAATAAACACTTTTGGTTTGATTTCCGTGGGTTTTTTCATACAATAACCGATTTTTAACCTTGTTAATATAATAATTTATTTTTTTTAAAATTTATAGATTAACTTATTTGATGTATTTTTAAAATTTAAATATGAAAGTCTGTATTCTTACAGCTGGAAAAGGTACTAGAATGGAGCCAATTGATAATAGTATCAATAAAGCATTATTACCAATAAGAGGTAAAGCAATAATTAGTCACATAATTGAACATTTTGATCCAAATGTTGAGTTTGTAATCGGATTAGGCTATTTGGGACAACAAATTAAAGATTACATTACAATAGCGCATCCTAACAGATTATTTCATTTTGTAAATGTTGATAATTTTGAAGATGATGGAAGTGGTCCTGGCTATTCTTTATTATGTTGCAAGAATTTTTTATTAGAACCATTTTATTTTGTTCCATGTGATTGTTTATCTGATAGTGATTTTCGAAGTATTCCAAATGGAAATTGGATTGGAATAAAATCTGTAGATCCAAAAAACTTTGAAAAATACTGTAATGTAAAACTTAAAGATGGAATTGTAATTGAAATGAATGATAAAGAAAAATGTTCATCAGATTTTGTTGCATTTACAGGATTCTTATATGTAAAAAATTTTGAAATTTTTTGGAAAAATCTTGAAGATACAAGAACCATAGATGGAGAGCATCAGATTTCAAATGGATTGAATGGATTGATGACTGGTCCTGGGTTATTTGGGGTAGAGATGGATTGGATAGATATGGGTGATATTGAACAATATCGAAGTGAAAAAAATAAAGAACATGATTTTAATTTTGAAAAAAGCAATGAATTTATTTATTTTGTAAATGATCATGTGATAAAATTTTTTGCCGATAAACAAAGTGTAAGTGATCGAATAAAAAGATCTAAGTTCAAGCCTGAAGTATTTCCAAATATAATTGGAACAGGAGAACAATTTTTCTCATATCCATTTCTAAAAGGTGAAACATTTTACAATGGAGGCGATTATAAATTATTTCAAATTCTATTGAAATGGTTAGACGAAAAACTTTGGGATCAAAAAAATGTTGACTCTAAAAAAATGGAAAAACTATGTGAAAAATTCTATAAAGAAAAGACTCTTGAAAGATTAGAGATATTTAATTCGTTATATCCAAACTATTGTTTTCCAGAAAAAATAAATGATAATTATGTTTTATCTTTGCCAAAGTTATTAAAAAAAATTCAATGGAAAAAATTGTATGATGGAATCCCAAGTTTTATTCATGGTGATCTGCAATTTGATAATATCATTATTAAAGAAAATTCAAAAGATTTCATGTTGATTGATTGGAGACAAAATTTTGCTGATGAACATGAATTTGGAGATATTTATTATGATATTGCAAAATTGTATGGTGGAATTTTATTAAATTATGATCTAATTAAAAAAGGATTATTCAAATTTTCTCAAGAAAAAAATGAGGTATTAATGGATTTTACACAAAGAAACATGACCGAAAAATATATTGAGATTTTAGAACAATTTATCAAATCAAAAAATTTAGAATTAGATAAAGTTTTGTTATTAGTTGGATTGATTTACATTAACATGGCTCCATTACATCATTCACCATTTAACTTCTTACTAATTGCATTAGGTACTCAAATTCTTAATAAAGTAAATTTCAAGGATGACTGATTTAAAAAATCATATTTGTATTTCAATTTCAGGAAAACCTGGAAATTTTGGAAAAATTGTTCATAATGCAGGATATGAAGCACTTGATCTAAATTGGATTTACATTCCTTTTGAAGTAACAAATTTACGAGATGCGATTAAAGGAATTAGATCTTTGGGAATAAGGGGCTGCAGTGTTTCAATGCCGTTTAAAGAAAAGGTGATAAAATATCTAGATGAGATCGATCCTATTGCTAAACAAATAGGTGCAGTAAATACAATAGTAAATAAAAATGGAATTCTTAAAGGATATAATACTGATTATATTGGTTTCAAAAAATCATTTGAAAAATTAAATGTTAGAAAAAATCAAAAATTATTAATCTTAGGTTCTGGTGGTGTGTCTAAAGCTATTTTGGCAGCCCTCAAAAATTTAAAATTCAAAAATATTTTAATTTCTGGTAGAAATTATTCTAAAACAAAACGGTTGGCAACAAAATATGATGTAGATTTAATAAAATGGGCAAGAAGAGAAAATAATGTTTCTGAAATTTTGATTAATGCAACACCAATTGGAATGGAGCCAAATACAAATTTGATGCCAGTTTCAAAATCTTTTTTAAAAAATCTTCATGGAATATTTGATGTAATTGTGTTTCCAAGAGAAACAACTTTAATAAAAACAGGTAAATCTTTAAAAGTACTACATCAAAGTGGATATTCAATGGCTCTAAATCAATCTATATTTCAGTTTAAATTGTATACTGGAAAAGAAGCGCCAATTAAAGCAATGGAAAAATCTCTTAAAAATTATATGATATAAAATGTTATTTGATATTAAAGATATTCAAAGTACTTACACTGTAAAAAAACCGTGGGGTTATGAAAAATGGATTGCAGATGGAAAACCAAATTTCACTTATGCATTAAAAGAAATTTTCTTTAAAGCTCCTTATAGAACTAGCATACAATTTCATAAATACAAAGAAGAAACAAATTATGTTCAAAAAGGAAAAGGATATTTATTTTATTCAAAAGAATCAATTGATGTTGAAGCATATGAAAAAAATAAATATTCAAAAGAGTCATTGGAAAAAATTATCAATGAGTTAGAAAAAACAGAATTAATTCCTGGGAAAATAATTCACTTAAAACCTGGATGTGTTCATAGAGTTGAAGCTATAGAAGATCTTACTATTATTGAAGCATCTAGTGTTCATTTGGACGATGTTTTTAGATTATCTGATGACACAGGTAGGAAACATGGAAGAGTCGATAAAGAACATTTAGAATAATACTATTAGTCTCATTACTAACATCTATTTTTTAATCTAATTTTGAATTAATAATATTTATTTTTATTCAGTTTAACTATAATCTTATTTGCTTGGATAAACAATAGAGTTATCTGATGTCTTTTCCATAGATGCTCTAAATAATTCATCTTGATACATTCTTTTATTTACATATTTTTCAAATTCTATTTGAAAATCTTCATGATATCGTTTTTTAATAAAATATTGATCATGTGTAATTTTCCATGGTCTAAGATCTTCTTTAATTTTTAAAACATAATTTTTTGTAAAATAATTTTCTGCAGACATATTATTACTGCCATCATGCAAAGGCATCAAATCCCAATATGTGGATAAAGTGTCTCTGCTAGATAATTGACAAAAATCAGAAATCCAATATTCTCTAAATTCTTTCATTAACCCTGAATGTGGATACATTATTTTTTCTTTAGAATTTTCTGATAAAAATATCTCAAATATGTTTGAATTATGAACAAAAAGATCTGGCCTAGTTTTTAGAATTATATCTGACTTCATTTCTTTTAATCCCGTTTGACATCCTATGATTTGATAATTTTTTGAACTTCTATATTGTTGAACATCTTCTGGAAGTTTAGTTTGAACAACATTACATGGAATTTTTGAAACATCTTCATTATCCCATGTGGATAAGAGAATTTCTGAATTTGGAAAAGTATTTTGATATTCTTTAATGATAGGAATAGTCCATTCTCGAATATCTCCTTGTAACAATATCCCTGTTGTAATTTCTTTCAACATATTTTCTAAATTAGAAGGTAATTTAATATTATTCAAATTTTTATTAAATAAAATGAAAATACGAACAGGTGATATTTATCGAGTTCAACATGCAAAATATAATTTTTGCAGCCAATTTGTCTCTGGAAAAGTTTTAGATATTACATGTGGTAAATATTTAGATTTTTTTAAATCTGATTTATTACTTAAAAATGGTGCTAAAGAAGTTTTGAGTTTGGATCTTTTAAATGATGATCAATTTATTACTTCGCGATATTTAAAAAATAAAAAAATTGTTTGTCAAATAAAAAATAAAAAAGAATTAGATTTAATGGATTTTGATATAATTCTTGCATTTGATGTTTTATCTATTGTAGATAATTCTGATGATATTTTAAAATTCATTTCCAAACATTTGAAATCTAATGGTACATCTATAATTTCAATTGTTAATGATGATGGTTGTGGTGATGATACTCATGATTTATTTACAAAAGATCTTACTCTATTTTCTAAAAATGATTTTGAAATTTTTTTAAAAACATACTTTAGCCGTATTGTTTTTTTCTCACAAGGAACTATTATTGACAAGAAAATTTCTAAAAAAAATATGATAGTTAAATTAAAAATAAAATTAAGAAATTTCTTTTTAAAATCAATTAAATATTATAATTTTTATCTAAAATATGTTCAACCTGTACAAAATTTTTTTATAAAATCTAAACAAAATTTTGAAAATAAAAAAACACAAAAATATGTTATAACAGAATATTCTAAAATAAAACAACCGTCATTTCTTATTGCTATGTGTAAAAATAATTTAAACTAAAGTTGATATCAATTTTTTAAGTTTTTCTCCAATTTTTTCAAATGTTTGATTTTCTTCGACAAATTTCCTACCATTTTCTCCTAATGTGTTGCAAAAATCTGTATCATCTTTTAATTTTTTTATTGATTCTATCACTTTTGATACGTTGTTACAGGGAATAGATATGCCTGATTTTGTTATTTGTATATATTTTCCTGGTGCCCCATCTGAACAACAAATAATTGGTTTAGCTAATGCCTGAAATTCTAAAATTTTTGTAGGTAATGATAAATTTAAAAAATAATCATTTTTCAATGGAACGATAAATACATCAGATTCAGCAAGAACATTAGATATTTTATTTTGATCAACAAATTTTTCATCAATTAGCACATTTTTTAATTTTAGTTCTTTGATGCGTTTTTTTAGAAAATTTAGTAAAGGCCCTTTTCCTCTGATTATAAATTTAATTTTTTCATTTTTCATTTTTATTGCTGTTTGAATAATTAATTCAAAATCATATGATTCAACTAACGCCCCTGAATACATTATAATAAATTCGTCATGTTGAATTTTTTTCTTAGGATAAAATATTTTAGTATCTACTCCATGAGAAATTACGAAAACTTTTTTTGGATTGATTTTATACAATTTAATTATATGTGATTTTGCATCTTCTGATAACGGAATAATAAATTTTGGAAAGTCATATGAAAATTTGGCCAGTTTATTTAAAATAAATTTTAATAACCCTGTTTTAACAATTTTTCTTTCATAAAATACTTCTGGCCATAAGTCATCTACCACTCTAATTACTTTTCCACCTCTTATTTTTGAATAAAAATATGCTGGTATTATTGAAAATAAATTAGGTTCAGATGCAAAAATTAAATCAGGTTTTAATAAAAAAATTGGTTTAAGCGAACTTACAATAAATCCTAGATGAAGAAGTATTCTATTTTTTATTGATGAATGCAATAATGATGGTATCCATACTCTAATTACTGAAAACTTTTCTTCATCATCATTTGTTAAATTTTGTTCTTTTGTTCTTTTTTTATGTAGATGAGGATACGCTGTTATTACTGTGACATCAAAATTTTGTTCACTAAGACATTGTGCATAATTATAGGCTCTTGTTCCTCCTCCTGATATGTCTGGAGGAAAATATTGTGAAATAATTAATATTTGCTTACGGTCACTATTTAATTTCACAAATTATTTTTAATTTCTTATTTTTAATACTTACCTACAATTACTATCTTTTATTTTTTTAAAACCTTAATTTTGACTACTTAAATGCTCTAAATCTAATATTTTCTATAAGAAAAAAGTATAATATATTTAATCTGATTGTTATTATGTTGCTAGATTAAAAAATATGAAAAAAAAAATTCTTTTTTGGTTAGAAGATCATTATTATCATTTTGGTATTGCAAAATCCTTACAAGACTCACATGATTGTGAAATATCTGCAATTATCTCATCTAATCCTAGTGCAAAAAAATTTTATTTAGAACAAAATTTGATTAAATTTAAAAAATCTTGGTTTTTGAGAGATTCTATTAATTTAAATAAAAAAACTTATGATATAGAATTTCTTAAAGACTTTGAAAAAAGATATAATTTTTCTATGTGGAAATTTATTTCGGGAGAGCGATTTTTTAATAATTTTTCTAGATATTATAATTTTAGTCGTAATGAAATTTTATCAATTATTGAACAAGAAATTAAATTTTATGAAAAAATTTTAACTGAAATAAATCCTGATTATTTAGTTATTAGAATTCCTGAATTTCAAGATATTAATTTACTATATAGAATGTGTATTAAATTAAAAATTAAACCACTAATTCTTGATTATACTAGATTTGGTTATCGATGTTTAATTAATTCTAAACCTGACTCTGTTATTGATTTTAAAAAATCATCTATTCCCACAAATTTAAAAAATTTTGAAAATTTACGTAATCATGTTAAGCAGTATTCCAAACAACATTCAATTGCACTTTTAAAACGTAGGGGTTCTAAAAAAAATATTTTAAAAGCTGGTTTGAATTTTTTTCTATCTGGTGAAAATATGGAATTTCAAAATTTCTATCAAAATATTAATAAAACAAAATTAAATGTTTTTCTAAAAGAATCAAATTTAATTATACAACGTTTACAAAGAAAATCATACATAGATAAGAATTTTTTAAAATCCATTGATATTGAAACCCCCTTTATTTTTTTCCCTTTACATTTTGAACCTGAACAAACTCTTCTTATTAAAACTCCTTATTTTACAAATCAGATCGAAGTAATTACTAATATTGCAAAATCTCTTCCAGTTGAATTTACCTTATTAGTAAAAGAGCATCCAGCTATGCGATTAAGTGGTTGGAGAAAAATATCTGATTATCAAAAAATCCTTAATATTCCCAATGTAAAAATTATTCATCCATCTATTTTAAATGAAGAAATAATTCCTAAATCTTCTCTTGTAATAACTATCTCTGGTACTTCTGGACTTGAAGCTGCATTTTATAATAAACCAACAATTGTTTTCACTGATGTGATTTATTCTAATCTATCTTCTGTTAGTTGTTTACGGGATTGGAATGATTTGCCCAAAATGATACTGAATTCTTTAAAAATCAATGTTGATCTTAATGAATTAAATCAATATGTAAATCACATAGAGTCAGTTTCATTTCCATTTGATGCATGGGGGTTAGAACAAGAAAGTGATGATTTATTTTCATTTGGCGGATATTTGAGTGGTTCAAAAATTACCGTTGACGGTATGACTGAATTTCTTGAGAAAAATCATTCTATTTTTGAATTATTAGCAAATGAACATATAAATAAATTTGATAATTACTAATGCATTTTTTCATTTATTAAAAATAGTCTTATAGGTAAGATGTAGCCCTTCACTTTAAATAGTAATTTTTTAATAATGTCAATATGAAATTTAAACAAATTCTTCTTACACGTCCACCGACAGGTTCAAATGCATTACAAGGTGGTTCAGATGCCGATCCTCATCCTCAACCTCCTTTGGGATTAGCATATTTGGCTGGAGTTTTAGAGAGATTACCTGATGTTAATGTATTGGATATTCTTGATGGTAATTTTTCAAAAAATTATGTTTATGATGTAAAAATGGCTGTAAAAAAACATAATCCTGATTTTGTTGGATTTAGTGCTTTCACTCCTTTTGCAAATCCTGCATTAGAAGCTGCAACTGCTGTTAAAGAGGTTAATTCTAACATTCTAACTGTTTTAGGTGGACCCCATGCAGTTCTTGCCAATGTCACATTAAACAAATGTCCTGCGTTAGATGTTATTTCATATGATGAAAGTGAAGGACAAATTGAAGAAATTATTTTAGGTAATCCTCTAGAAGATATTCCCGGATTATTCATAAGATCTAATGGCAAGATAGTTCCAACAGCACCTCGTTCTTATATTAAAAATATGGACGAATTACCATATCCTGCATATCATAAATTACCACATTTTCCTGATGGATATCATCCACATCCGCCAAAAAGTACTGGTAAAAAATGGTCTAGCATAATGTGGAGTAGAGGTTGTCCATTCTTTTGTAATTATTGTAATAGAGAAAATAGTTTTGGATTACAATTTAGAAATCAATCTCCAGAATATGTAATTGATCATATAAAATATTTACATACAGAGTATGGAATTGAAGAACTTACATTTTATGATGATGTAATGTCACTTAACAGAAAAGCCACAATGAAACTTTTAGAACAAATGACTCCGGAAAATCTTGGATTTAATTTAGTGTGGGATGCTGAAACTAGAGTTGATTTGGTAGATCAAGAAATGCTTTTTGCAATGAAAAAAGCTGGATGTAGAATGATGTCTTATGGAATTGAACATGGTGAATTTATTCATGAGATAAAAGGAGGAACTGCCACATTAGAGCAAGCTGAAAATGCAATAAAATGGACTCATAATGCAAAAATTGAAACTGTAGGGTACTATATGATTGGCTTACCTAAAGAAACTCCTGAAACAATTCGTAAAACAATAGATTTTGCAAAGAAATTAAACTGTACATATGCTCAATTTGCAATTACCATGCCATTTCCTGGAAATAAATTATATGATGAAGCAGTAAAATCGGGATTAGTAAAATTAGATGATGCTTGGGATCAATTTGTATATTCTGGTATTGGTACTGGCGGAGTTCAAGCTCCTGTACTTACTACACAGACCCTTTCAGCTAATGATTTAGCAATGTGGGCTAAAAAAGCATATCATGAATATTACTTTAGACCATCATACATAATGC
>Ga0308019_10000300_pt1 | contig 30747 bp, 21 predicted proteins | sample Neamet284_FD_203135 | JGI IMG/M metagenome (GOLD analysis project Ga0308019, IMG submission 203135) | Marine microbial communities from water near the shore, Antarctic Ocean - #284 | ecosystem: Environmental > Aquatic > Marine > Unclassified | place: Southern Ocean | collected 2014-10-01
CGGTGAAAACCCAGGTCGCGTATATGATGAATTACGAGATATGATGCAAGCCAAGGTTGGAATCATTAGAACAGATTCTGAGTTGAAAAGCGCATTGATCGACCTCGATGATTTCAGAAAGAGAATCGGAAATACAAGTTCTGGAAAGTCAATGGTTTACAATTCTGGATGGCATCAGGCCTTAGATTTACAAAACATGGTAGAAATCTCATCTGCCTGTACGCTTGCCGCACTAACTCGTACTGAAAGCCGTGGCGGACATACTCGTGATGATTTCCCAGAGCCAGATTCTGGCATGTGGAGTCATACAACAAATGTAATTTGGAAAGAGGGTGCTGAAATCAAAATCCGCCAGGAAGAATTATCCCAACCCCCTGAAGAATTAGAGGAATTACTTGACCGTTCAAAGAAGGAGGCTTGATTATGACCGAAATAAAAATGAGAGTTTTCCGTGGCCAAGAAGGCGAAGGCGAATTAAAAGAATATGATGTTGAATTGGATGAAGGCATGGTTCTTCTCGATTGTATTCATCGCATTCAGCATGAGCAAGAGCCTGACCTTTCATGCCGCTGGAATTGTAAAGCGGGCAAGTGCGGTTCATGTAGTGCTGAAATCAATGGTAAACCAAAATTGATGTGCATGACTAGAATGAGTGACATCATTGAAGAAACTCCTGAAGATGAAGTAATTACTGTAAGGCCATTGCAAGCTTTCCCGCATGTGAAGGATCTTGTAACCGATGTTTCTTGGAATTATGAGATGGCTAAAGCGGTTGCTCCAATCAAAGGACCGGATGAACCTGATTGGAAATTCAGTCAATTCGAAGCAAAGCGCGCTCAAGAATTTAGAATGTGTATTGAATGTTATATCTGCCAAGACACCTGTCACGTACTCAGAGAATACAAAAAATTCGATGTATTTGGAGGACCGAGAACAATGGTCCGTCTTGCTAACTTTGAGATGCATCCAATGGACCAAGAAGACCGCGTTCCTGAAATCAAAGGTGAATTCGGAATTGCTTACTGTAACATAACAAAATGTTGCACAGATGTTTGTCCAGCAGGAATCAACATTACCGACAATGCGATTATTCCTCTAAAGGAAAGAGTTGTTGACCGTTATTACGACCCACTAAAGAGAATCTGGAGAGTAATAACTGGAAAGAAACTTCGAATGTGAGAGCCCATACTGACTATCAGGTCAGAGAATATGTGTTCGAACTTCGCATGATGAAGGTTGCTTTGGTGCTTCACTAAAACCAAACTTGCAAGCCTCTGTCATCGGTCTTTTCTCACCGGCATCCTGACCATTAATGGTAGCCTTAGCATTGGTGACTTTTGAGACACGGTCTATCGCATACCATTCCTTACGGTCATTCATAGTTCGTCCATGCGTTCTTGTTCCGAAAAATAAGCGAGCAAATACTAATTCGACTGTAGCGATAAAAAATAATGACCTTCTAAATGGAATCGCCCATCCTCTATTCCATTGACAATCCATGCTAACTGATTCAGATTTCAGAATCATTGCTTGGCCCTGTATCTCAACTGTGATATCCTCAATCAAAACTTCGTCAAAATTATACAGGGGTCGGAGATAATCTGAGATTTGATTGCTCGGTGCGATTAGAATTCTCTTTCCCTCTTTAGTTGCCCACATTACATCTGAAAAACTACCAAAGGGTGAATCCTTCCAATCACCAACGACGATTCTGTCACCGCTCTCAAAACCACAAGAAGTTATTCTCCCCGAAAATACATCCATGGATTTGATATGTTTTTCTTCTCCTTTGAATGGAGTGATTTGTCCAATCCAAGCAATTGTAAAAATCAAAACGATTTGAATTAACATTCTAATAAAATGCCAGATGTCATCAAATTGAGTTCCATTCAAAGGAATATCATTGTACCACATATTGAAATTCGCCCAATACAATACCACAAGCATCGAAGCGATTCCAACCGATGCCAATGACCTCGTCCTTGGAATAATTAATAATAAGCCAAGTGCGACTTCGAAAAATCCACTAAGCAATACCCAGAATCTAGCAGCTTGTAGAATCTCAGGCACAATCGGCTCATACAGAGAAGGGTGAATGAAGTGATCTATTCCAATGAGCATGAAAGCAAGGCCGAAGCCTGAACCAAGGATATCACGCAATGTGAATCGGATTGACACAACTTGTCGAAAGCGACTTGAGAGATAAAGGAATGTTAATTCGTAGAATACGTTCGATTTTAAAAATAAAAAAAAGCCCCACCCAGAACCGAAGTTCTGAGAGGGGCAATATCCCGCAAAACGGGTGGCAGCAATTCAAAATCTAATCCTTAGTTCAAAGGTGTTCGATTCCGGTCTTGCTTACGTTAGCCTTCTTGATCTTGTCAGGAAGCCACGCTGGGCCGTTTGCTGGCTTGTCTACAGTGTCAATACGTCCGGTGAAGACGTGGACTCTCTTTGTTCCACGTTCACGTAGACGGATGTCTGTGTGTCCGCGTGTAGCTGCCTTTAGTGCCGCTCCACGTGGTTGTCTGCTTGCAAAAACCTGGCTTGTATCCTTTCCGCTCTTCATCAGAACGAAGTATTTCTTTTCTCCCATGTGTTATACCTCAACCTAACTACGGGTCACTCAGGGTTATAACCTTTCCCCCGTATAACCGCTATACTGCGCTACATATCGCACGCAGTAGACCTTTTCGAAGGGCATATTAGAGCAGTATATCGAATGGCTACACATTCAAATTTCGGCTCCGGCAAGAGTTTTGGAATCGGTCACTCCTGGAACTTGGCGAATAATATCAACTACGGTTTGAGCGATTATCCCTAAGGACTCTGCTTCTAATTTGACAATAATGTCATAGTCTCCAAAAAGAAGAGTTGTATCTACAACATTCTCAATATCCTTGATCAATTGAAATGCCGCATACTCATTTCCTGGTGAAACATTGACTAGAACATATCCAACTGCCATATTGGGGCCAATCAACCAAACATCATGAAGACTGTGTTCACCTTATATCTTCCAAGCTGGAACGGTATTGTTCCCATTGCTCTTCTTCCCAGTCATCTGGTAAAGGACCATCAAGCCAATTCAAAAATTCCTCCAGACTCCACCCCTCTGGTATTCTTTCATCGCGTTCTGGTTCCGCTTGTTCCAAGTGCCAATTTTCAACATCTTCACTGGAGTTCCCTCGCGTACGCGCGCGCATGGTAACTAATGTGATAACCAAAATCAGTAAGGATATAGTTCCGAAGTAGAACAAAAAAGGACTCTCAGTTGCTTCATCCAACTCAATCTCTAACCCTTCACAATCCTCTAAACAATCCATTGGTTGAGCGATGATAACAACTGATGAATGATTCGCGACATTTCCGCTCCAATCAATACAAGAAATTTCTATTGAAACATTACCAAAAATGTCCGCAGGCAGTAGCCAAGATGTGGACCATATTCCTGTACCATCATAATCGGTTACAGCACTATCTGGCCGCGAATAAATAATTGTACCATTTTGTAAATAATTCACACCACAATCTGCATCAATACCATCTGCGTCTTCCATTTCCACTAAGATCTCTAAGAGCGAATAATGAGAAATATTTGCAGCATGCGTAACTTCGATTACAGGAGGTGAATGCATGAATTCAAAGTGTAGGTACGAGATTGATACGATTTCATCAATATCAACAACCCTAACTCCCAGAGAACCTTCACCTGGAACAAACGATGAATCGAGTTGAATTCGGTAGTAGAATGACTGGCTTTGTCCAGCAATGTCATTGCCGCAAGGTGTTTGCGCCTGTGAAAGCGCTACTACAGTCCAGCCATGTTGTTCCAAATTCACTGTGACCGTAGACAACGGCCTTGATGAATGAACCCTAACCACCGCATCTGCTGTCTGACCAAACATCAATTCCTCTATCTCCTCACCGTTTTGACACAAAACCATGGAAAGTATTTCCGGGGGGCTAAGCAGTATTGGCGTTTCCAAGTGTGAAGAGTTAATGGCACCATTAGCTCCAGTAACCGTAACATCGATTACTAAATTACCACCCTCTATACTCTGTGAAGTATAGAGTGGAATTATTGCAACTCCTAATTCAAAATTCAATGGGAAGGTGTAACCAATTTGCCCAGGCCAGTTGATTGTGATATCTCCATAGGTATTCTCCACAGAATCATCTAGGTCTGTGGCCTCTATTCGCAAATATTCATCGCCACCGCCAAGTACATTCTCTACGGGGTTTCCTTCATTATCAATTATTGACATATTTACAATAGGCGCCTGATCTGAAATTTGGATGGTTCGTCGGGTCAAGAAGTCCCCCGTTGAAGTTCTAAGTTCCAGTGTAAATGGCTCTAATGATGTAGCAGAGGGCATTGTGAATGAAGCGATGTAGCAGTGTTGTTCAGCACTACTTCCTGAACGATATGATAGCCCATCGATTTGCCCTCTACTGGCTATGAATTGTGGAAATTGATTGGATGGGTCATGGTCTGGATCTAAAACACAAGCCTTCAATGTCAACACATGGCCTCGTTTCACGCCAGTTAATGGTCCGGATGTCAGTATTGAAGCACCGCCCCAATCAACACTATCGATACCTGAAACATATATTCCAAACCAGAAGGCTGGAGCATCTCTAATGAGAGCTATTTCTAGAGATGTAGAATTCGTACTAAGATTAGATTCGTCTCTAGCGATCACTGCCAAATCTAGTACTCCGAGTGGTATATCTGCAGGTAGGTCGATTGTCGTCCACCATAAGTAACCATCTTGGCTACCAGTACTTTGCCAAAACCATTCTGTGCTATTATTTCCTGAACTTATTCTCCACGCAATATCAACTGAAGATACTGAACTATCATCACTCGATTCTACGCTACACGTGAATCGGTCGCCCCTACTGTATTGACTAGAATCACAGAACACATCTTCAATTACTGGTGCGGTATTGACCCAGAGAGTGATTTCGAAAATATTGTTGCTGATATTTCTTTCAGGATGTATAGGCGAAGTCGCCTCCCATCGAATCGCAAGATTATTCCAACCTTCACGAGATGTGTTCATTTGTAATGTCAAGATTTGACGGCTCCCGTTCTGTGAACCGTTTGGAAGTACAACGGATTGGTTTGCCAAAACTATACTACCTAATTTATCCAAAACTTTGAGGTCACCGATTCCCTCCCCTGGTCCAATATTTTGAAGAGCTATTTCAATCTCAAAATATTGATTTACCGATGCATTGTCTACTATACGCACATCGATTATCTCGACATCGTGCACAATATCGGCATATGGGCTCATTTTTGGATCACCCACCACTACACCCATCCAACTAGTCATAGTGTTTGCAGCGGCATAAGATTCAGCCAAATTATATCCACTAGAATAAGAAGTAAGTAAGACGCTAGGAGAGGATACTGCAGTAAGATAAGGTTCGTAGACGTAACCTTTGATTCCACTTGCGCCATCTTCAAGAATATCTGCGACAAGTGACTGCCCGTATGTAGTTCCCCAATTGAAGGAGCGAGCACCTGTACTAACTGCGGTTTCCACAATTGAACCATTGACCCAAGCCATGTGTGGCCTAATCACTCGCAATATAGTTGAATCAATGAATAAAGAGCCATCTGTTGATGTAGGGACAATATCCAATGAAATTCTGATTCGTAATGATGTTGTATCAGGATGTGGTCTAAACCTCATTGCCGCAGAATCCCAATCTGCAGTGAAATCTTTGTTTGAAGACGTGTTGGTGTTGATCAATGTACCATTTGTATCTAAAGAAGATACAACGATATTGTATTGACCAAATACGTCACCAGTTCTTTTTCCATATCCGTATACTACCCATGCATGATTAGTAAAATTGGAAGGGATATCATAAGTCGTTTCGAGATAAGCCACACCTTGGCCATTTCCAGAATATGCAGAACAATTGTTGACAATATCTCGGCTCAGAGTGGTTACTGAACCATTACTCAAAGATGTATTCCAAATCATTAGATTGTCAATCATCCCTTCGAAATATGAATTGTCTGCACGATTAACTCCCAATTTGTATAAATCAAAGTTGTTGATTGAACCATTTGGAAATGCATTGGTATTTACCAAAACACCATCCATGTATTGTCGCGTCTCTCCAGCATCATATACGGTTACTAAATGAGTCCAATGTTGTGGAGTTACATCTCCAAACACCTTTGATTGATTGTTATGTAACTTCCATTGACTACTCGAAATCATATGTTGGAAAGATTGGTTAGAACCTGCATTATCATCTATTGCGAAGGTTGCAGCATAGGTTGTTTGGTTCGAAACATTGGCCCATACCCATTGGCTAACGGTGAAATTTCCAAGCCAGTCGTTTACATTGACTTTAGCATAATCATTAATGCCATCATACCACAAACAATTACCATCAATGCAATTTCTCCAATTGGTTGAATCCATACCATATAACGAGAAATCGGTTCCATTAGATGCACTATCATTAGTTTGGTTGCCCAAGCCTTCTTCAAAGTCCCAGTGATGGATTAGATTGTCTGACTGTGGTGTATAATCTCCTGCCACATAGAAAGCTGAAGATGGTATTATGGCTTTACTCACGTTGGGGCCTTCCCAAGATAATAGCAATCCATGAGGTCCGCCACCTTGGAAAAACTCGATCCTAAAATCATGAGATCCTGCTGACAGATTCATTGCTACAGAATGTTCCCTCATTCCGTGCGACCCATAATTCTGAATTGCGCTAACTCCGTCAATCCACAATTCTGAACCATCATCGGAATTGAGGTACAGTGTCCAATTTCCGGTTTCTGGAATATCGATTAAACCACTGAATCTCGCACCCCAATTATTCTTAAATCGATCATCCAGTCCAGAATATGGATTATTCGATGAAGAGTATGCTAGGCTAGTTTCAGTACGAATGTGGTCTGGCACTCTATCGATCAAGTCTGGCATCGTAGCTGTACTGAAACTGATTCCTTCGTTATCGAAATATTCGGCATATATTCCAGGTAACAAATCCCCTGATTCCTGTGAACATTCAGTTGAGATTTGAGCCTCTAAGGCTCCATTTCCATCTTGTTTTGTACTATTCTGATAGCCCCAACTAAATTCGTCACCTGTTGCGACGGTTGGTGATGATGCGTTCCAGTATCTGGAACCACTAGACCAAGATGTATCAGTGGTGTCAAACCCCCCATTGGATAAGTAATTCATATTCCAATTATCGTCATTACTTCCCCATGACGCATATCCGATTATATTGGTGAGATTTGTAATAAATTCGGTTTCTTCATCAAAGTACACAGGGAGGTTCATTGTCCCGTTTAGTGTACTGTTTGCGACATACAGATCGTCATTCCAGAACTTGTATCCTGAATCATTCCTATTTGTTGCCAAATCTAGAACATGGGTACCTCTTGAGCCATACGAATTATTTGCCTTTTCAATCAATTCCAAAGCGGTATCAACCGTATATCCGGTTAATCTTGTGACAAGGAAAAACCCATATTCATCACGAGTGAACACCTTCATCTCTTTACCGGCCAATGGCCCATAACCGTGAGTGCCCCACCAATCAGAATCGATATCCGCATCATAGCGGCCTCCGGTTAACGAGATTTCTTGGTCGAATGATGCCTTATTGTTACCCCCATTTATTTTCAATGGAACTCCTTTGGAGGTCACAAGATAATTGATATCGCTACCATTGTAATTAGATAGCATTGCTCTAAATGGTTCTAGGAAGTAGGTGCTGAATTGGTCCCGATTTATCGTCTCACTTGTTGGGTTGGATGAGTTATCAAAAATGAAGACCCGGTCGGCTGAAATGTTTCTTGCAGTAATAAATGCCCATCCAATGGTTCGACTCGCTTCAGATTGGTTGTTAATCAATACCGCAACATCACTGTAATCGATAGCAGTTGATAGATTGAAGCCCCCAGGCACCGCTACAGAATGCAAAGGTGTTTCATTCCAAATATCGCTCGCTACACTGAATCCTTCGAAAAGAGGTTCGGAAATTGTAATTTCTTCACTTGCGGGATTCGGGAGTTGGATACTCCCTAACATGAAAAGCGCGACCAAAATCAACGCTCTTCTCGGGGAGGCCATATCCTGTTCCGCGAGATTATCACACAAAGTCACTTCGATGGAATGTATTAGTCGAATTACCACTTTTCATACCCTTTTCGACAATGTGTATATGAAGGTCGGCCCCCCCTTCTCAAAGCATGGCGGAATTGTATATGGCGCGAACCTGTCGCTGGGGAGTTCTTCGTGTGATTGGAGGCGACCTCCATTTGCAAGAGGCTGATGCAGTAATTACCCCGGCAAATAATCGCCTTTCAGGACGAGAGGGTATCGATGCCCTGATTCACAATGCCGCTGGTGAAGAATTACGGGGATTTTGCCGTGAAATAAGTGTCGAGCAAAGAAAATTAAATCTCCCCCCTTGCCCGGTGACTACCAATATTATATCCAAGCCTTACAACTTAGGAAAACAATTCAAAAAAATCATCCATGTTGTAAGTCCCGATTGTCGTAGACCCAATCAAGATGAGGCGCGTAGAAAGTTGCTACCGGAAACATACGACAATCTATTTGTTACTCTCAAGGAATTAAAGAAAGTTAAGACCATTGCTGCACCCCCATTATCCATGGGTATATTCGCATATCCTCATCGTGAAGGTGCAAGATTAACCCTAGAATGCCTTCTTGGGTTCTTGGATGGGGAAGAAGACCCTGGAATCACGGAATACAACTTGATTGTCAAAGAAAGGAATTTCATCAATAACATGAGAACTGTTTATCGTGAATCTGAAGATCAATTTCCTGGTACAGACATCACAATGGTTTGAGGTGTAAATAATGGTCGATCTGCCAAATTTGGTGGCTTCGGCTATTGAGAATGAACGTTCAGGGTTTTCCACTGCTGTTTTACTCTCAAATAATTCCCGTACTGTGCGTAAAATTAGAGAAGTGCTTCCTCCAAAACTACGACTAATTACCCTAACATCCTCCGCAAAGGTGTCTGATAATCTCAAAAACTCAGGAATTGATGTTGTAATTCTAGAAGAGTCATTATCTGCCCAAGGACTTTCTGTATTGAATAACCTGCATGACATTATTCTACAGGGTTTGGGTGAAGGGGGTTTCAAGTCAAATGACAGAATCCTTGCAATTCTTGGTGAACCGATGTATGGAGTTATTGTAATTGAAGCAAGTAATTTGACATCTAATCGTCTTGCGATAGTGGCCCAAGAGCATGATATCGATATTGGAATTCTAGCTCGACTGATGGAATTAGCACGCCATATTGGCAGTAGAGGTCGTGAGGGCCATGCTGTCGGGGCATTGTTTGCAATCGGTTCGGTACCAAAATTAAGACGGTATTCTACTGCGTTAGTATTGAATCCATTCAAAGGTCATTCTGATTCTAAGAGGAGTCTTTCTGATTCAAATAATCATGAAACCCTATCTGAATTCGCTTGGTTAGATGGTGCGATTCTGTTTAATGCAAAAGGAATTGCAAGCGATGCTGGACGATATGTTCAGGTTCCATCCGGCATTACACCCAAACCCGGGGAAGGAGGAAGACATCTTGCTGCTCGATCTATCAGTCACTTAGCAGATGCTGTGTCGATTTGCGTTTCCTCGAGCGGTGTGATTACTTTGTACTCGAAAGGTAAAGAGAGATACCGCGTCAGGCTCTCCTGATGGCTTCATCCATTGTTATATCACCACAAGCAACCATTCTTGCTAAGTCGGTTGAAATAGTCAAACCACCTGTACTTTGAATTCTAGATTGCCGTTGGATTTCTCTCAAATCTCCATCTGTAGGCTCGATTTCTCTTATTTCGAAAACTCGATCTCCATCCTGCAACGCAATACGAGTTGCCGCTTGAATATGGGCTTTGGAACGAGACCCCGAACTCGTACTATGTTCACTTACTTGTCTGACCTCGATTCCATTCAGCAACAATTGATTGATTATCAGGTCTCTAATCAATGGAGCACCGTCTCCTATTTTTACGCACATTCTTTGATGAGATACTACAGAGGACAAACCGGTGATGTGTGCAGTAAGCGCTTCAATGCTCTCTAATTGAGCACTCCCTACAACCATACCATCAGCAAGCCATGCAAGTCCTGGCCGTGGCCCGGGGTCGATTCCAAACACCAACTGTATAACCGCTTCAAAACCACGTGATGCTTGAATCGCCCTCTCTACAGCAATCTCAAGATTCTCTTCCATAGCAGGAATCTCCCCCTCCATCACTTCTTCAGGTGAAGTAAGTAGAACTCCATCCCAATCATCATCAGGGTTTAGCATGACAAAATTACATTCTCGCCGTCTTAATTCTCGCATCAAATGGAAAGAAAGGCGGAAATCCGCTGTCCTAACTGCTATTCGGCGCACATACCCTCCAGGGCCTAATCACGCTTCAACGTGACGCGTAAACATAGATATCATCAAAAGCATTTGACAAGTATTCTCTATTGTGTCAAGCCAATATGAGAGAGAACTTCGAGCTGTCCTTGCAGGTATTCCAAAAGGGGTTGATGCTGTAACAAGATCTTGTGACCCTGTTACAAAAGCTAAGGCTATGCAAGTTGTTGAAAGGCCATTCTTGGTAGTCAGAGCCGCTGGTTCGGGCATGGAAGGTAGTGGTGATTTATTGGCACTTCGCGGAGATATTTGCTTTCCGATTGAAGTAAAATCGTCAAAAAAGCCTAAACTATACCTTTCCGGACGCACATGGGACCAATACCAATCAATGATTTACGAAGGTAAGAGGTGTGAGTTAATGCCCTTATACGCTTACAGATTAAAAAGTGTAAGAGGTGATTCTTGGCGGATATTTCGCGTAGAAGTTGGTCGACTAAGTGGCCGATTAGGAATGCTAACTAGGAGAATCCCCGAACTTCCACTTACTCGTAATGGTAAGCCATTCCTAGATTGGGAACAAGGTATGCCTCTGCACCAATTTATCTCATTGGTCTGTAGGAAATCCACCACCTCAACTCTTGAATCACTAGATAACCGAATAAAGAATATCGACCTTAGTAAAGAAGAAAGAAATGATGAATCTTCACAAATGCGAATCACAGATATGGTGCCCCTATAAGGAACACCATTACCAATAACAACAGTATAGAAGACAACGATGATGCCTTGCGAGTCACATGCTCAACCCACAATGGATGGAGCTTGTACAATCCTGTCTTCTTCCCGATATTACGGAGTCCAGACATCATTCCATGGACGATGTCTTTGAACAAATGCCCTCCATCGAATGGAATCATTGGGAATAGATTAGTAAATCCAAGAAGAATATTTACCCAAATCAACCAAAATAACAGATTAACAAGGAACAAAAGTCCGCCAAGGCCTATCAGTGAAGCTAACCATCCATCACCCGAATCAAGCATGACCTCCTGTGCGGGGTTAATGGCAACACCTTGATTCTCGAATGGCGTAATTAGAATATCCAATATTCCCTTTGGCACACTTATGACATAACCAAGTGCACTTGTTTCAAAGTCGGGGTGTGTCCAACCTGCTAGGCGGTCTACTCCTGCTGTACCACCCGCAAGATCTTGTACTCCAAGGAATGCATCACCCTCTTCAATGCCGATAGATTCTAAGGTCTCAGCATCCATCCCTAGTTCTAGATAATAGGCATACTTGTCGCTAAGATTGACTTGAAGTGTTTCTTCAGTTCCATTGCTATAGCGTATCACTTGCATGGGTACGTTCTGGTCCGCAGTAAGGCCATCCATGACCACAATAAAGTCACCAGTGTCGGTGATTTGTGAACCATTGATTGCTATAATCACATCCCATGGCTCTAATCCCGCCTCATCTGCGCCAGAATCTAGAACGATTTTGCTGGAGTGAACTCCTGCGTTTGCCGCTTCAAATTGACCTGCAACTTGTCCTAAAATAACCATTAAAATAAATGCCGCAAAAATGTTGGTCGCAGGCCCTGCAGCAAACATTCTCTGTCTTTCTCGGCGGGGTGAATTGCTAATCTCTGAATATTCAGGTTCTGCAAATGCCCCCATTGGAAGCGGCCCAAGCATTAGTAATCCAAAATTACGTACACGCATACCATGCGCTCTCGCTTGAATGCCATGTCCAAATTCATGTATTACTAGACAAATAACGAATGCTAAAACGCCCCATCCCAGTGGAATTATCGGGCTTATTCCAGGGATAGCCACTAATTCTGAAAGGGGACGTGGCTCTGCTTGATTACCCATGATAATCATTGAAATGATTGCAAGAATAATGATTACTGAAACGAGGAACATAGCGACCCAGCAGACCCAAAGTGAGACTTCACCATAGGCGCGCCAGAATCTACGAGGCTTTGAGATAATTTCCAATGTCTTCTTGCCTTTAGAAGTGCGTAGCATCAACACCATACCAAAGAAGATACGAGATGCATTCCATTCGTCTAGCTTCCCACTTTTCTCCCAGTATTTGAGGAGAAAGTACCACGCTATGATGACTATGAGGAAGAGTTTCCAATCCGCCTCAATAGCGAGAAAGCCGCTTCCCATACCCTGCCGAATAATCGATTACACTTCAATCCCCTGTCGTGTGGTTCTTGAGGGGGGTCCGCTTGGCATTACTATGGACGCAACCGAACGCGAAGTCCGAGTGTGGATTGAGCAGGCGTTTGGCGAGGATGCTGTTAACCTCTCAATTTGGACAGAGGAAGAGGAGATGGTCCAAGTTTTATTTCGTCTTCCAGACAAAGTTGTAATCTCTGATTTATCTTGGGAAGATGACGTCATCGTAGAAGAATCATCGCTAATTATCAATCTCTCAAATTGGCAACCAGGGTCGATTCAAACTCGCCGAATGCCTGACGGGTTGGTACGATTTAGACATCGTTCTAATGAGATAATGTTGGCTGCCCGTGTTCGTTCTGCAGAATGGGCTGGCTCTCTGCTAGAAGAGTGGCTAATGGATATGCGAGGCGATGCAAACAAGCCACGTGGAAGACAACGTCGTATTTCGGATTTGAAGAGAAAACGTGACATGGTTGCACGGTTGCTAGACCAAGCCGAGTTAACTTCGATTAAAGATGAAATTACTACAGCCGAAAATCGGCTTTCTAGCGCTGATGACCGCTTATCTGGTCGACGTGCATAATTATTCTTCTTCATAGGATTGGAAATCAAATTCAATATCCGCAGTTTTTTGAGCAATTGCATTTTCGCGCTCTGCTTCAATAACTTCAGGGGAATTTCGCAAGACCTTGTTGATTAGTGGCTCTATCAACATTGGAGTAGCCAGAACTGCACCGATGAATAGAATTAGGAATATGAAGGATGACCCTGGTACTTGACTTACACCTGGAGAGTCGCCCCCACTGACCATTAATTTGACAGTTCCTAGCCATGGGATTTCTGCACCGGATATGCCGATGACCCAATCCTCTTGTACCGGCTTAATCATGCCGCTATGCAACGAAGATAGCCCTCTGGCGAATTCGAAAACCCCTTGGTCATCATTACAATCATTGTTATCTCCAAGAGTGATATACCCTGGATTGGACGGTGTGAAATTTTCAACACTAAACCACCCTGAACCATGCTGTGCAGCCACTCCACCACAAGCATACTTCCCTGTTTCATTACCATCGAAGATTAAGTTGATAGATTCAACATCTACTTGATTTGAACCGGGAACGGTCCATGCTGTAATGCATTCATCTTGCCATAGAACAACATCTTCAGAACACTCTCCTTCTTCATTGGTAGGTGTTGATTGTCCAATCTCTACCTTGAATAAAGCACGATGAATAATTGGAGTACTGTCGCTTTCTCCATTTCGTTCATAGATAATTACATCGCCTTCCATGCCTAGTGACTCGTAACCAAAATATTGTGATTCGGAGTCTGTTGCTTCTGCAAAGGTGATAATGATATTACTATCTGGTGAGTGAACTAGAACAAGGTCTCCTGCATCTATTGTCCCAACCTCTCCACTAGAATCATGCTGCATTGAATTGGACTCTACCACAACCAATGGTGGCATAGAGCCGGTGTGGGCCCACATTGCAAGGACGAGAAGCGCAATCATTCCTGCCGCGAGAATAATCTCTCGGACAAGCGTACGCATCGGATCGGAATCTCCCATCTTTACTACCCAGTAGTCAACGCTTCTTCAATCCCTTCTCTTGAAGGAAGGAAGTCCATGCTTCTTGATGCCCGCCACCAAGGATACGGGCGGCTTCGTCCCCATTCGCTCTTAGCTTGCGAAGTTCGGAGGTGGAATTAGTTGCCATAATAGCATGTAGAGACTTTGCACGCGCATTTAGATTCAAGAATGCTGGCGCTGATATTGCAAGGCCAATTATTCCAATTACGATCAATATAATTGAAGTTCCAGTATATTCTTGGAACTGTTCATTATCTTGAAGAAACATCAACTGCGTTGCAGACATTACAGTAAGTAATGAAGATGCAAAGGTTCCTGTTCCTGAAATTCTAAGTTGATTGCCGTGTTGATTGTTCCACCAGCCCATAGGTCTCACCTGCTTAGCGAATAACGCTCTCGTTATTGCTATTTTGCTTTTTCATTAAAATGACGCAATAGAGAATCGTTCAAAGGTAAAGAACCCGCGTGGGCCGAAGGCCCACAGTGGTAACAGGTGATATTAAGATGCAAAAATCCTTTTTCTTAACTGCAATATTCATGTTATCTGTACTGTCGCCAATTGCTTTAGCAGACGTTACTGAGACGCAATTTCAAGATGGTTCGACATCCTATACGCATACATTCTCCGGTACTGGAAGTGGCTTTGCTGGAAACCTCACATTCCCATATGGAGCAGAGGTGACTTCAGCATCGTTTGATGTCACAGGAAAACCCTCTTCAACAACATGGGGTAATTTGTCTACAAATACTGACTTCGGAGGAGTTGGAGGTGCTGCATGGAAAGGCACCCCTCCTGGCTTTGCATATGGAACTAGAAGTAACCTTGAAGTTGAAAATGACCAAGTAAACTTACTCGGAAATCCGACAATTACAACCAATGGAATGGACCTTTCAGCAGATGCTACCTCAACAGAAACGATCAACAACACTGGTGGCTTTGCCGCAAATGGAGATCAAGGGTTCATCGGTGGTACTAGCCGGTTAACATCTGTATCTTTGTCGAATTCGAACTCGAATTACAGAGGATTCGTCATCGTACATGATGGTGAATATCATTCTGCGACATACTCTGGTTCTTCGGTGTACTCCACGCCGGTCATCAAGCGATACAATATGACTAGTGGCAATTACTTAGGAACTGTGGCGGTTAGCTCTGGCCTTTGTACTAACTCTCAACCATTGTACAGCACATATGATGCAACAAGTGACGGAAACGGGAATGTATGGTCGGTTGGATACAGTTACCGTGAACTTGTAAAATGGACTGTGACCTCTACTACTTGGACTTGTCAAAATACGTATACCTACTCTGGAAGTTACTACCCGATGGGCGTAGATATTGACGAAGATTCGGGCCGCATGTTCCTTCTAATGTATGAAGCGATTTCTCCAAATTACAACAGATATCTGTATGAAGTCAATCCATCTAATCCTACTTCGATCAATAGCAGTTGGCTACTTGGGGCAAGAGACGAATTAGGAGATGGAAATACGCAAGCTAGTGGACTTGTTGTTGATCTTCCAAAAATAGTTACCAATGAATATTACAGTTCTCGTGGTTTTCACAACTACTTCACAATGAATGGGATATTTGTCGAGAGGATGGGCAAAGTCCAACTCACTGACGGCGGGCACTATGGAATGGACCAACTTGGCGACAACACATTCGGTTTCCAATGTCATTACAATATATACTGCCCAACAAATAGTTTGAACACTATTCAGAGAGAAGGTTCAGGAGCAATTTATGATTACAGAACACCTGATTCCACATCATCAATTGTAACTAGCAAAACAACGGCTCTAACAAAACAAGTTACTGAAATCACAGTATCATCACTAGTTGGATTTATTCCAAGCAACACCAGCATCGAGTTGCAAGTTTCGAATGACGGGGGAACTACATGGCAAAATGGAATCTTCGATCAGGAATTAACATTCAGCACAGCCGGGTCAAGTATTATTTGGAAAGCATACCTCAATGGTACATCTAGTGAAACACCTGTTCTCGACTTCGTTTCTTTGACCTATTCTACCTCTTACCAAACTAGCGGATATTTCCAACTACGTTCTAATTATTACTCTGGAAATGCGCCGGTCGCAATTACTGCTTGGTGGAATTCTACAATGCCTGCGGGCTCTAGTTTTCAATTAGAATTACAAGACCAAACACAAAAGATATTCCAGTATAGTGGAGACTCAAAGACTGTTTCGTTTGCAGGTGGTAGCGGATATATCTACATCTATGCCAGGTTTAGTTCATCTGGAACTACAACTGCTACTCTTGATGACTTGAACATCGCTCTACATTCTAACGCTCCAGAACAAGTAGGTATTGACATCGGAGCGGATGGAAGTAACGAATGGACAAGTCCCGCCGTACTTCTTGGAACCACAACTCAAGGCGGAATTAAGTTTGTCGATGCGTTCAATGACCTCATACCTGACATCGGTGCTGGAACTGTTGTAATTCCGATCGATATAAGTTCTCAAACTTCCGGTATTATTGTTTTAGAAAGATTCAGTGTAACGTATTCAATCAATACTGTAAATCTAGACATAAATATTCCAGAAGGTGAAATTCTCCACGAAAGAAATTCTCCATACGAAGTTGTTACCAGACATATTGTTGGAGACGGGGCGAGCAACTACATTCAATCTGCAACTCTTTCATTCATGGCATCCCCTGCATCTAGTGCACCGACACTAGAATGGCAAGAGGGTGACATATTCCCCTCTCCTAATGATCCAGATGACTGGATTGAAATCGATTCGTCGTCTTGGTCAAGCCTGAACAATGGGATTTTGGAAATACACTGGTTGTTCTACGTGACTTCTAATTTCCCAGACCAAAATAATGTCCGCTTCACAACTAATTGCCTAGACACATCTGGAACAAATGGATTTCAACCTGCTGCTCTTTCCAGCATTGCAGGCCTGAAAGCGAACAATTCATTTGGCCTAGGATGGCTTAACATTAGAGATAATGATGGAGAAATGACCTCCAATGATGTTGAAGATGGAAACTGGGTCGCTGCTGGAGAAACCCTACACTTCCAAGGAGCAATGTGGTTTGCTGATTCCACTGATGCACCAAAGGATAGTGCATTCGATATCCGAATCGCTCAAAATGGATTCGTTCATGCTGATTGGAGAGATACTTCCAATGTCAATGGTTCATTCTTCATCTCAATAGTGATGCCAGAAATAGATGTTGAGAGTGGGCTTTCATATGAGATTCAAACATACAATGAACGAGATGCCAGCAAAGTTCTTGCTTCAAATGCGGACTGGTTTAGAACATACAAGGTAGATGCTACGGCTCCTGAAGCGCTTGATACGTATCCATTGGATGATGCATACGAAGCTGCTGATGATGCGCAAAAGGTTAGTATCAAGGTCGCTGATGCAGTTGGAGACCCTACACAACTTACTCTTCATTACTGGGTTGAGGCAGACCATGACCTAAATCGTAATGGTGAAGCCGATTCCAGTGAATATGCAACGACCGTTGTAGTTAACGAAAGTGAAGCCGACGTGAAGACCTTCTCGACTACAATAGACCATTCCCGTAATCCTAACATGGGACGAATCTCATATTATTGGGATGGTGGTGACAGAGCAGGTAATCCTCTACATCACACTACAATAGTTGATGATGTATCGTATTCATGGGAATCCGGACCTGGTTTCGACACAGATGATGCTACATTCAGAAGTAGAAAGGACTCCAGTGCAATTTTCACAGGATTAGAATGGATTGGGCATAATGATGGCGCACCTATATTTGCAGGTACTGAACAAACAATCTCTCTTGGGTTGATTGATGCCAACACCGCTATTGACTTTGAGTACATTGATTTGGTCTTTGATTTTGAAGGGCCTGACAGTGAAGTGGATCAACAAAGAATCTCCTACTATGGAATTGGTGACACATTCGCAAGTAACTCTGAGTTCATCGATCTTGCAACCAGTTCAAGTATGATTCAGACCACAAATGATTCTGGAATGCCTTGGATTCTAGTCGATTATCAATTCATAATTAGTTGGGACTGGCCTGATGAAGATATTTCAGACCTCGCTTTGGAATACAAAGAGAGAGGAGCTGAATTCCCAACCCGCCATATTATCGCTGAACATACATTCGTAGTCGAGAATGATTTGGTCCTAGCTGCATCTTCATTCTTGGTCGAAGATATCAGTGAGCCAAGAACTGGAGTTGTTGCTGATGGCAGTAGGGTTCGAAACGATGACAGGCTAGAATTCACAGGTAAAGTCGTATACGAAGGAAGCAATGTCCCTGCACCAAATAATGCAGCGATTGTAATCGAAGTATATGATGGTGAGAGTATTTGGTCAGATGGTTCACTAGATGATGATGGAGGCTATTCTGTTGAAGTGCCTCTTTCGCATGCAGAGACCCTACAATCTTCTCCAACTCGTACCTGTTTGATTTCTATCGGAGGAATTCCAGGGAAGGGCGAAGATATGACTGGTCAAACAGTATCCACGACTTTGAGAGTCATTATCGATGATACTGCACCTCGTGTAGTAAGTAGAATAACGCCCCTGAATACTGTCGATATTTCGGCTAATACGGACCTAACAAAGGTGCAGGTTGAGTTCCATGGAACTGAAGATGCAGATATGACCGGTTCAGAACAAATTGTTCATTGGGTAATGCGTGATGCAAGTCGAACTCTAACTATGGGCGCTGGCCACTCATCCCTCGGAATGCAACAAGAAGGACAGAGTGTAATCTGGACTGGAACTGTTGACCTAACCGATGGTGGAAGAATCACACTACGTGAAGGCGATTGGGTCGGGTTCTACCTAACAGGGCATGACTCCGCTGGAAATGAATTCCCGGTCGTTTCTAATTCAGAAGCAAGTCCTATTGCAGAAATTGCTGCCGATGATACTGACTTTGAACGCCAATGGGTACGCTTAGGAGCAAAAGGACCTCAATTGAAGATTGATTCTATTTCACTCTCTGATGACCACGTAGCACCAGGCCAAGAAATCGAAATCACAGCTGGTGTTCGAAATGTGGGTGGAGAAACGAATTCTCAATTCTCGGTATCTTTCTATGCTGGTGATTCAATTGTACCGTTTGATACAGTGACGCTTAACAAAATAGGTGCTGACGAATTAATTCCAATTACCGCTACATGGAATGCAAAGGAAGGAGTCGATAGAATCCGAGTTGTAGTTGACCCAGATAATGTGATCGTTGAAGTTAATGATGATGATAATTCAGCAGAGCACAAGGTCGAGGTTGTCTATGTATCCTACATGGGTTGGTTTGATTCTATTCGTGAACAACCTCTTGTCTGGTTATTCGCAATCCTATCTGTAATCGTTTTGATGGGAATTGGAATAACTGCCAATCGTACTGCAATTACTCCTAATGAAGGCTCTCTGTATGATGAAGAATGGGAAGAAGAGGATGATGGAGAAGAAGAGAGTGATGAGGACGATGATGACGATTATGATGAGGACTACTGATAGTTCTTTGAATCGTTGACCTCTTGAACCAGTGACTTCGCCCAATCGATATGGCCGAAGGTGTCTTCTCCAAACTCGAAGAGAGTCTGCAGAAGGCTCTCGAGGAGCGGAAGTGGACCCCAACACCCGTTCAGCATGTCACTCAAGACGAAATTGCAGCAGGCCGTGATAGGCTGGTTGTAGCGCCGACTGGTTCGGGAAAAACGATGGCGGCGATCCTTCCATTGCTTGACCGCTGTCTGCGTCAAGAATGGACTGGGATGTCAATTCTCTACATTACCCCACTACGCGCGCTAAACCGAGATGTTGACAGACGACTCGAAGAGATTACTTCTGCAGTAGGACTTAGTTTAGGGTTAAGGCATGGTGATACCCCACAATCTGAAAGAAACAGACATGTCCGAAAACCCCCTAATGTGATGATTACGACGCCTGAAACTTTCCAATTGATGTTTACCGGCTCTAAATTACGTGAATTATTACGCACAGTAAAGGCCGTTGTGATAGACGAAATTCATGAAATTGCAGATGGAGAGAGAGGATGGCAATTGTCTGTAGGGTTATCCCGGTTAGAGGCATTCAAAGGATCTAAAATTCAGCGCATTGGACTATCAGCAACTATCGGTAACCCCGAACAAGTCGCAAAATGGCTTTCCGATGATGCCAAACCGATTGTTGCTATTACGCCTCGTTCTACGGAGTTGTCAGTCGATGCCATCGTCCAAACGCCTGAAGACGAAGTTGGTTCGCTTGAATTAGCCATTTCACCGAGAGCGCACGCAACATTGAGAGGATTGGCTGATATAATCTCAAAAAAACACCCTTGCTTAATTTTCGTAAATTCAAGAAATAGTGCTGAAACTGTATCTCAAAGACTGCAGGCAATCGCACCGGATTTAGCAATAGGGGTGCATCATGGCTCCCTAGCTAAAGAAACAAGAGCGCAAATGGAAGATGATTTACGTGAAGGAAAAATTCAGGGACTAGTATGTACATCCAGTCTTGAATTAGGAATTGATGTTGGAAGCGTGAACCATATTGTCCAGATTCGTTCACCTCGTTCAGTTGACAGAATGCTTCAGAGAGTAGGAAGAGCGGACCACAGGCTAGGCGGAATTGGTAGTGGCAATTTACTTGGTTGGGAAAGTGATGATTTAATCGAAGCCGCGGTAATTGCTCGTAAAGCAATTGCTGGTGAAATTGAACCTGTCGAATGGAGAGAAAAACCCCTCTCTGTTGCTGCAAATCAAATTGTTATGATGGTCCATAGTCATGGGGCTCTACCAATTGATTCGATTACAGAGGCGATGTCTGGAGCGGTACAATTTGAGAACTGGAGAAGGGAAGATACCATAGCCATAGGTAACGTTCTAGCCGATGGGTGGGTCATCCGTTGTGTAGAAAATCCAAAGGATGTTCCTTGGTATAGATGGCCTCATGATGTCTGGCAAGAATTGATTCGGACTTCAAAGAATTCACTACCGGAGCAACCCAAACTTGCATATGATGAAAAACCAAGCGATGACCTCGCTAAACTTTCATTCGATGCACCTGCAATATTTGCTAAAGGTTGGATTAGTCGTTCAGGAAGAACCCGCCAATGGGTCACCAATCATCTTTCAATGATCCCAGATAAGCAATCTTATCGTGTTAGAGATGCAGTTACTCGTAAGAGTCTAGGTAATGTTGACGAGGCATTCGTACTTTCACTAAATGATGGTGGCGAAGAACAAGATGGTCGACAAAGAAGGTTCGTCATGGCCGGAAGGACATGGATTATAATCGATGCCGACCCTGAGAAAAGTGAATTGTTGGTTGCTCCTGTATCAGACCAAGGTCATGCACCTCAGTGGGTAGGAGAACTCCCTCCTACACCTGCAGTTGTTGCACGTGAATCTGGAAGACTGCGTAGGTTATTTGCAATTGATTTAGGATTAATGCAAGATGAGAAAGTCACTCAAATTGACCCAGCAGGACTACTCAGTGGCTATTCGAAATTGGAAGATTATCCCCTAAATGGTGAAGCGAAAGGGATTCTTGCTGACATGGTGAGTACCCATTTCAATTCTGCAAATATGATTCCTAGTGAACGCCTGATTACGATTGAAGATAGAGATGAAGCTCTTATCATCAATTCCTGTCAAGGGAACCGAATCAATGAGGCAATTGGGCATTATTTACTCGCTATGGCAAGTACACGCTCAGGAAAATGGGGGCGCCTAGTTGTTGAGCCGTGTAGAATCTCGCTTCAGGTAGGCGGGGTTAGACCTGCTGAATTGATCGAATGGTTATCGGATACTCCACCCGAAGCACTCGAGGGAGTTCTATCTGTAACATTACCAAATTCTAGAGAAGTAAGATGGAGGTTTGCTCAAGTTGCAAAGGTATTCGGGATATTACGCCATGGTGTAGACCCTCGGAAAATCAACCTTCAATCATTATTGAAAAAGTACCGAGGCACTCCGGTTATGGAGGAAGTTCTCGGTAAATTATTCCACGAAAGAATGGACATTCCAGGAGCAATGGATGTCCTACGGGCAATTCAATCGGGACTAATTGGATTGGAAGTCACTGCCACCGGCCCACTTGGAATATCGAGTAAGTCCGAGAAGGATTTACTCCTACCTAATTTCGATAATAAGCAGGTCAGGGATAGGCTAAAAGGGCGGCTAATGAATGAAAGAGCGGTTTTATGTTGCTTGCAATGTAGTGCAACAAAGCGATTTAGAGTTGCGAGATATCCCGAAATTAGTGATGCTAAAAAATGCCTAAAGTGTGGTGGGCAAATGCTCGCATGTATGCGCGAAGGTCTTGAGAAACAATTGGTTACCTGGGTAAACTCTGATGATTCAAAAGAACGAGACCGTATGATGAAGAATGCTCAAGCCGTTGCAAACCGAGGAATGGATGCAATACTGGCTTTGATGGGCAGAGGGGTTGGCGAAGCAACTTGTCAACGATTGATGCGTAAAGTGCAGAGAGGGAATATTGAAGGCCTACTAGAAGCAATTCATATCGCTGAGATTGAATATGCCCGCACCAGAAGATTCTGGGGCTAATCGCTTTCCAATTCTAATTGGTTTACTCGCTTTGCCGCTTCGACGACGTCGCCTTCTTCCCACCAATCGACCGCGATAAATGTAGGTCTCTTACCATGGGTGTCAATGCATTCAAGTGACCTATCAACCATGAAATCAACATTGTTAGCCTCACCTGCTCTTGTTGGATCGGATAATCCAGCTTGATTCTTTAGCCAATTATTCATATGAAATACAACTTGATTGGAATCTCCTCGTAAAGTCGCACAATCCATTGATGAAGTGTCTTCATCGGCATAATTTGTCGTCCAACTATGAGTTAGAAAATCATGGAAATAAGGATGGGCTGAATCACTAGATTGTTCCCAAAAAACAATCAACCGTTTATCCATATTTATCAATTCAATAAGAGTAGGCCATTCAGCATTCATATCGTGAATATACATCTGCTCAGACAGTCCAACATCATCAAGCAATTCTTTGAGGTGGTCTGGCTCAACATGATTTTCAATTAGCAGAGTAACTACATCCCTATCGTCATTATTCATTTCAGATTCTAACCCGCTAAGCCAATTCAATGGATCGACCATACCGTATGTACATGGGCTAAAGCCTCTGTCTGAATCTCCGTGACAAAACCGAACCGCAGAGGATGTTTGATCGGCTGTTGTAAGATAGTGAGTATCCAGCATAAACGCCCTCATTCCAGCATTCCATTGAGCCTGAAATCCAGTTCGATGGTTGCTAGCAGGGTAGTAGATATTGTCTTCATGAGTCGAAAACGAGTTGTGAGTTTCAGGGAATGTCACTTGATCATATGTCCTGTGGCATAGGATAACTAAGCCATTGCACGGTATTGTTTCGAGATACTGGCAAGTGCCATCATCTTCGGTTGCATTGGTATCGTAGTTTTCAGCATCCGAATCTGTACACCCCAAAACCGGCTCTGGTTCAGGCTCATCATATTGACAAGAACCGTCATCCTCTTCGGCGTTTTCATCGTAATTATTAGCCTCGGAATCGGTACATCCCAGTACCGGTTCTATCTCTGCATCAACTGTTTCTTGCGAATCGGAATCATCGGTATATTCATCGAAATACGAACAACCAGGAAGTAGTAGCAAGCCAACAAGTGCCAGAACGGGTATGGCTCGCATAAACATTTACGAGTGAAACTCCAACTTGAAAACACCGGTCTAAATCGATGTTTAGAGTATAATGTGGTTATGTTTCATTCAACAGAACGTACCAATACCTTTGCTTCTTCAAGCATCTCATTGGAGATTTTAAAATCTTCAAGCCAGCGCTCAGGTATTTCTTGTTCTGAGGAATATACCACTTCTCTAATTCCAGCTTGAATCAAAGACCTAGCACAACGCGAGCAGGGTGGCCATGTCACATACGCTGTGCTACCCTTGAGTGAAATCCCAATACGTGCAGCATGCATAATTGCATTTTCTTCAGCATGACAAATTAATGGATACTTTTTCTCTCGGTCTGATAATCTATCAACATCATCGTTAATTCCACGAGGGAAACCATTGAATCCAGTAGAACGGATTTCACGGTCTTCTCCAACCACAACACAACCGACCTTTGTAGATGGGTCTTTACTCCATCCAGAGATATGTTTTGCTAATTCTATAAATCGTAAATCCCATTTTGAACTCATTTTATCACCGGAAAATATTGAGGTTGATTGGGTAAAAAACTCCCGTACAACACCCTCAGGTAAGACCTACACATCAAAGTATGTCGGCATCTAATTCCATATGCGAAAGTATATTTCCGCAAAGATATAGTGAACCAGTCACTAAAATCATCTCACAGGGTTGGGTGAATGATTCAAGCGCTATTGATGGATTCTCGATATGCAACAGTTCTGGAATAGGATTAACGACACCGGGATATCTACCATTTTGAGGCTCGGTAGTAATTATTTCAACAGGAGGATGGGCCATTATCAAAGCATGAAGTGGTTGAAGGAATTGCTGCATATCTTGTTGTGGTGAAGTTCCAAACAATAACGACCAGCGTTCAGGAAGTATACTGGCAATTTCAGGTATCACTCTGTTCATTCCACTAAGGTTGTGTGCCGCTTCTAGCAACAATTTGGGTTTACTTTCAATAATCTGCATCCTTGCTGGCCAACTGATTGGCCTTCTGACAAAAGAATACCCGACCATTTTACACAACATTTCAGCAAGGTCTGCAGCTTCTTCCATGTAGGTTGATTTTTCAGGATTGTAAAATCGTGCACTAATCGCTTCATCACGCATGGCATTACGTACACTAGCAGAACCTGGGTCCCTGATCAGCATAGGTACGCCTGGGCGCCAAATCGCTGCTTTCTCTCTAGCCACTTTTTCAATTGTATCGCCCAAAATATCACTGTGCTCAAGACTTATTGAAGTCACAAGACATCCTACGACATCAGCAGATTTAGTGGCGTCTAACCTGCCGCCTAAGCCGGTCTCGAGTACCATAATTGAGACGCCTGCTTCTTGGCAAGCAACCAATGAGGTTAGGTAGGTGATTTCAAAAAATGTCAATTCCAAATCTAGTTCTTTGACTTTAGCTAGAGCATTATCAAAATCTTCATCAGAAATGGATTTTCCATCCACTCTTACTCGCTCTTCAATTCGAATTAGATGGGGTGACGAAAACAGCCCAACGCGGTATCTTGCACGTACTAGGCCTGCAACCAGTTGTGCACAGGCGCTACCTTTGCCATTTGAGCCGGCAACATGAAGACAATCCATTTTTCTATCGGGTCGGCCAAGGGCTTGCAGTGCAACGTTAACCCGCTCCAACCCAAGAGACATACCCTTGGATTTTGAGGCGTTCAACCACTCCCTAGGTGTCTCCATAATCATTGGCCCCGTAGGGGCCACGCCCTCCAATGATTAGAAAACCACCCTCACTCTCGGTACAAAGCATGGGAGAGCCTGTATCAGAGGACCATATGAAACGCGTCGAGCGTGAATTGGCTAAGGAGGATAGCCTTCTTGCTAACATGCTTGAGCAGGCACCGGGCATGCTGGGAATGGCATTTATGTTCATTATCACCATTGGAATGGGGGTATGGTTACAACCTTGGTTCAATGCTGCTGGACTGCAAGCATTCGGTGAATCGGGCGCTACTCAAGCCCGATGGATTATGCTTGAATTAGTTGCAATATTTGCTTTCACTTTCGTGATACTATGGCTTGCTAAGAGACATCTACAGCACATTATCAAGTATGGATTACTATTCGTACTATTCCTTGCTCTATGTTACACAACTGTCCCTGGAGCGCATATTTTAATGGTTCCTGAAATTGAAACTGAGGCTTTTGAATTCACCGATGCAGATGTAATCGATGAAGAAGTTGTTTCGCTAAATTCAGACGGTTCGATGATTACACAGATCGTAAAATGGACTGACAATGTAGAAAATCATTCCTTCGTTATTTCAAAACGTTCTGCAAATACTTCTCTTGAATGGCAGTTTGAACTAGATGCGTTTCCAGGAACTCCAATGATTACAGTAATGGAAGGGGAATATGCATATACTGCAACAAATGGAAAGTGGGTTTGGTCGTTCGATAAAGAAAACGGTGACATTCTGGGTCATTATGCATGTTTTGATGTTGATGAATGGGATGGTACAGCGGAGGGCGTTCCATTTTCTCCAACCAGACCAGATTGTGTCACTGCATTAGAGGTTGTAGAGCACCCAGATGACAATCCAGGTGAGGGCGACCCCAAGGGCGCCCTTTACATTACAACTGGTGGAAATGATTTAGTTCGCCAAAATACCTTCTATGGAACTAATTTTACCGCCCCTCAAGCCAAGTGGTCTTTTCCCCAATTGCAATTGAATGAAGGATATTTACAAATTAAACAATATGACGCAGATAGCATTCTATTAGTTTCACGAGAAGGAGCAGCAATGATTCTTTTGGAAGAGACTGCTGACCCGTTCCCGGGAGGGGAAACCACACCTCAGGGATGGGTTGATTCTTGCGAACTTGAGTGGTATTATGATTCCGAAGATGATAAGAATATTACAGCCTTCAATATTGTCGATAGCCCTTGGGAAGATGACGTACAGTTGGCTATGATTGGCCATGACACTGGGTTGATCAAAGCATTCATCATCGATGAAGAAATAGATGATGGCGTTGGAATATTCGAAGAAGAGAAGAAGTGGAAAGGAGATAATTCATTCAGAGGACCAATCAATGCAATCAATAGTTTCGACTTAGACAATCATAGTGGAAATGAATTGTGGATTGCAGATGCTGATGGCATCCATGGCTTATTTTATTCATCACTCATCGAATATGCAACATTCGATATTGTAGTGGGTGAAGAAAGTCAATTATCTGCTAATGAAATGAATATTCAAGTTATCAATACTGGAGTTATTAATGAAACTATGATGGAGTATTCTATGCTAATTCAAAATGGTGAATTTGACCCCGATACTATGTACAATAGTTATGGTATTCAATGGTCAGATGCTGCATTTTTAACTGGATTAATTATTGCAGTTATTCTGATGGCTGCACTAATCATTCGTCCTGAATGGTATGTGGTAAACACAGTAGGAGTATTGGTTGGAGCTGGTGTAATCGTAATGCTTGGAGTTACATTTGTACCAACATTGATTGTAATATTCATGATATTGGCAGCGATTTATGATGCATGGGCTGTTTACCGCTCAAAGCATATGTTAGACCTTGCAGATACGATGATTGGGCTCAACTTACCTATTCTATTGGTCGCACCTCAAGGAAGCGGCTATTCGATGTTAAAAGAAAAAGATAGTATTCGCCCAATTGAAGCAGTACAGGCTAACGGAGATACTGCAAATGCGCCAACTACCATCAAGAAGCGTAAGAAGCCACAAGATGCAATGTTCATGGGACTTGGCGACGTTATTTTCCCAGGAATGCTAGTTGTATCATGTGTAGACTCGATTTCTACCGGTGGCTTAGCAGTAGGAATCTCTGCCCTAATTGGCGGACTTGTTGGCTACTTCGTACTCATGAGCTATGTCGCATCTGGTAGACCACAAGCCGGATTACCTCTGCTAAATGGTGGAGCGATTCTAGGATATATCGTCGGTGGACTAATTTTCGTTGGTTCTGCGGCGTTCTCGTTTGGTATTTCTTTCTGAGGTGATCAATTATGTTGAGTATGGACTTATTCCGAAACGAAACGGATAAAATTCGTGCTGACCACGATAAGCGTGGTATCACTCATGACCGAATTAATCGAGTTATTGAACTCGATGAAGAGTGGCGAGGCGCGCTCAAGGAAAAAGAAGAGATTCGTCGTGAGCGCAACCAAGCGGCACGAGGAATTGCTGATGCGAAGAAGAGCGGCAATAAGGAAGAGGCTGACAAAATAATGGTCGAGGTCAAAAGTATTGGAGACCGCATTATAGCCCTCGATAAAAAAGCAGATTCACTTCTTGAAGAGAGAGACGTTATTCGAATGCGAATACCTAATTTGCTTCATGAGGCGGTTCCAGTAGGCGAAGATGAGGGAGGTAATACTCAACATTCCCTTCATGGTGAAAAACAAGAATTCGATTTTGAACCAAGAACCCACAACGAACTTATTGAAATGAATAAGTGGGTTGATTTGGAACGTGCAGCAAAGATAGCAGGTAGCAGATTCTTCTTCCTAAAAGGAGACCTCGCTCGCTTAGAACTTGCTCTTCAATCATATGCGGTTGACTTCCTAATTGGACGTGGATTTACTTTCATTCAGCCACCTGTAATGATGAACAGAACGGCTTACGAGGGCGTAACTGATTTGTCGGACTTTGAGACAGTCATGTATGGAATTACTCCAGACCCGCTCTACATGATTGCTACAAGCGAACATCCCCTTACCTCGATGTACATGGATGAAATTATAGAACCAAGCATGCTTCCAATCAAGATGGTTGGGGTTAGTCCTTGTTTCAGAAGAGAAGTAGGAGCTCATGGATTGTCCGATAGGGGCATTTGGCGAGTTCATCAATTCACAAAAATTGAACAGGTCGTTATTACACACCCTGATGATTCATGGGATCACCACGAAGATTTACTGAAGAACTGCGTTGACCTATGGAATGCACTCAACCTTCATTATGAAGTTGTAAACATCTGTACAGGTGATATGGGGACTGTTGCAGCACGTAAGTATGACCTTGAAGCCTGGTTACCAGGTGCTAATGCATACAAGGAAGTTGTATCCTGTTCAAACTGTACTGATTATCAAGCAAACCGTCTACGGATGCGATACCGTACCAGTGAAGGTAATGCTGCCGTTCATACTCTAAACTCGACAGCGGTTGCTACCAGTCGTGCTCTAGTTGCAATTATGGAACAAAATCAACTCGAGGATGGTCGAGTTAAAATTCCTGAATGCCTTATACCTTTGATGAGTGGTAAAACTCATCTAGAACCGTGCCAGTTGTGATATTATGCGTTCATTATTCCTAGTTGTGACAATTTTCTTAGCGTCTTTTAGTGGATGCTTTGGTGAAGATAGTGCCGAAGATGTCGATGCGACGCTTAGCATTGAAGACATTTCAACGGCCACCCGTGGACAATTCATGACAATTGAAGTAGATTCTAATGTCGATTGGACTGCTAATCGTTCAGCAGGAATATTTTTTGTTGATTCTGATGGAGTGTTTAGGGATGCCCAAGAAATGACTTTCCCAGCATCTCAAAGTACACTTGAGATACTAATTCTGGATACTGAACGTGCAGATGTAGAACTAACAATTACTGCTGGTGATGAAGTCTGGAATGCAACTATGATACTAGAGGATAGCAGCGAGATGATGTTACTTGATGGCCGTAGAGCATTTGACACAATCGATATGCTAACCACAGATTACAACAATCGATGGTGTGCTTCAACTACAACTCATGATGGTAATACCGGTCAGAGTTATGAAATCGCAGCAGAAGCCATGAAAACCATATGGGAAGGTTACGGATTCGATTTTGTCGAAGTAACTCGCTATGAGGATGACCCTGACCAACTGAATGTTGTAGGATACAAGTACGGTAATGTGTACCCTGACCAATACATTGTCCTTGGTGGGCACTTCGATGTTGGATATGCTTTCACTCCACCTGGTGGAGGAACTTCTGAAGGAGCGAATGATGATACCAGTGGCTCAACTGTTTCAATGGAAGTAGCACAAGCAATTGCATCTCGTGAGTGGGACCATACGGTTGTTGCCGCACTTTGGGCATGTGAAGAAGAAGGACTCCTCGGAAGTTCGGCATTCGTCAATCATTTGCCTGAAGACAAATCTGTCAAGGCATACATGAACTTCGATATGGTTTCACTGAATTATCCAATTGTTCCACCACCAGGATACGGTCCTTACGACCTATCGATTGCAGCTGCTGGAGCGAATGAGGAAAATGTTTCCAAGATGCTAGAATGGGTTCGCTTAGTGGTTGAGGATGAAATGAGTTTCAATGATGTACCAAGTAACGACATCTATTGGGAATCTGCAGAATCTTGTGCTAGTGATCACTGTTCATTCTTTACACAGGGATATGCCACATTCAATTTCTTCAGTGCAGGTGGAGATGCATCATTCTGGCAGGAATGGCACAGTGTATCCGATAACCTTGACTTCATGGTTACAAAGGCAGGAGGAGAGGAGGAATTGGGTGATGGTTTCAACACCTTAGTTTGGACTTCGTTCTCCCTATTCGTTCACATCGACAATACTGACGATTCATTCCAAGGCCGTTGGTATTCCGAATAAGCAACCATTTGCAATTCAATCAACGTTTGATAAATCTCTTTACCCGGTATTCTTTGAATGAAGAATAATTGCAAGGGTCCTTTCGTATGGACGGGGGCGCGTGGGTACCCTCGTTATACCCGTTCATACAGAGGATGCCGTGTGGTCTATTCTAAAATCCACCTTGTTCGGCCCATGTGAGCGTATTTTCTTGAATGAACTCCCAAGGGATTCCATCGGAAAAATCAC
>Ga0308019_10000303_pt1 | contig 30669 bp, 21 predicted proteins | sample Neamet284_FD_203135 | JGI IMG/M metagenome (GOLD analysis project Ga0308019, IMG submission 203135) | Marine microbial communities from water near the shore, Antarctic Ocean - #284 | ecosystem: Environmental > Aquatic > Marine > Unclassified | place: Southern Ocean | collected 2014-10-01
TATTTTTTTCGACTCTCTGTTTTTCTCAAAAAACGGAATATTCATCCTTTTTGATTTCTTCTGAATTAAAAGAAGATGCAAATGCAGTGGTTAGAAACAGTGCTATAGAAATTACAATTGAAGGTGTAGATAAAATGCTTGTCTCTAAAACAGTCGTAGTTACGGTATTCAATAAATTAGGTAATGCAGATGCTAGAACTTCTGAAAGTTATGATAATGACACAAAAATAACCAACCTATCCGCTATAATTTATGATGCTTTTGGCAATCAAATAAAAAAGTATAGAGAAAGAGATTTCTTGGATATAAGTGCTGTAAGTGGCGGAACATTATATTCAGATTCTAGAGTAAAATATATAGACTACACACCAACTACATATCCTTATACATTAGTATTTAAGTCAGAATACAAAACATCTACAACCGGTTTTATTCCTTGGTGGTTTCCTGTAAATGGATATTACGTGTCTGTAGAAAAAAGTACGTACACTTTAAAAAATCCGAAAGGAATTTCTTGGAGAAAAAAGGAAGCAAACTTTACTGATTTTAATATTGAAAAAAAGGATTCAGAAACATTCTTAAAATATGTTTTAAAAAATCAGAAAGCATATGAATATGAAAACAGTTCAATTTCAGCGAGAGATATTTTACCGAAAGTTATAATTTCTCTTGATAAATTTAATTTAGACGGAGTTAATGGGAAATTTACAAACTGGGAAGAGTTTGGGAAATGGATGCATAGATCGTTGATAGCAGGTAGAGATGTTGTAGATGAAGTTACAAGAAACAAGGTTTTGGAGTTAGTTAAAGATGCTAAAACCCCTGTAGAAAAAGCTAAAATTGTATATCAATTTATGCAGAATAAAACTCGTTATATAAGTGTTCAGGTTGGTATTGGAGGTTGGCAACCCATTGCTGCAAGACAAGTAGATAAAGTGGGTTACGGAGATTGTAAAGGGTTAACAAATTACACAAAAGCATTGTTGAAAATAGTTGGTGTAGAATCTTATTTTACATTAGTTTATGCCATGGAAAAAAGAAATATTGATAAAGATTTTTCTTCTTTTCAAGGGAATCATGCAATTTTAAATATCCCAAATGAAGGAGGGGATATTTGGTTAGAATGTACAAGTCAAACAATGCCTTTTGGTTTTTTAGGTGATTTTACAGACGATAGAGATGTTTTGGTGATAATGCCTGAAGGTGGCGTTATAAAAAGAACAACGATTTATAAAGACATAGAGAATTTTCAGAAATTAGATGCAGCAGTACAACTTAAAAAAGACGGCTCTTTAACTGCAACTTTAAAAAGAGTTTCTAAAGGGTTGCAATATGATGATAAGCAGGACTTTGTAAGTTTAACTGAAGAGGATTTAATTAACCATTATAAATCGGATGTTTGGAGTTATAATAACAATTTAGAAGTCAATTCTGTTACTCTAGAGAATGATAAAGAAAACGTAATTTTTACGGAGGATTTAAACGTATCAATTAAAAATTACGCAGCGATAAATCAAGGTGAATATTTATTTAGGGTGAATGTTTTTAATAAGGTGGGTTATGTTCCTAAGAGATATCGAACTAGAAAGCTACCGCTTAAAATATTTCAAGGTTATAAAGATATAGACGAGATAATAATTAAAATCCCAGAGGGATATTCTCTAAATAATTTACCTGAAACAAAAGAACTCTCTACAAAATTTGGCACGTATAAGATTACTTTTACGAAGGTAGATGAGACTACTTTTAAGTATCATAAAATTATGGTAATTAAAGAAGGAGTTTATCCGAAGGAAGATTACAAGTTGTATAGAAGCTTTAGAAGAAGTATTGCTAAGTACGAAAATTTAAGAATTGCTATTATTAAAAAATAAATTATATGAAGAAGCTTGTTGTTGTATTTCTATTATTAAGTCAGTTATCATTATTTGCTCAAAATTATAAGTTTGGTAAAGTTTCTAAAGAAGAATTAAAAGAACAATTTTATCCTTTAGATTCAACAGCAAATGCGGCTTATTTGTATAAATATAAGAAAGTGTCTTTTAATTATTCTGGAGAAGAGGGTTGGACCCTGGTTACAGAAGTGGTCGAAAGAATTAAGATCTATAACAAAGAAGGATTGAATGAGGCTACGAAGCAAATTGCTTATTATAAGCCAGAAAGTGGTTCGAATGAAACGGTCTCTGGATTGAAGGCAGTTACATACAATTTAGAAAAAGGAAAAATCATAAAAAAGAAGTTATCAAAAAAAGAAATTTTTGATGAAAAAAGAAATAAATCGTGGAGTATTAAAAAAATCACATTTCCATCAGTAAAGGAAGGTGCTGTTTTAGAATTAAAATATAAAGTTTCTTCTCCTTATGTTCAAAGTATAGAATCTGTTATTTTACAAGAAGATATTCCTGTAAAAAAAATAGAGATTCATATTAGAATTCCTGAGTATTATGTTTTTAAAAAATATTCAAAAGGGTATTTGCCTATTAATTTAAAAGAAACCAAAGAAAACAGGACGATTAATTATACGTATCGAGAAAATGATAGAGATGTTTCACTGGATATAGAAAAAGTGACTCTTTTCGAAAATATATATAAAATAGAAGAAGACAATACACCTGCTTTAAAACAGGAAGACTATGTGGGAAATATAGATAATTATAGATCTACTTTTTCACTTGAACTTTCTTATAAAAAATTTCCAAATAGTGCTGTAAAACCATATGCAAGATCATGGGAAGATGTGAGTAAACAAATTCATGAATACCCACATTTTGGTACTGAATTAAACAAAACAAGCTATTATAAAAATGATTTACCTGCTGAATTACAAACGACAAGTAATGAGTTTGAGAAAGCTGCAATTATTTTTCAATTTGTGAAATCAAAAGTAAAATGGAATGAAAATAATGGTAAATATACTCAGTTTGGTGTAAAAAAAGCATACAAAGAAGGTGTTGGTAATGTTGCAGATATTAATTTAATGTTGATTTCTATGTTGCGTTCTGCGGGTTTAAATGCAAATCCGGTTTTAGTAAGTACTAGAACTAATGGAGTACCTATATATCCTACTTTAGATGGTTTTAATTATGTAATTGCGATGGTCGAATCTGTAAGCGGTAGTTATGTATTGCTAGACGCCACAGAAATGTATAGTGTGCCTAATATTTTGCCTGTAAGAGCTTTAAATTGGAATGGTAGAAAAGTAACCAAAGATGGTAATTCTTCTTGGGTAAAACTAACGTCTTCTAGACATGCTTTGGAAGAAAACATGGTTATGGTTAAGATCACGGATGATATGACTGTAGAGGGTTTTATCAGAACAAAATACAATAATCTTCACGCGTTAAATTACAGGAATAATAATAACCATATAACAGAAGAAAGCTTAATCATAAAGTTAGAAGAGGAATATAAATTAGAAATAGAAGATTATAAAGTTGTTAATAATAAAATATTAGGAAAACCAGTTGTTAGGAGTGTTAAGTTCATTAGCGAAGATTTAATAGAAGAAATAAACGGAAAATTATATATTTCACCTATCCTTTTTTTAACAGCAGACACAAATCCTTTTAAGTTAAAGGAAAGAAAATTTCCAATAGATTTTACAACTCCAAGGAAAGATAAAAATACCGTTTCTATCCAAATTCCTGAAGGATACAAAGTAGAATCTTTACCTGAATCGATTGCAATTGGTTTGCCAGAAAATTTAGGGGTTTTTAGATACCAAGTAAAACAAGTTGGCAATAAAATTAAAACTATTTCTGTTTTGCAGTTTAATCAAACTGTTATTTCTCATGAATACTATTCTGAATTAAAAGGGTTTTATAATGAACTCGTAAAAAAACAATCTGAAAAAATAGTTCTGGTAAAAGAGTAAACCCAGTATGTTGCCTATAGCGACTATAAATAATTTTCACCGACTGACTAAATCCCTTTTAAGCGTTTTAAAAACACACTAAAATCTTCTTTACTTGGTGGGTTTCCATCAAAAGGTAAAATGTCCCATTTATCATTTTTAAAGAAAACAGTAAAATTAAAAACCGAGGTGTTTATATCATCAGGGTTTAACATTGGGTATCTTAAATCAACATACTTATAAGTGCCTGCTTTTTCTTTTTCAGATAAGTTGTAGTAATTGTTACTAAACCAAGCTAAGGTTTGTAGATTAGTATCTGTCATATCAATTAAAGCATGATTTTTTTTAACAGTGATAATTTTATTCGCAGTTTTGCTTTTATCAAACAAAGAATAAAAAGCTAAATGATAATTCTTGTCTGTTTCAGCAACAGAATACCATAAGATGTTGTTTAAAATTGTAGGTTGAGCAGAAAATCTGGTGTAAGAAATTCCTGCTTTTTCAAAGGATTCTTTAAATACAGCATCCATATAAAATTTATTAATGATTGTAAAAACCATATAGGCAGAGCTGATGTAAATTCCTGCTCTTAACCACCAAGTTCTTCTCGTTCTTGTTCTATTGAAAAACATCAGTATGATCATGCATACTAAAAACGGAACAGTATATAAAGGGTCTGCAACAGAAATGTTATTGAATGCAACTCTATAGTCAGAAAAAGGTGCAAAAAGCTGCGTTCCATAAGGAGTGAAACAATCTAAAATTGGATGTGTAAAAATGGCCCAGAAGAACAACCAAATCCAGTCTTTTTGAGTCGTTGTATCCTTTCTTTTATTCGAGTTATAAAGTTTGTAAGTAATCCATCCGAAGAAAAAACAACCTAAAACAGCAAACAGTATGGAGTGCATAAAACCTCTATGAAAAGCCATTGCTTGAATTTCATTATTGTATAAAAATCGACCAATAAAAACATCTAAATCTGGTATTGTGCCTCCAATTGCGCCAAATAAAAGTGCTTTGTTTCCAATTTTTTTACCGAGTATAGCTTCTCCACAAGCAGCACCTAAAATAATCTGAGTTAATGAGTCCATGAGCGCAAAAATAAGCCAACCAATTTGATTTGCATAACATTATGTAAAAGCGTAACATTACAGTACAAAAAAATAGAGAATGCAAGACAATAAAAACATAACAGAAATAAAAATTGAAGATCAAAAAATTATTGAAAACAAGGAGTTGAATATCTGGGAAGCGCTGTTTCCTGTTTTTGCTTTAGTTGCAATGTTGGCTTACAATGTTTTTGTTTTTGGGGATGATGCTTTAAGTGGAAGTAATCAGTTTGTTTTATTGTTAGGTGGTGCAGTTGCAGCACTTGTAGGTTTTAGAAATAAAATTCCTTACAAAGTTATGATTGAGGAAGTTGCAGAGAATATAAAATCTACTGTTGGTGCCATATTAATTCTTCTAATGGTTGGTGCTTTAGCAGGAACTTGGTTGATCAGTGGTGTAATTCCGGCAATGATTTATTATGGTTTACAAGTTTTAAACCCAACGATATTTTTAGCTGCTTGTCTTATTATTTGTGCTGTGATTTCTATTGCAACTGGTAGCTCTTGGACAACTTCTGCGACTGTTGGTATTGCTTTAATAGGTATTGGAGAAGCACTTGGTGTTTCTTTAGGAATGACTGCAGGTGCAGTTTTGTCTGGTGCTTATTTTGGAGATAAAATGTCGCCAATGTCAGATACTACAAATTTAGCACCAGCGATGGCAGGTACAGATTTATTTACACATATAAAATACATGGCAATAACGACTGTGCCAACCGTAATTATTACATTAATTGTATTTATAATTATTGGTCTTACTTTAGATACAAGTGGTGTAGCAGATGTAAATGTATTATTGACAGATATTAATAAAGCTTTTAATATTTCTCCTTGGTTATTTTTAGTTCCCGTAATTGTGATTGTTTTAATCGTAAAGAAAACGCCACCATTAATAGCGTTATTAGCAGGAACAATTTTAGGTGGAATTTTTGCTTTAATTTTTCAACCAGAAGTAGTTACACAAATTACAGGAGCTAAAGAACTAACGTTTACTTCTGGATATAAAGGAATAATGCAAGCCATCACTGTTAAAACTTCTGTAGCTACAGAAAATGAAGCTTTAGTAGATTTATTTGCAGCTGGAGGAATGGCTAAAATGTTAGGTACAATTTGGCTTATTTTATGTGCGATGGTTTTTGGTGGTATTATGGATGCAATTGGTGCATTAGCAAGAATTAGTGCTTTTATGTTAAGTCTTTTTGATTCTGTTTTCGGATTGTTTGCAAGTACTGTTTTTACTTGTATAGGATTAAATTTCACAGCATCAGACCAATATTTGGCAATTGTTGTTCCAGGTAAAATGTATGCGAAAGCATTTACTGATAAAGGTTTAGCACCAGAAAACTTAAGTAGAACTTTAGAGGATTCTGGTACAGTAACTTCCGTGTTGATTCCTTGGAATACTTGTGGAGCGTATCATTCTGGCGTTTTAGGAGTTTCTGTTTTTGACTACGCTATTTATGCCGTTTTTAACTGGTTAAGTCCTTTTATGACATTGATATTTGCTGCTTTCAGAATTAAAATTAAAGAATTAGCTACTAAATAATAGGGTCGTTTTTTAATTGTGATGGAAAAATATTTAGTAGTATAGAGATCAATAATAAAACCCAAGGAGTACCATGTAGTACTACATCGAACCAATCTCCTGAATTCATTCCGTTTTCACTAGAAAAAGCATTTCCTCCTAAAATCCATTGAATTTTCCCTAAAATATGAGGGGGATTAAAAGGCGCTAAGCCTAAAGTTAAACTTGCAATTAAGAAAAATTTCCAATTGTCTTTAAGTTGTTTTTTCATCAGATTATATAACGTTAAGTGAAATTATTTTTTTAATAATTCTATTTCTGAAATTTGCAGCTAGTTTTGTCAAACTAACTAAAAGCTATTTCTTTTGGGAAGGATGTAGGATGGGTTTTTAGGATTCGATTTATTATATAAACCAATTCCAAACTAAACCAAAACGCACAGTAAAATCTCTATAAGGATAATTTGGTGCAGAAAAATAATTCTTTTTAGAAAACCCAGAAGTTGCATTATCAACCTTTAAATACAAACGTGTTCTTCGTACTTGTGCATTAAAGAAAACGTCAAAAGTTGGAAAACCTATTTCATCAGTATTTTGTAACGTAAATTCTGATAATAAAGGGTTGTATGCATTGGCTTTGTATTTTGTGAAATATTTAAAGGTAATTCCAATATTTACCAACATTGGCTTTCCTTCAAACCAATAATCAGTATAGTAGAGAGTGTTTCTTGTAACCATATCAGGAACTCTAAAAACAGAACTTCCACTGCTTACATTTTGATACATAACAGTGTTGTTTAAAGCAATTTTTCGATATTTAAACTCTCTATTAACTTTTACTTTTAAATAGGTAATTTGATTTGAAAATTGCTGTGGAGTGTTGTTCTCATCAAAATAAGTATAGTTGTCAATATTGGTAAAATTTAGTGCAGCATTCAGCCATTTAGAATTAAAAGTAAAACCTAAATCTCTCGTGTTTACGCTACTAAAATTGTTTTCCCAATTGTAATCATCATAAGAACTTTGATGTAATAATGTATTGAAATTTGCTGATTTAGAACTAATTAATAAACTTCCTTTTACAACAAAAAGACTATCTTTTTCATAAACAGCTTCCCCGTTTAAATAACTACCGGATAATCTTCCAGAACCTGGAGTAAAAGACCCATTCGCATTTAATTGAAAGTTTTTAATTTTCGCATTCCAATCTGCTCCAATAGAAATTGCACTTCCTTCTAATTTATATTTATTTATTGCACTATTGCTGTTTAAAATAGTGTCATAACCATAAGAATAACTCGTGTAATTTGCTTTTGCTTTAATTTTCCCTAAAACATATTTTGAGTTAAACTCTAGGTTCACTTCATTGCTCGTAATTTTACTCTCTGCATTATTTTTTGCAGCATTGGTTGCATTCACATCACCAAAAATAGCTGTTGTTGAAGCTGCTTGCGTAAAATTGTATTTCTTGCTTTCACTGGTAAAAACGTGTCCAATTTTTAAATTGCTAAAATCTTTTTTAGTGATCGTATCTTTGTTCGAAAGTAGTTTGTAACTCTGTTCTAAATAAATTCGGTTACTATCAAATTGATTTTCTGAGTCAGTTAAATTTACGTCTAACCTTGCTCGGTCACTAAAATCGGGAGCATCAGAAATAAAACTCTCTAAAGCAGATGCTGTTAATCCTCCGCTTTCTTCATTATAAAAATCTTGACTGGTTAAATGCCCTCTAATTTGATATTGATTCTCTTTGGTTCTGTAATGAAAAGTCCCTCTAAAATTTCCATTACTGGCTAAAGATTGTCTGTAAGCACCTAAAGATCGTAACCCTTTGTATGAAACAGAAACGTTTAATCTTTTAGAAAAATTTAGTGTAAACAGCGCATCTAAAAATTGACCTTGTTGCAAGCCTGTTCTATATGAAATTTCTGTAGTTGGTGTAGGAACTTCATAGTATTTTATTTCATCAATATCTAAATAGCTAAATTGTTTTGCAGTAAAACCAATATCTGGAAATTGTTTGATGTTATTGAAACTGTATCCTAAATTATTAAAAGTTTGTCCTTGATTTTGAAAAGCTAAAAGCTCGAAATTATCAGTTCTTAGGTAGTTGAATTTGTATTCCTTTTTTAAAGTTAAGGTCGTATCTATATAAGAAGTGTCTCTTTTATGAGAAAACACTTTATAGTCTGTGTATTTTGTTTCTCCAGATAAAATAACCTTTGTGAAACCCGTATTTTTTAAAGTGTCAGTTAGCCTCTCTCTACCTGCAAGTGTTTTTTGTCTCTTAATAGCATCACTTAATTTTGACTGAGCGTGAAGATTGTTCAGTGCAAAGGCAAATAATAAAAAAGTTAAAAAAATTATTTTTTTCATTCTAAGTTTAACAAATACAAATGTAAAATAATAAAACGAAAAGAATCGTTAATAATTATGATGAAATCTGTTAAATTAAAAATTATTCTTTTCTTTGTAAAATGTTAAAATCAAACTTTAGTGGTTTTTCTCTTGAAGCTGGCACGGACGAAGCAGGACGAGGTTGTTTGTGTGGCCCTGTTGTAGCTGCGGCGGTAATTCTTCATAAAGATTTTACGCATCCTTTTTTAAATGATTCTAAGCAATTATCAGAAAAAAAGAGAGAAGAACTAAGGCCTTTCATTGAAGAAAACGCAATTGCATTTGGAGTTTCATTTGTTTGGCAAGACGAAGTAGATGAAATTAATGTTTTGCAAGCATCAATTACGGGCATGCATAGAGCTATAGATGCTTTAAATATTTCTCCAGAATTTATAATTGTTGACGGAAATAAATTTAAGGATTATAAAGAAATTCCGCATGAAACGATTGTAAAAGGAGATGCGAAATACTTAAGTATTGCTGCAGCTTCTGTATTGGCAAAAACGTATAGAGATGAATATATGGCAAAAATTCATCAAGAATTTCCAATGTATAATTGGAAAAAGAACAAAGGTTACCCAACGAAAGAACATCGAAATGCAATTCGTGAATTTGGAGCGAACCTACATCATAGAAAAACATTTAGGTTATTGCCAGAGCAGGTAAAATTAGATTTGTAATTTTTTTTAGAAGCTATTTCCTGCTTTTCATTATATCTTTTTTCTGAAAAAGAAAAAAGGATGCCATTTCAATCAGGGCTAAAATTCTTTCATTTTAATAGAATTAAGTATTTCATCAGTGAGAATTTGTAAAATTTGAGTCTAAATTAATTTTTATAAAATCATCATTTAAACAAGAATTCTACACAAACTTTTTCTATTTTTACCTTCCAAAATTTTAAGTGATGATTAAAAAAACGAGAGCAGAAATTACCAAATGTATTCTTCATAAAGTAGCAAATAAATTTAACAGCGGACACAATGTGTTTTCTGAGGATTTAATTCGTTTTGATCAAGAAAGTTACGATTTAATGAAGAATTTTCTACTAAAACCTTTTGGTGGTTTAACGCAAAGTTATCGTTTTTCTCATCATGCAGATGTGCGTTTAAATGAATTGAATAACTATGCTTCCGAAGTTTTTAAAGAAGAAAATAATTTTGTAGAATATTCTAAGAATATTGTAAATCATTTGTATGAACAATCTAATTCTGCACAAATAAAAACTGGTGATGTACTTGTCGTTTTTATTGAAGGGCTAGAATTTAAAGATGTATTAACAGAAGCTATTGGTATTTTTAAAATTGAAAATAAGGTTGATTTTTTTCAAACCTATTTAGATGACAATGAGAGTTTTGATGTTGTTGTGCAAAAAGGAATTTCTACCAAAAGAATTGACAAAGGTTGTTTGATTTTAAATACATCAGACACAGAAGGTACGGTTGTGTTGTCTGTAGATAATAACAATTATGATGCGCAATATTGGATTAAAAACTTCTTATCTGTAAAGCTTGCAGATGATTATAATTCGCACACTCAAAACTATTTAGAGATGTGTAAAGAGTTTTCTGAAGAGGTAATTAAGCCTGAATTAGGAATGCAGCAACAAGGAAATTTCTTAGCAAATACTGTGGATTATTTTAAAGAAAATGAGTCTGTAGATTATGCTACTTTTAAAGACGAGGTTTTTGAAGAAGATAAACACAAAGAACAATTTGATGAATATAAAAAACACTTCGAAACTTTAAATGATGTTTTAATTAGAAATAATTTTGATGTTTCTGGAGTTGTCTTAAAGAAAGAAAAAAGCAAGCTTAAAACAGAAATAAAATTAGATACCAATATCAGCATAAAATTAGACGTCGATGCGCCAGAAGCAGCTTCCGAATATTTAGAAAGAGGGTATGACGAGGAAAAGAAAATGAAATATTATAAAGTATATTTTAACGAAGAAAAATAAGTTTTTTACGATGCAGTAATTCCTGCGAAAGCAGGAATCTTATTTTAAGAAGTTACAAACTCCTCCACTTCAAAAAGTGTTTTAAAGTGTTTTAAGATTTTTTGTTTTACTTCTTCTAAATCTACCTTTTCACCTAATTCAGCCTCCATAGAAGTTACCGCTTTTCCGCGAATTCCACAAGGAATAATATGATCAAAATAACCTAAGTTAACATTCGCATTTAATGCAAAGCCATGCATGGTTACCCAGCGTGAAGAACGAATTCCCATCGCACAAATTTTACGAGCAAAAGGTGTTCCTACATCTAGCCAAACACCAGTTTCGCCATCACTTCGAGTGCCTTTTAAACCATATTCTGCAATTGTTAGAATAATAGTTTCTTCTAAAAAACGCAAGTATTTATGAATATCTGTAAAAAAATTTTCTAAATCTAAGATTGGATAACCAACGATTTGCCCTGGGCCATGATAGGTGATGTCACCACCTCTATTAATTTTATAAAAAGTAGCTCCTTTTTCTTCTAACTGTTTTTCATTTAACAATAAATTACTTAGATCTCCACTCTTTCCTAATGTATAAACATGAGGGTGTTCCACAAATAAAAAGTGATTTTTGGTAGCTTCCTGTAAATTATTTCTTCTATTGCTAATCTTAACATTAACAATATCTTGCAATAATTCGGATTGAAAATCCCAAGTTTCTTTGTAGTCTTTATTGGTTAAATCAGAAAGTAATATTTTTCTATTCATAATATGAATCACAAAGGTAAAAAAATAGTTATATTTGGGACAATAATTTTTATTATAATATACATGAAAAATAAATTATCTTTTTTAGTTCTATTAACAATTGTCTTTTTAAATGTAGAGACTACTAGTTCTCAAAAAATTTGGAATAAAGTCCAAAAAATAAATTATACCGTTCAAAAGAAAGAACTTTATCAAAAGAAAAATTTTCCTTCTGAGTATGAAATTCTATCCTTAGATTTAAACTCGTTTTTAACTAAATTTAAAAATAGTGCTTTTAATCAAGAGGAAACTATCTATTTACCAAATTTTGATGGAAGCTTATCTAGATTTCAAATCAAAGAAACCTCAAATTTTGAAGCTGGATTACAAGCTAAATTCCCAAATATTAAATCATATTCTGCTCAAGGAATAGACGATCCAACTGCGGTTGCAAAGATTAGTGTTGGAACAGATGGTTTTCACGCAATGATTTTTTCTGGTAATGAATCAACAGTTTATATAGATCCTTATTCAAGAGACAATAAAGACTATATTGTTTATAAGAGAAGTAGTTTAAGTAAGACCGAAGTAGATTTTAAATGTGAAGTAGAAGCAGCTGATAAAGAAGAATTTTCTGTTTCAGACTTTAGTAGAAATGCCGATGATGGTAAATTAAGAACTTTTAGGTTAGCTTTAGTATGTAGTGGAGAGTATGCGCAATTTCATTTAGGGGCAGCTCAACAAAACATTCCTGCTTCAGAAACAGATATAGTAAAAAAAGAGGCAGTTTTATCAGCCATGAATACATCTCTTACAAGATTAAATGGAGTGTTTGAAAAAGATTTATCTATAAAACTTGTTCTTGTAGATGATAATGATGATGTAATTTTCTTAAATGCGGCTACAGATAATATTACTGACGGTAGTGCGGGTACAATGATTGGTGAAGTACAATCTATTTGCGATACGAACATCGGGAATGCAAATTATGATATAGGACATATTTTTAGTACAGGAGGAAGTGGTTTAGCTGGTGGAGGAGTCGTTTGTATAACGGGTCAAAAAGCTAGAGGTGTTACAGGTATCGCTTCACCGGTTGGGGATCCTTATGATATTGATTATGTTGCGCATGAAATGGGACACCAATTTGGTGCGAATCACACACAAAATAACAACTGTAATAGAAATGCATCAACAGCTGTAGAACCAGGAAGCGCTTCAACGATTATGGGGTATGCAGGTATTTGTTCTCCTAATGTTCAAGAAGGAGATCCAAATGGAAATAGTGATGATTATTATCATGCAGTAAGTATTGCAGAAATTTGGGCTACTATTCAATCTTCTGCAAGTTGTGGAGTCCTTACAGAAACTACAAATACAGCTCCTGTTGCAGATGCAGGTTTAGATTATAGTATACCAAAATCTACGCCTTTTGTATTAAAAGGAACTGCAACAGATGTAGATGGCTTGTCTAGTTTAACCTATAATTGGGAGCAATTAGATGTTGAAATTGGTGCAATGCCTCCAGTTGCAACTAGCGCTGGTGGACCGATGTTTAGATCATTGCCATCTAAGGTATCTCCAAATAGATATATGCCAGATTTAACAACGGTTATTAATGGTAGTACCTCTTCTACTTGGGAAGTAGTACCTTCTGTAGCTAGAGAGTTAAATTTTTCATTTTTAGTAAGAGATAATTATTCAGGAGGAGGAAGTACAGCAAGAGATGATGTAAAAGTAGATGTGGTAGATGCAGAGGCTTTTACAGTTTCTTCACCAAGTACAGCTGTTTCTTGGGATGCTGGATCAACTCAAACAATAACTTGGACGAAAGGAACTTCAGATGTTGCACCTATAAGTTGTTTAAATGTAAATATTAAATTATCAATAGATGGAGGCGTTACTTTTCCTATTACAATAAAAGCGAATACTCCAAATGACGGAACAGAAGATATTGTTATTCCAAATAACGTTTCAACTACTTCAAGAATTATGGTTGAGGCTGCAGATAATATTTTTTATAATGTTAATTCAACAAACTTTACAATAAATTCTACAGTATCAACTTTCATAATGAATAATGAAAGTGGAACTCAATCTGCTTGTAATTCTGAAGGTGAAATAGCAAGCTATATTTTAAATTTTGATTTTGTTAATGGTTTTACCGAAGATGTAAGTTTTACAACAACAGGTCAACCTGCAGGTTCTGTAGTAACATTTAGTCCAACAACAATTAATGGAGACGGTAATGTTACCATGCAAGTATCTGGTTTAAATGGAGCAACTCCACAAGGGTATACGATTAATATAGTAGGAAACTCTAACACTGTGAATCAGAATATAGATGTTCAATTAAATGTAACTACTTCAACTTTTGGAGTATTAACTTTAATTTCACCAGTAGACGGGGCTACAGATGTTAATTTGTCGGAAAACTTAACTTGGAATGCTGATTCTAATGCTGCTTCTTATGATGTGCAAGTTGCAACAGATAGCGGATTTTCGAATCTAATAGCAAGTGAAAATGTAACGACAACTTCATTTACTGCTTCAGGATTAAACGAAGTAACAACCTATTATTGGCGCGTAAAAGCTAAGAATTCATGTGGTGAGGGTGATTTTTCTAATGTATTTAGTTTTACGACTAAAACTGGAGCGTATTGCATTTCAACTTTTACAGCTGAGGCAGATCATATTACTAATGTTACATTTAATACTATTAATAATGACTCTGAAAATGATTTGATAGATGGTTATGAGGACTTTACAGATCTAAGTACAAATGTAAAAAGAGGAGAAACACATCAAATTAGTGTTACTTTTTTTACTGATGGATATCAAGATCATTGTTTTGTTTTTATAGATTGGAACAACGATTATGTTTTTGACATAAGTACAGAAAGATATGACTTGGGTTCAGAGACTGAGGATGTTGGAACTAAAAATTTTATGATTAATGTGCCAAGTGATGCTTCGCTTGGCGATACAAGATTGAGGGTAATTGTAGAATATGATGACCCCACAGATAATTACGGACTAGGTGCTTGTGATGCAGATCATTTAACAGAATATGGTGAAACAGAAGATTATACAATTAATGTTCAAGATGTAACTGCATCTTTAGAAGATTTTTCTTTTGCTGGTTTTAATTTATATCCAAACCCAACCAAAGGAGAGGTTACTCTTAATTTAGATGTAATTAATACCGATAAGGTTTCAGTTCAGTTATATGATATTAGAGGTAGGTTGATTGACGAAAAAGAGTATTTAAACACCAATAGAAATTTCTCTGAAAGAATACTTTTCAAGAAAGCTTCTGCAGGATTGTACTTATTAAAAGTAACAAATGGCAGCAAGCACACTACTAGAAAATTGATGATTAAGTAAGAGTTGTAAAGACTTTAAAAAGCCTCATCAATTAATTTTGATGAGGCTTTTTTATTGTACTTATTTCTGATTAACTTTTAGGATTATAATACCTTGAGACTTGCCCCGAGGTTCTTTACTGTTAAATTAATATTATAGTAAAAAGCTTCTGCAGGATTGTACTTATTAAAAGTAACCAATGGCAACAAGCAAACTACTAGAAAATTAATAATTAAATATTTAACCAGTAAGTCAGTTTTAGATTTAAAGATCTAAATCTAGGAGCAAAATTATTAGAATAGTAATTGTCATTATAAACAATAAAAAGATCTGAAAGCGGAGCAAAACGCCACTGTAATCTTGTATTGACACCGAAGTTTTCTTGCTGACTACTATATTGTATAAAGGTAGACCAAAATAGGCTCTTATTAAAAGTAAGGTCTATTTTCGGTCCAACCAACCAAATAGAAGCATCTGAAAAAGGGTGAGGAAGATTTATTTTATCATAATTTATTTGAATAGAGCCCGAAAAATTAGGTTGAATTCTCCACGCTAAATTACTCGCAATAGAATATTTTTTTCCATTAAAGAAAGTCCCTACTGAAGGCTGTATTCGATAAGAAAAAGTTTTTCTTTGATCTGATCTATAACTAACATTAAAATTCGTGTATTTGTAGGTATTGTCTCCAGGTAAAGGAATTGCCCCTTCTGTTCCTGTTGGATCAAAATCACTAAAAAGATAGGTAAGACGATTACTCATTTCTACAGTAAGTTCTCCTGTATTTATAAAATTTGCTTGCCATCTCGTGAAGACTGCGTAATCAGAGTTTTTAAAATTTAAGTCCGGTTTCCAAATAAAAATAGGAGTCATAGAGAAACTGTGTTTTTGAATTCTACTATCTTTTGGCCAAAAAGTACGCGTTACATTAGGGCTAATCTTAAAAATATCAGTTCTTCTAAGAAAACCTAAATCCGATTCGTAATTATCTCCAACATAAACGCCATTTAATCTTACTTTAAAATTTCTATTAACGTATTGAGTAGAAAATCCTGCAGAATAATTTTTGTCTTTTATACCCGGAGAAAAAGACTTGTGAATGAAATATTTTCCTACCCAAGAATTATCTTCTGATGCTAAACGATAATCGATACCAATAATTCGATTGTATTTGTCTTCGTTTGCAAGGAAATCATACTCTTTTGTAGCTTGTTTATTAATAAACATTACACTAATATTAGATCTGTTGAATAATTTTTGTTGAAGTGTAATAACAGCATTGTTAACTGTCGGAATTTCATTTTTAATATCTTCTGCAGTTTGCATTGTTAATAAGCCAATTCTTAAGTTGTTATTTACCTTACCGCTTAGTCTTGCCCCCGCAATAATATCATTTTCTATAATGTTATTATTTGCATCTCTTGCAATACCTATTCTTCTAGAGAAAAAAGGGTTAGAATCCCTATTATTACCGAAATCGGCAAAAAGATCACTATTTTCAATAAAAAACTGCCTTCTTTCTGGTAATGAAATTTCAAATCGAGTAAGATTTGTAATTTGTTGGTCTACTTCTACTTGAGAAAAATCAGGATTTAGGGTTAAATCTAAATTCATGCTATTACCAACAGTAAACTTTGCATCTCCTCCAAATTTTATATCTGTCTTAGCAATATTGTTCTTAAAATCTTTTGCTGTTATTGCATTTACATAAGGAATAATTGAAATTGGAGATTTTGATTTCCCTAAAGGTTTTTCAAAAATCATATCACCCATATACGCCAAGTTAAAGATAAATTGGTTTTGAGGAATGTTCACCCAGGTATTCATTTCATTGTCTTGTGTGTCAAAATGATAGCTATTAAAACGCCATCTAGTTTCACCTTCTCTATATTTAAAAGCAGATAAAGGAATAATCATTTCTACGATATAGTGATCTTCTTTTATTGCAGTTTTACATTGCCATTTTGTGTCCCAAGCCATCGTAAAACCTCTTAATTCAGATCCACCACCAGAAAGCAACATCTCTCTTTTTACTCCATGAGGATTTGTCCCAAAAATAAAGGCGTTAGTTCCATCATTAAATGTGTCAAAAAGTAACGTAATATTATCACTTCCTCCAGCTCTAAAATCTCTACGAAGTGAAGGGATTATAAAGTTATTAGCTTGTGCATTTACTTTTATTCCAACATATAAATTATCATCATCAAAAAGAAATTTAATAGAAGCTTGTTGTTTTCCTTGCACAGAATCTAAAGGAAAATACTGCCAAAAACCTGAAGCACCTTCCGTGTTTTTCCATTCATCTTCGCTAAGTTCTGCATCTAAAACTATTGGATTCTCAATAAAATTAACAGATACTGATTTATTAGTTGTTTGGGAAAAAGTGCTTATTGCAAAAAGGATAGTAATAAAGAATAAAATATTTTTCATTAAGATTTTTTTTTAATTCAAATGTAATAAAAAAACCTCATCAAATTTGATGAGGTTTTTTTATAAAACGTATTTTACTTTTATCCGAAGAAAGGATATTTGGAGGTACTTAAAATGAAAGTACAATGTTAGCTGTTATACCAGTGCTTTCAGGAACAAATCTACAAACTCCTCCAATACAGATAAGTCCGCCTCGTTGTCTTCCATAATTTAGGGTAAATCTATGAGCACCCTTTGTATAACTTCCACCTAAATTGTAATAATTAATTCTTTTTGTTTCCTCCTCATTTCCATAATTGTAAATGCTGTTTGCATAGACAGCAAGTTTAGAGTTTAGGTTAAATTCTACAGTTGCTCCCGTCCAATTCTTTTTATCGTCTTGCGTCCATAAATGCTGTGCTTCAAAACGCAATGATTTTCCTGAGCCTAGTTTGTAAGTTGCCTCACTTACAAAAATATCTGTTTTTATATTCCCCCTAGCTCCCTCGATGTATCGTTTATTGTAGCTTTGGTTTACATAATAAAAAATCGAACTCCACTTTCTAGACCATTTTTTACGTATTTCTAAACTAATCTCTGAAAAATATTTTTCACCAATCCCCAATGGGTCAGCATCATAATTTAAATTTTCAAAATCAAAGTCACCATCTAATCCGGCCCAATAAGCCATGTTTAGTGCTATTTTTGTTCCATATTTTCCTCCTAAAGAAGTTTTCTTTTTAAGGGTATAGTATACATCAACCTGTCCACCAACTTCTCCAATTTTTATCAGTGTAGGGTCTTGAAAAGAGACCTGAGGCTGAGCTTGATACACGTATATGTTTGTTAATAAATAATCATGCTGTTTTGTTAAGGCTGGTATATAATTAATAATATTCTGATTGTAAATATTTCCAGTGGCACTTCTTTCAGAATAAAAACTCATGTTTTCAATTCTTCTAAAGGTTGCATTTATTCCAAAACCTTTTTTACCATATCCAACATCAAAAAGAAAGGCATTACCAGGTTTTGTATTTCTAACATTTTGAAAAATAATCACGGCATCATTACTTTTAGAGATATATTCTACGCTAGAATAGAAGTTATTCTTAGAAAAACTCACTCTACCAGAGATTGCATTTGTAAGATCATTAAAATCATAATCTGGAGTTGGAGTATTGTTTACTTCTTCTCGACCAACATAACTAAAACCTAGGTCTAAATTCCATGTTTCAGCTTTTAACATAGAAGATATATTTATTTCTGAATTAAAACCATAGATACTAGCATCAGAAACATCAAAACCACTTCTCTGATTTCCATATAAAGCAGAAAACTCGATATTCTCTGAGGGAGAAAATTTAACTTTTGCACCTCTTAATGCATTGTTTATTCCTAATTGACGATTTTCCCAAGAGCGTAAAATCAATCCACTACCATATTGTTCGTAAAAATATCCAGCAGTAACCTCTAATTTTTTTGATTTGTAACCTGCGTAATAAAGGGCAATATTTGTTTGATTATAATCAGGAGAATAATTTAATAAACTCATCGGTTCATAACTTTCTGCCTGCATCCCAAAATGAAATTTTGAGATTGAGTAATCAACCTTTAAATAATTATTGGATCTATATCTATTTTCTTCTGTAAAATCACCCGTTTTTTCATCATCCATGTAATATTGTGAATTGGATTCAAAACCAACGGTAAGATGACCATTGTTTTGAGCCAATAGTATGGACGTAAAAAAAAAGAACTGTAAGGCTATTATTTTTTTCATTCTTTAGAAATAATTTAGAGTTTAGTTTGAGTTTTCTTTAATGATTTCGTAAATTTCATCTTCGACTCCAGGAGAATATCCAGAATGGATGTATATAATTTTAGAATCTTTTAAAATAATTGTTTGTGGAATAGTAGATATATTTAAAGCTCTTTTTAATTCTTGATTTTTATCTAACAGAATTTTATAAGGCCATCCTTTACCATTGACCATAGGTCTAATTCTTTTTTGAGTTCTAGCGTCATCGGTTGAAATAGCAATCAATTCCATATTAAAGTCTTCTTGCCACTCATCATAAACGTCACTTATTGCATCCAGTTCATTGATACAAGGAACACACCAGCTTGCCCAAAAACTTAGTATTGTGATTTTGTCTTTTGAAATTTCGTCATGAATCTTAACTGATTTACCATCTAAAGTGGTTAAAGTCGTATTTGGAATTGTCTTTTGTCCAAAACCAATATTATAAAAGAGGAAGCAAACTAAAAATAAAATAGATCTCATAATTTTTTTTTAAAATAAAAGTTCCGCTAATGTATGAAAAAATAGCAGTAGTCTTAAATTCTAAAGTATTTTAAGAGTGGTTTTTTGATTCATCAAATTAAATTCGATTTCTAAAGTGATTTATTTTAAATTAGGGTACATTTACTTCCTTAAAATAAAAAACGAATAAATCTACACTAGGTTTATAAAATCATTAAAAAATTGACAATCATGAATTTAAGTAAACTATTTTATTTTTTTATCATTACGGTTTTATTTAGTTGTTCATCACCTTCAGATGAAACACCTATAGTAGATCCTTCAGGATCTACTTCTATTAGTCTTACTTCAGATAAAGCAACACTCGAAATAGGAGAGACTATTACGTTTACCGTTACAGATAATGAAGATGAGAATGTAACTTCTCAATCAACTATACTGATAAACGGTACTTCAATTTCAGGAAGTACTTATGTACCTTTAGAGGCAGGAAGTTATGAAGCTAATGCTACTTATGAATCTTTAGAAAGTTTTAAAATTTATTTTACTGCTACTGCACCTATTACTTTAACGTCTGTAAATATAACTGCATCTTCTAATGCTGTTTTTATTGGAAGCTCTGTAACTTTTACAGCAAAAGCTATCTACAGTGACGGTACAATACAAGATAAAACATCAGAAAGTGAATTTTATTTAGATGATGTACTTATCTCAGGAAACGAATATACTGGACCTCAAGCAGGTATTGTTATCGCAAGAGCAGTATTTGATTCTACGTCAAGCTCAGATTTACCTGTGGCTGTTGTAGATCCATTAAGTCTTCCAGCTAGTTTTTCTAAAAAAGCAGTAGTTGAAGATTTTACAGGTACTTGGTGTGGGTGGTGCCCAAGAGTATCTCATGCTGCAAGTCTTGTTGAAGAGCAAACTGATAAAGTTTTTGTCGTTGGAGTTCATAATGGAGATCAAATGGCGAACAGTTTTGGGAGTGCTATGGAAAATGAATATAGCATTGCAGGTTATCCAACAGCTTATGTTGATAGAGCGAATGAATGGACTTATCCAGAACCAAGTAATGTAGATCAGGCTTTAAATGCAGCAGTAGGAACTGCAGATGTTGGTTTAGCAATTGCGTCTTCATTGACTGGCTCAGTTTTAGATTTTACGGTTTACCAAGGGTTTTTAGAGAGCATGACTGGTGTTAAATTAGTTGTCTTTGTATTAGAAGATGGAATACTTGCAAACCAAACGAACTACACTAGTTATTATGGGGGAGCAAGTACCATTACTAATTTTGAACATAATGGAGTTTTACGATATTCTGCTACTAATGTGATGGGAAATTCAACAACGTCTACTTCAGGAGTACATGAGCAATCATATAGTGTAGACCTTAGTTCTTATGGTGTTTTAGTACCTGAAAATACAGGTGTTTTAGCAATGTTGGTGACTCAAACAGGTAGAGTGCTGCTTAATGCACAATACGTTGCTGCTAATGAAAATAAACCTTTTGATTAACTTCATTAAAGGTTACAATTATTATAATAAAAAATCGGACTTCATGAAGTCCGATTTTTTTTTACATCTCTACTTGATATCCCTGATTATCATCAAAAAACAGTTTAATAGAAGCCTGTTGTTTTATTTGTATAATACTCAAAAAAAGTATTCGACGAACTCAGTAATTGTAATAGGTTTTAAAAAAATAGCATCCCATTTATAATACGCCTTTAACTAATTAAATTGGTAAAAGTACTTATTGTAAAAAAGAGATATAACAAAAAAAACCTCATCAAATTTGATGAGGTTTTTTATATAAAACGAATTTTATTATTATCCTAAGTAAGAGTATTTGAAATCTGTTGGTGTAACAAATGTTTCCTTAGTCATACGAACAGAAGTCCAACGTAATAAGTTTTGAGCAGAACCTGCTTTGTCATTTGTTCCAGAAGATCTTGCGCCTCCAAAAGGTTGTTGTCCAACAACAGCTCCCGTAGGTTTGTCGTTGATATAGAAGTTTCCAGCAGCATTTTCTAATGCTTTAGACGCTTTCTCAACAATGTATCTATCTGTAGAGAAAATTGCTCCTGTTAAGGCGTATTCTGTAGATTCATCCACTAATTTTAATGAAGCTTCCCATTCAGCATCTTCGTATACATAGATTGTCATAACAGGGCCGAATAATTCTGTACACATTGTTTTGTACATCGGGTCTTTTGCAACAATAACAGTTGGCTCAATAAAGTATCCAACAGATTTATCGTGACCACCACCAATAATAACATCTGCATCAGCATCTGTTTTAGCAGCGTCTAAAAAGCTTGCAATTTTATCAAAAGAACCCTCATGAATTACTGCATTTACATAGTTTGATGGATCTTCTGGAGAACCCATTTTTATTTGACTTGCTTGTGCAATTAAATGTCCTTTTACTTCTTCCCACATTGATGCAGGAATAAAAGCACGTGATGATGCAGAACATTTTTGACCTTGATATTCAAAAGTACCTCTTGTAATTCCTGTTGCTACTTGTAATGGATTTGCAGAATTATGTGCCCAGATAAAATCTTTACCACCAGTTTCTCCAACAATTCTTGGAAATGTTTTATAGTTGTGGATGTTGTTTCCTATTTGTTTCCATAAGTTTTTGAAAACATGCGTAGATCCTGTAAAGTGTAATCCAGAGAAATCTGGAGAAGCTAATACAGTATCAGTAATCATTACTGGATCACCATAAACAAGGTTTATTACTCCGTCAGGTAAACCAGCTTCTTTAAATAGATCTACAATTACTTGTGCAGAATATGCTTGATGATCAGAAGGTTTCCAAACAACAACATTCCCCATTAAAGCAGGTGCAGCAACTAAATTTGCAGCAATTGATGTAAAGTTAAATGGTGTAATTGCATATACAAATCCTTCTAAAGGTCTGTACTCAACTCTGTTCCAGATTCCTGGTGCAGATGCTGGCTGATCTTTGAAAATATCAGTCATGTATTGTACGTTAAAACGGAAAAAGTCGATCATCTCACAAGATGCATCTATTTCTGCTTGGTGTACATTTTTAGATTGTGCAATCATTGTTGCAGCATTCATTCTTGCTCTGTAAGGTCCCGCTAATAATTCAGCAGCCTTTAAGAAAATAGAAGCTCTTTCCATCCAACTTACGTTAGACCAAGCTTCTCTTGCTGCTAAAGCAGTAGAAATTGCAGCATCTACATGAGATTTGTCTGCGGTATGATATTGCCCAACAACATGCTTATGGTCATGAGGAGGTGTAATATTTTTTGTATTTCCTGTTCTAACTTCTTCACCATTAATATGCATAGGCACATCAATATTGCTGTTAAACATTTCTTTGTAAGTAGCTAATAGTTCTTCTCTTTCTGGAGAACCTGGAGCATAGCCTTTTACTGGTTCATTAACTGCTTCTGGAACATTAAAAAATCCTCTTGCCATTTTATGTGTTTTTAAGTTTTAATCTACTAATTTGAGTGCCAAAGTTACAATTTTTGTTTCAATAAATTTAGTTGATTCTTGATGTCTTTTATTGTGGAAAATTTAATAATTATGTCGAAATTATTACAAAAAGTTAAAATGCATATATGTAGAAACCGTAAGTATTACTTCTGTTGAGAAAATCAATAAAATTGTTGCTTTCAATTATGAAGAACTTACCTAATAAAACACAAAAGTAATAAGAGTTACGAGTATAGATCCGATAACGGATATGAATAAGAAAACCCAATTCACTAAAAGAAATTTTATAAACGTTTTAAGGCTTCCTTGTTTATAGAAACGTTTCATGGCTAGATATAAATACATTAAAAAAAGCAATAAAAAGACACCACTAATATATTGTGGATGCTTAGCGTAATCGATAATGTAAAAAATAGTCAACAATAAAAAGAAAACAGTTTGTGTGTGAAAAACAAAAATTAAATGCTCCACATATGTAAATTTTCTTCTACTATAAAAAAGCTTTAAAAAGAGTGTAAATAAAGGAAGAAAAATAAATAACGAAATTGAAACATAGGAAATCACTTGTTTTGAAAACTCTTTGCTTTCTCTGTTATTGTTAACGATTTCGCTAATAACTTTGAGTCTACTATAGGAAAATCGATTCCAAAAAGTTTTTTCTAGTTGTAAACTATCTAAAGCTGCATTAGTCTCAATATCTGGGTATTTCTTATTAAAAACAGTGAATTTACTCCATTTAAGAATGCTTCCAGATACTAGTATACTGGATTCGTTTTTTGTGGAATCAAGGTGTATGGCAGGAATTACTTTTAATAATTCTGCTCTTTCGATTGAGTCTGCTTTTTGTAAAGCAGCATTTAAATGTGAATTTAGAGTAACAGAATCTAACTCTTCTGTTGCGTTATCAATTTGATCGTTTATGCTTTTTTCGTTGGCTGTTTTCCCTGTTCTGAAATCTTTAAAAGTATCATAGTTTTCTGTTGCTCCTACAATTAAAAAAAAGAGTACCGAAACTGTTAAATAAAAGCGAAATGGATTGGCATAACGCTGTCTTTTTCCATCAATATAATCTCGTGAAACTTTTCCTGGTTTGGTTAGTAAAGGGATAATGGTTGTCCAGAATTTAGAATCCCAAGAAATAAAACCGTTAAAAACCTCGTGTATGAAATTGCCGAAAGTAATTTTGTTTGCTTTATTTGCTTGTCCGCAATCTGGGCAGAATTTTTCTTGTCCATAAAATGGATGTCCACAATTTAAACATGCAGGGTCCTTAATTTGTGCTACTTTATTTTTTGTTTTCTTTAGTTTGATAAGATTGGTGTTACAAGTTGAAAAGTGGGTATAAATACTTTAAATTCTTCAAAGGTTTCAGTGTTTTTCATGGTGTAGTACCCTTTCATGGCGCCCATTGTCGATTCTAAAAAACATCCAGAATTATAGGTGTAATTATCATTAGGTTGCAAAATAGGCGTTTGCCCAACAACACCTTCTCCTTTTACAATTTCAGTAATGTTTAACGAATCAAAAATTTTCCAAAAACGGTCTGTTAACTGTACGGTTTCTGGTGACTTATTTTCAATAGTTATAAAGTAAGAAAAAATATAATACAATCTATTATTCCTATAGTTTGTACCGTTATATTTCGTTTTCACTGAAATTTTAATTCCTTTTGTAATTTGTTGAATCATTACAGTAAATATAGCTTTTTTGTTTAAAAACTACAAGTCAAAATGTTTGGTTATCTATTTTGATTGTAAAAACCAGTGCCAATTCCTATAACTCTATCATACAAACCACCAAAAGGTTTGTAATAAGCGATTACTGTGTATTCGTTTTCGGTTTGAAAGAAAGTACCATTAATTTGATTGGTATCTACCGTTTTATTTTCATTAACTGTAGCAAAAGTATAATTGTAAAAACCTTGTTTTAGTAAAATTTGCCCTTGATAGCTATTGTCTGCAAAATTGTAAGACAGTTTATTTTCTTCTTCAGTTTTAAAATTATTGAAGGCTCCATAAACATAGACTTCTTTGTTTGCAATTGGGTTGTCTGCATATAAGGTAAAATGCATCATAGCATAATCTGCTTCCGTGTTTGGGTTCGCTGCTTCTAAAGTTCTTACTACAAATTGCCCATTAATATCAGGGTTGTAGGTGTAGCTCCTACTTGGGTTATAGGTAGAAGGGTATAAATAATGATGGAAAATATCTTTCATCTCTATTTTCACGACATTTAAACTTTTATTTCTGATGAATTTGCTATCGAAATTTAAATATTCATTTCCTCCCCAAAAATTAGTTTTGTTGGCGTAGGTATATTTAAGTTGATTTTGTCTGAAAAAGGTAGGTTTTAAATTGGTGAGTTTTTTATTCCAGTTTTCATTTTTCAACAAAACAACATGTACTTCTTGCGCAGGGTTATTGATTCTTAAGTTTGGGTGATTTATTGTAAATTCAACTGTTTGTTGTGTATTTATTGTTTTCGTATTTCTGCTTCTAGAAACTTCAACTCCGATGATTGCTATATTTTCATAGAGAACAAGCTTTCTCGAAAAAACAACTTCATCATCATCGTTTAAAACAGAAACTAAATAATTTCCACTTTTGGTAATTATAGAATTTACATTCGGAATTTTAACAGCATAATGTGTGTAATTTTGAAACGTACCAAAAGAATTAGTCACATTGATAATTGAATTCTGATCAAAACCATCTATAAACTGACTAGAAAGCAACCTGCTTTTTTGCCAATCATGTGTCATGTGTTCTATTTTATATTGGTAGTCTTTGCTATCGGCATCTAAATCATCAAAAGATAATTCTAAAACAGTACCTAATGGCACAATTGAAGAAAAGTTATTTTCTTGCAAAGGTCTTAATTGGATTGACTTTATGTTTTGAGATAAAAAACTAGTCGTAAAAAATATAAAAGCAAGAATTAATTTTTGATGCATACCGTTATTTTGTGCTTTGTAAAAGTAATAATTTTGTACTTATAAAGAGGTGTACAATTACTGTTCCTTTTTTTGTTTAATTGATGAAAGGGCAGGTTTTATTCTGATAGTTATTAATTGTTAGACAGATTGAAGCTTTGTAGTGAATTTTAAAGGTGATTTAGGAACTTTAAGTTAAAAACATTTCCACCTAAGCCTCTTGTTTTTTAGCTTGATTTTTTTATTATTTAAATAACGACAACGTTTTTATGAAACCTTATTATTTAGAATAAATATAAATAATAATTTCAAATGAATATATACTTAAAAGTGTATTAGAGATAGTGGTGAAAAGCCTTAAATTTGCTTGATTTTTTTAGATAATTAAAATTCCAAAATTACTATGTCAAAAGACATTCGTATTAAAAAAGGCTTAGATATTAAGCTTATTGGTGTTGCAGAAAAGACCACTACTAATATTTCTTTAAGTAGTGTTTATGCAATTAAGCCAGAAGATTTTCATGGAATTACACCTAAACTTGTAGCCAAAGAAGGAGCTAAAGTAAAAGCAGGGGATACACTTTTTTATTCAAAAAGTGACGAACGCATTTTATTTCCTAGTCCTGTTTCTGGTGAAGTTGTAGAGGTAATTCGTGGAGCAAGAAGAAAAGTGTTAGCAGTTAAAATAGCAGCAGATTCAACCCAAGAATATAAAGATTTCGGTACTAAAGATGCGGCAAAAATGTCTGCAGAAGAAGTAAAGAATCATTTATTTGCTTCAGGTTGTTGGCCATTTGTAAAACAACGTCCTTATGATGTTGTTGCAAATCCAAATCAAGCACCAAAAGCTATTTTTGTTTCAGCATATGCAAGTGCACCTTTAGCTGTCGATTTAGATTATGTCTTGGCAGGTAAAGAAGCAGAATTGCAAGCAGCAATTACAGCTGTTTCTAAACTTACAGAAGGCAAAGTGCATATTTCTGTAGGTGCAAACGCTAATTCTCCTTTAGAAAAATTAAACGGAGTTGAAATCCATAAAGTTTCAGGACCACATCCTTCAGGAAACGTAGGAACTCAAATTGCAAAAATTGATCCTATTAATAAAGGTGAAGTTGTTTGGGTAATTACGCCACAAGATTTAGTTGTTATTGGTGAGTTGTTATTAACTGGTAAGTTTAATGCGACCAGAACGATTGCATTAGCAGGTTCTAAATTTAGCACCCCACAATATGTAACTGCAATAGCAGGTGCAAATATTGCGGATATCGTTGCTAATAATTTAGAAAATGATAACACAAGAATTATTAGCGGAAACGTTTTATCTGGTACTCAGGTAAATGAAGAAGGCTTTATTTGTTATTATGACAACCAAGTAACGGCAATTCCAGAAGGAGATGATTATGAATTATTTGGATGGACAAAACCAATTTTCAATAAAATTTCTACTTCAAGAGCGTTAACTTTTTCTTGGTTAACTCCGAAGAAAAAATACGATTTAAATACAAATACAAACGGAGAGCACAGAGCATTTGTAGTTACTGGTTCTTACGAAAATGTTTTTCCTTTAGATATTTATCCAATGCAATTGTTAAAAGCATTTATGTATAAAGATTTAGATGAAATGGAAGCTTTAGGAGGTTACGAAGTAGCTCCAGAAGATTTTGCACTAACAGAATTTATTTGTGTATCTAAACAACCTCACCAGAAAATAATACGTGAAGGTTTAGACTTAATGAGAGAAGAATTAGGATAAGATTATGGGCTTAAAACAAAATTTACATAATTTAAAAGAGAAATATAAAGGAACTAAAATGGCACCTGCATTTAATGCAATCCATACCTTTTTATATTTACCAAATGATGTTACTCACGGAGGAACTCATATAAAAGCAGCAGACGATTTAAAGCGTACCATGAATACGGTAATTATGGCTTTAGTTCCTTGTTTGATTTTTGGAATGTTTAATGCAGGGTATCAACACCATGCAGCAATAGATGGTTCTTTAAGAGCAGATGTATTAGCAAACTTTTTTACGTTTGATAATCTTTGGATTGGAATCATAAAAGTATTACCATTAGTAATCGTTTCTTATGGAGTAGGACTTTTAGTCGAATTTATTTTCGCGGTTATAAAAGGACACGAAGTAGAAGAAGGATACTTAGTAACAGGAATGTTAGTGCCATTAATTGTACCAATTGATACACCTTTATGGATGTTAGCTGTTGCAGTGGTATTTGGAGTTGTAATTGGTAAAGAAGTTTTTGGAGGAACAGGAATGAATATTTTAAATCCTGCTTTAACAATTAGAGCTTTCTTGTTTTTTGCATATCCAACTTGGATGTCAGGAGATAAAGTTTGGGTTCATGATGCCGTAGAAAGAACTGGAACTGCGGATGCAATTTCTGGTGAAACTATTCTAGGAAGTTATGCACAAAACCAAGAAGTTATTTATTCTACGTTTGATAAATTTATGGGTTTCATTCCAGGTTCAGTTGGTGAAACATCAACATTGTTGATCCTTTTAGGAGCGGCTTTTTTGATTTTTACTAAAATTGGAAGTTGGAGAATTATTGTTTCTACTTTCTTAGGAGCAGCAGTAATGGGAATCGTATTTAATCAAATTGTAGCTGCTGATATTATTACAGAATCTAGTAAGTTTTACGGGTTAATGAACACTGTTTGGTGGGAACACTTAATGATTGGTGGTTTAGCATTTGGAGCCGTTTATATGGCAACAGATCCTGTAACAGCATCACAAACAAATAAAGGGAAATGGATTTATGGTTTCTTAATTGGTTTCATATCAATTATGATTCGTGTATTCAATCCAGCATATCCAGAAGGCGTGTTTTTAGCAATCTTGTTGATGAATGTATTTGCGCCAACAATCGACCATTATGTGGTACAAGGAAATGTAAGTAAAAGATTAAAACGTACTAAAGTTAAAACTGCCTAATTATGAGTAAGAGAACAGATAGTAATAGTTATACAATGATTTTTGCCATAATTATGGTGTTTATTGTTGGTTCTTTGTTAGCTTTTTTAGCCTCGTCTTTAAAGCCTACAATTCAGGAAAATGAAAGAATAGAAAAGCAGCAAAATATTTTGTATGCGATGGGTGTAAATGAAAATGACGAGTCTAGTGCAAATTTTGTGTCTACAGAAGTTGCAGGAGCAGAGTTTAATAAATACATCAAAAAACAACTCGTTATAGAAGGAGATAAAGTTTCTGAAAACGAAAATGCATATTTAATTGATGTTAAAAAGCAACAAACAAATGCAAAAAACGGTAAAGTAAGAAAGTTGCCTTTATTTGTTGGTGAGAAAGATGGTAAGACATTTTATGTAGCTCCGATTAGAGGAAAAGGACTTTGGGATGCAATTTGGGGATATGTTTCTATGGATGAGAATATGGTTGTACAAGGAGCCTATTTTGACCATAAAGGTGAAACTCCAGGTTTAGGAGCAAACATAAAACAACGTTATTTCATGGATGATTTCATTGGGGAACATTTAATGTCTGAATCAGGAGACTTTAAAGGAATTACAGTTGCCAAAGGAAACAACGATCCAAAGAACGAAGAGAAAACAGATTATGAAGTAGATGCAATTGCTGGTGCAACAATTACCGGTGATGGAGTTTCTGCTATGATAAAGAAAGATTTAGCACTGTATGTGCCTTATTTTAAATCATTAAAAAAATAATTTATGGGACTTTTATCAAAAAAAGACGCAGCATTACTTACAGATCCATTAGCGGATAACAACCCAATTACGATTCAAGTATTAGGTATTTGTTCTGCTTTAGCAATTACAGCAGAATTAAAAGCTTCTATTGTAATGGCAGTTTCTGTAATGTTTGTACTAGGTTTAGGAAACGTAGTTATCTCATTAATGAGAAACATTATACCCTCAAAAATTAGAATTATTGTGCAGCTAATTGTCGTTGCAACTTTAGTAATTATTGTTGATTTAGTTTTAAAAGCATTCGCTTATGAACTGAGTAAAACACTATCCGTTTTTGTGGGATTAATTATTACAAACTGTATTATTATGGGACGTTTTGAAGCTTTTGCTTTAGGGAACAAACCATGGAGATCTTTCTTAGATGGAATCGGAAATGCAGTTGGTTATGGTGTCATCTTAATTGTTGTTGGATTCTTTAGAGAGTTATTAGGTTCTGGTACTTTATTAGGATTTAAAGTTTTAGGAGATCCAATAGAAAAAACTGGTTTGTATTCAATAGGATATGAAAATAACGGATTTATGTTATTATCACCAATGGCATTAATTGTAGTTGGTATTATCATTTGGATTCAACGTAGTAGAAACACATCATTAATAGAAGAAAATTAGAAAACAATTATCAGTGTTCAATTATTAATGAACAAAAACATTGAAAACTGAAAACTGATAACTGATAATTGAAAAACATATGGAACATTTAGAATTATTTTTCAAATCGATATTTATAGACAACATGGTTTTCGCAACCTTTTTAGGGATGTGTTCTTACCTTGCTGTATCTAAAAAAGTAGCAACCGCTGTTGGTTTAGGAGCTGCTGTTATTTTTGTATTAGCAGTAACAGTGCCTTTAAACTGGTTGTTAGATCAGTATATTTTACAACCAGGCGCGTTAAAATGGTTGGGTGCAG
>Ga0308019_10000304_pt1 | contig 30664 bp, 25 predicted proteins | sample Neamet284_FD_203135 | JGI IMG/M metagenome (GOLD analysis project Ga0308019, IMG submission 203135) | Marine microbial communities from water near the shore, Antarctic Ocean - #284 | ecosystem: Environmental > Aquatic > Marine > Unclassified | place: Southern Ocean | collected 2014-10-01
ACTACCGCTGGCTGCGACCTCGTTGAATTCGGAGAAACAACCGATAACAATTGGGCTGTTGGAGACGGTGTGACAATCGTCGAAAACGGAGTTAGCCTTTGTGATGCAGCGCCTGCACCTTGTAACATTACAGTTACCATTACCGACGTGCAAGAAGGAAAGATTATCGACCAATCTTCCGCTACTTCTTCTTGATTTATTTAACAATGAATGGAAAGAGGATACGACTCTCCCTTGACTTGATATGCGTGGCCCATTTGCCTTGAAGCATGGGCGAAGCATCAGGCTCCGTATCTCCACTGCTCAAAGAAGACGGTGAAGCGTTCAAAGTCGCTGTACTGATTCCGACCATCAACAATGCAGATGAACTTGACATTGTGCTTGAGCGCCTCTCAAAACAAACTTATCCCCATTTTGAAGTCATCATCTCCGATTCAAAGTCAAAGGACCACACCAAAGAAGTGTGTGAGAAATACGGTGCGACATGGATTGAAGACCCTTCTCGAAACCGAGCAGATGCCTGCAACTTTGTACTCCGACAAATGGACCACGAATTAGTCCTGTTCACCGATGATGATACCATCCCGCCACTGGATTGGGTCGAGAAATTAGTTCGCTGGTTCAAGGATCCTGAAGTCGGCGCAGTTGGCGGACCCAATTTTGCACCTGATGAAGACCCGTTTGGAGCCAAGTGTGCTGATGTTGCGTTTTGCACTAAATTCATGACCGCTGGAACTCGCTACGGCGCTCAACCAAAAGGAGAACTCGTCCCAATTACACACAACCCCGGGGTCAATTCCGCTCATCGAATGGCCAATCTTCGTGAAGTCGATTTCTTTGAACCTGGTTGCATTGGTGCTGAAGATGTGGTGTTGGATGCGAAAATTCAGCGTGCAGGTCACAAGTTGTTCATCGACCCTTCAAACGTCATGCCTCATCGACGCCGACGCCCATTCCGGCCTTACATGAAGCAGATGCGAAACTATGGCTACACTCGAATGGTTGCGAATCAGCGATGGCCTGAAATTTCCACATGGTCACACACCGCCATCGGTTTCTTCCCGGCACTGGTGGTCGTGGCTTTGCTAGGGATGCTCTACGGTGCTCTCACTGGTGGCGCACAGGCTGAACTTTGGTTCTGTCTTGGTGGCGAGTGGAATCTTTCTCGTATCGCCTTCCATATCCCACTCGGATTGATCTGCCTGTATATCGGCATTTGTTGGCTTGGAGCTGCTATTGGAACTTCCCCCCATCGCTCGATTGGAACTGTATTCTTTGCACCATTATTCGTCTTCTTGGCACAATGGGCTTATGGCCAAGGTGTCATCAAAGCATGGAGAGAAATTCGCCGCACTGGTGGTAAAGCCGGTGAAGGTGCACAAATCGATGACCGCATACGCACGGCTTGATTCTACATCCTGTGAAAAGTGCACTTAAACCCCAAAGAAAAGGGGGAAGACCTTTGATTGATTGATGTAAAGTCAAGACATGGCCAGTCGACTCCAACGCCGAATGTCGGAATTAGATACACCGGATCATGCGACTGATGAAGAGGAAATTTGGTCACTCATTCGTTTGAGTCTCGTCATTCTTCGAATCGTGCTTTTTGTTACGATTATAGCAGTATCAGAACTGATGGAGAGTTATTTCATTTACGATTTGTCAATGGCCTTGTGGGCACTTATCATCGGTATTCCCTTGTTCATCCTCATTTCATGGGGAATCATTTTGGGAGACCGTATCATCAATAAAGCGGAGGCTGGAATCGTGGAAACTACACTACTTCGTCCAATTCGGGAACGACTCTAAGACTCGTCTTCATCGGATGAAAGTCCGGCCAAATCACCTGTTTGGATGGTCCATTGACTGGCATAGACTCCCTCAGCAGCGACCAAATCATCGTGCTTGCCTCGTTCAACAACTGCACCATCCACCATTGAGATAATCTCATTTGCATTGCGAATAGTACTCAAACGATGAGCAACGGCGATGGTCGCTCTATTACTGCCACTGGCGAGTAGATTTTGCTGTATTTTTCGTTCCGTTTCTGCGTCAAGTGCACTTGAGGCTTCGTCAAGAATTAGCAAACTCGGTTGCTTGAGAAGTGCACGAGCAAGCGAGACACGAGCGCGTTGTCCACCGCTGAGTTTTGCCCCACGGTCACCAACCATGGTATCGATTCCATCCTCCAAATCATTGATGAAATCCCATGCCCCTCCAAGACGAAGTGCAGTTTCCAAATCGGCATCTGTTGCATCTTGATTGTAGATGACATTGTCTTTCAAAGAGCCATAAAATAGGAACGGTTCTTGGCTGACAAAGCCGATTTTATCTCGAACAGAATCGAGTGTATAGGTGCTGATTGGCTGACCATTGATGAGAACGGTACCACTGTCAGGAAGATAATAGCGCATCAAGAGTTTGAGGATGGTGGTTTTTCCAGCACCTGTGTGACCCATAATTCCAATGAAGTCGCCACCTTTGGCGGTAAAGGAAATTCCGTTTAACACCTTGATGGATGTTTTCGGATAGGTGAAATAAACATCACGAAATTCGATGGATTTGATTGGTTCATCTAATTCTACGGCGTCTTCAAGGTCATTGATTTTTGGTTCCAAGTCGATAACGGCAAAGACACGGCTGGCAGCAGCCTCTCCACGTTGTAACTGATTGACCAATAGACCGAAAATGAACATTGGCATCGTCATTCGTGTGCTGATCAGAAGAAACGTCACCAATTCACCGGTACTAATGTCGCCATCTCTTGCTAAGAAGCCACCAGCGGTCACAAGAAGGCCAAATGCAATCCCTGCGACAACATAAATCATTGGAACAAAGCGGTTTCGGTCCTTACTTGCACTCATTGCTTGGTCACGGTATGAACCTGATTCTCGGTCAACTCTGTTGGTTTCCCAGGATTGAGCATTGTAGGCTTGAACAACTGAAATACCAGAAATAAGATTCTCTAAAACTGCATGGATGTCACCTGTTGACTCCCGTTGCTTGCGATACTTGCGTTGGACACTGGTCGTAAACCAATAGACAAGCGGTACGATGAGGATTATTGGGGCGAAAAGAATTCCTGCCAACTTCCATGACATCGAAAGAAGAATCAGGAAGGCACCCACAAAGGTGACAACGATTCGGATAATCGAGGTTGATGAATCCGAAACGATGTCTTCAAGTTGGTTTACATCGCTGGAAAGAACTGACATAATTTGACCTGTTTGACGCATATCGTAGTAGGATGCCTCCATAGCGATAAGTGATCGTGTAGCATCCATTCGCATATCGTGTTGAATTTTATAACCAAGAGTTTGCCATGAATATTCCGAAATACCCTGAAATAACGCTAAGCAAACGAAACCAAGAAACACCAATGCCCCGTAACCAATAGCAGGATCGCTGTTAATGGCCGTCACCATATTTTGAATCCACATTGGACCCGACATGGTATCGGTGGTGAAGTAATCCACTGCAAATCCAATAGCGACCAGTGGCATCAAGTCAAAAAATCGAGCTGCCATGTTGGCAAATATGCCGCTAGCGACTCTGCCAGGGTATTTTTTGGCATACGGTACAACACGCCAAATTTGCTTACCAAGAACTTGTGTCTCCTCATTGAGTTGCTCAGGTTCAAGCGATTGAACCTTCGTTCCTCGGCTACCATGGCCTGACATAGTTCCAGCGCGGAATCCGTGCCTCTTGAACCCTCTCAACAATGAAACCCGATAGACAGACAAACAAATCATTCATGTGGGGGGCGCGACATCCTCTCCTTATGACGCCAACCCACCGCATGCGAGCCATCACTTTCTCAGCATTGATGTTGATTCAGGTTCTTGCCCCTATTACCTACGCTGCACCTTCTTCAGAACCTGCAATTGTCATTGAAACAGACATTGATCTGGACCTCCTAAGCACAATCGATTTGGCCCCAACCGGAGATGTGGCTCATGGCTGGTTCAATTCTGACGATGGTATCGGTGAAATCAACCTGCTGTACCGTGATGTTGGTGTTGTCGCACTCGATGATTGGTCAGATTGGACTGGTCAAAGTTCAACATTAAATGGATGGTACATTCTCACACACGAATATCCCATCCCAACTGAATGGTTCTACGAACTCGATGATGCCGGCATAGATTGTTTCTCATACTTGCCTCCAAATGGATTTCAATGCCAACTCAATGGTCATTCATCTGAAGTACTCAATGAATTGGATGTTGAAGGATTGGTTCAACTCGACCCAGTTGATAAAATCCGAGAAGATGTTGTCCGAAGCCTTACCGGTGTGGCGCCAATAATCTCAAATCCGCACGCAACAGAAGGAAAAGCACTTGTAGACATGGTACTCTCAGGATATACACTACCAGAAGATGTCGGCCAACGCTCTGATGTTGAAATTAAATCATTGAGTGGTCGATATTCGACTGCTTTAGTCGAAACCAGTGGACTCGTTTGGTTAGCAGAACAGCCATCCATCGAATGGATAGAGACGCGGTCTTGGTACACGGCAGTCAATACTGTATCAGCAACAATTATCAATTCCGACGACACTCAAGACAGTACGAAAATGAGCAATGCCGACTCATCTTGGAATGGATTAGATGGAAGTGGAATCATCGTTACAGTCGGCGACAGTGGAATCGATAACGGCATCAATAACTCTGGTATGCACCCTGATTTCGCAGACCATATCAAAGGAATTTTGTCTTGGCCAGTTGTAGGATGTTCTTACAGCTCTCCTGGCGTTCCTGGTCCTTCATGTGACGATGGGGCAGATGATGATAACGGTCATGGCACCCACGTCGCTGGTTCTGTTCTCGGTGATGGAACTGACAGTAATGGTGCAATCGTAGGTATTGCACCTGAAGCACAATTACTGTTCCATTCGTGGGAGCAATTCGGTGTTTTTGGTGCTGGAATCCCTTACGACATAGGTGATGCTTTTGATTTGGCAGTAGCAAATGGGAGCCGAATTCATACCAACTCTTGGCGTGCCCCTTCATCGGGATCGTACAATATCGGGTCTGCTCAAGCAGATACTGGTGCGTTTAGAAATCCAACTCTCGTCGTTATGTTTGCTGCAGGCAATGAAGGAACAGATGCCAATGGTGATGGAGAAATTGATGACTACAGTGTAGGTACGCCTTCAACTGCAAAGAGTATCATTACCTTTGGTGCATCTGAAAACTACCGCCCATCCTTTGGTTCAAGTTCAGATAACATCTCAGGGATGGCCGATTTCTCATCTCGCGGGCCTACTGTTGATACCCGTATTAAACCAGAATTCGTCGCCCCTGGCACATATATACTCTCCACCAAATCTCGTTCTGCTGGAGCATGCGGTTGGGGAGCATACAACTCAAGTTACTGCTACATGGGTGGAACAAGCATGGCAACCCCTGTTGCCGCAGGTGCAACAGCATTACTCCTTGAACACCTCATTGAAAATCGAAATCATGCTGAACCATCGGCCTCCCTTGTCAAAGCAATTTATGGTGCGACGTCTGTCGATATGATGGGCCAATATAGTTCGCCAACAGTCGGCGCTGGCGAAACCATCCCAAATAATCATGAAGGGTGGGGCCGTTTGGACATGTGGGCTACGATGAATGCAACCTATGCTGCTGATGAATCACTCTCAACAAATGATGATCGCGGATGGAGTTTCTTGGTTCCAACATCTGCACCTCAACTTCAATTGGCTCTCGCCTACAATGAAAATGCCTCTGCTGTTGGTGCATCTGTAAATCTCATTAATGACCTTGATTTGGCAATTAAAAAACCTGATGGATCATGGACAAATCTAACTGACAACATCAACAATCTTCGTTCTCTCACGTTCGCCAACCCAGCCCAAGGAACTTGGGAAGTACACGTTATTGGAACATCTGTGCCAAGTGGGCCACAATTCTTTTCCTTAGCTATGAATGCAGAATACAACCTTGTCAACCTTACGCTCGATGCTGACCTCGATGGAACCGATGACAGTTCTGATGATTGTGCATTCACCTCTGGAACTTCGACCATTGACCGCCAAGGATGTGTCGACACCGATGCTGATGGCTATTCCGACCCCACATCCAATTGGAGTATTGCGAATGGTGCAGATGCTTTCATCAACGAAATCACCCAATGGAGAGACCAAGATGGTGATGGATACGGCGACAACACTGTAGGATTGAATCCTGATGCCTGTCCAATTATGGTTGGTACTTCTACCGGTGACCGGTATGGGTGCCTTGACCCTGATTCGGATACATTTTCATCTCCTGATGGGGGGTGGACGGCATCGAACGGAGCAGACAGTTGTCCAAGTGTATTCGGACCATCAAGTGGAGATCGATCAGGTTGCCCTGATGAAGATGGAGACACCTACAGCGACCCTGATCCAAGCGGTACCAACGGTTCAGTTTGGCTTGTTTCCAACGGCGCTGATGCTTTCCTTGGCGATGATACGCAATGGAACGATACCGATGGTGATGGGTTTGGCGACAACCCACCTCCTGCTACCCTCGCTGATGCATGTCCTGATATTTCGGGTACTTCTTCAGAAGACCGAACTGGTTGTGTTGATACCGATGGTGATGGATATTCTGATGCCGGCTTTATTTGGTTAGCCCATCCTACCGGAACGGCTGACGCATTCCCTAACGACGTCACACAATGGCTCGATTCAGATGGTGATGGATATGGAGACAACCAGAGTGGGACAACTCCAGATGCATGTGTCAATGACCTGGCCAGTGGCACTCGGTCGACGATAGACCGCTTTGGTTGCCCTGACACTGATGGTGACGGATATTCGGACGCTGATGTAAATTGGCTCGCACATCCTCTTGGATTTGCCGATGCATTCTCGACCATACCTTCCCAATGGTTCGATACAGATGGTGATGGATTCGGAGATGAAGCAGCCGGTGTAAATGCCGACGCTTGTGTCAACGTTGTAGGAACTTCTTCCCAGAACCGATACGGTTGCCCTGATACGGATGGCGATGGTTATTCTGACCCCGACCCGCTTGGCAACAACGGCTCGGTTTGGACGGTAGCAAATGGTGCTGATGTATGGCCAAATGAGCCATCACAATGGGCCGATACTGATTCAGACGGCTATGGAGATAATCAAAATGGAGTATTGCCCGACAAATGCGTGACCGTTGTTGGCACCTCTACGAATGACAGACACGGATGTCCGGATTCGGACAGCGACGGATATTCCGACCCTGACCCGCTTGGCAATAATGGCCCGATTTGGACGACGACTGATGGAGCTGATATTGCTCAAAGCGACCCACTACGTTGGTCCGACACCGACGGTGATGGAATTTCAAACCAAATCGATGACGACTGTCCAATCTACTGGGGGAATTCTACTACAGACCGTATTGGCTGCCCCGATACCGATGGTGATGGAATCTCCGACGCCGAACCCAATTGGACACCGACTGACAATGGTTCAGACGCATTCAAAACGGACCCAACACAATGGAACGATGCTGATGGTGATGGATTCGGCGACAATCCCTCTGGGAATTTAGCCGATGATTGCCCACTCATCTTTGGAACTTCATGGCAAAACAACATCCTTGGCTGTGTCGATACCGATCAAGACGGTTGGGCTGACCAAGAAGATACTCACGTCAATGACCCGAGCCAATGGTCGGATATTGATAGTGATGGTTATGGTGATAACCTCGGTGGTACAACACCTGATGCTTGTCCAAGTCTCGCTGGAAACTCCACCTTAGGTAATCGCATGGGCTGCCCTGACACAGACGGTGATGGATGGGACGACGTTGTCGACCAATTGCCAAACCTTGCAAACCAATGGCTGGACCAAGACGCAGATGGATTCGGTGACAACGCTACCGGCCCTCAACCTGATGCTTGCCCAGGAATAGCTGGAAACTCTACGATTGACCGCTACGGATGTGTCGATGACGATGGAGATGGTATGTCAAATGAAAGCGACGCTTTCCCGAACGACCCAACTCGTACCCAAGATACCGATGGTGATGGGTTTGATGACCTCGAAGATGATTGTATCAATGCTATAGGAAATTCGACTGTTGATCGAAACGCCTGCCCAGATACTGATGGCGACGGATATTCCGACCCAACACTTCCAATTGGAAATGAATCTGGCTGGAATCATAGTTCAAACGGCGCTGATGCACTACCACTCAATCCAACGCAATGGAATGACGGTGACGGGGATGGATATGGCGACAACCCTTCCGGGACCCAACCAGACTCTTGCCCTTCCGAAGAAGGGTACTCCAATATCGGTACCTACGGCTGTCCTGATGGTGACAACGATGGGTCATCACAAAGCAATGATGCATTCCCGGATGAACCAACTCAATGGGAAGACCTTGACGGCGATGGATTTGGTGACAATCCAAACGGAACGCAACCAGACAATTGTACAACGGTCATCGGAACATCTCACCTTGACGTCTATGGATGTCCAGATGCAGACAGTGATGGAGCAAGTGACACCAATGACTTGTGGGTCAATGATTCATCTCAATGGTTCGATACCGATGGTGATAGTTGGGGTGACAACCACCAAGGTACTGATGGAGATTCTTGCCCGACTGTATTCGGAACTGCTTCACTCGGAAACGCTCGAGGATGCATCGACAACGATGGAGATGGCTATGCTGATTCCGATGATGAATTCCCGGATGAACCAACGCAATGGTTCGATTCGGATGGCGATGGATTCGGTGACAATCAGTCGTCTGGAGCATCAAGACCAGACCACTGGCCGGCTGACCCGGCTCGTAACGTAGCTGAAGCTGAACTCACGTGTACTCCTGGTAACATTGTACTCGACCTTGCTGGAGAAGATTATTTCTCCTTCAGTTGTACCATCGTAAGTGTACTCAGTGACATAACGATTCGTGTAGAATGGCAGCAGATCTCTTCGATTATCGCTTCGGAACAAATTCATGTATTGACCTTCACTGAAACGACTGGTTTGACACAAACTGTACTGTTCAGTGGAGAGGGGCGAAGTAATGGGAACTTCGAATTATATGTGACCGTCAAAGAACCCGGCGTAGATGCAGCAATGGATTCAGTTTCAGTGGACTTAAAAGTATTTGATTCTCGGATCGTTGATGAAAGTGAGTCTGATTCGGATGAATCCAGTGGATTGAACAAGGTCATGAATATGCCAATCATTCAGGCAATGATAGGCGGTATTGTTCTCTTCTTCCTCATGGGAATGTTGATGATTCGAGGTAACGCATCGAATGCGCGTCTTGCAAAAGAACGTATTGAACATGCCAGAGAAGTAATCACTGCCCGTGTGAATCGGAAGAATGAGCCTTCAAATGATGGCCTTCGTCAAGCGTTTGGGGTCACTGGAGGAGTTCCACCACCACCTCCACCTCCGCCTCCTATGCCTTGAATTGGTAATTGAAAGACCGATTCACTCAAAGAGGAGAGGCGACTCGGCAAGAATAACACATCGAGCGGATATGGTGTAGTGGCAACATAGGAGGTTTCCAACCTCTTGTCGCGGGTTCAACTCCCGCTATCCGCACCTCGATTCATCACATTGAGCGTTAGATATATTGAAAAATAAAACGCCGACAAAAATGTGTTCATTGAAACGCTTGTTTGATTCAATTCCTAACTGATTGGAAGTAGCATTGAAATTGTTCAGCACCAACACAATGGGAAGCCACGGCCTTAAGCAGAATTCGTCAGTTCCAAAATGAGATTAATTCTACAGAGATCGACACACACTATGTGAGTTTCGCGCTCAACAATGAATCGTTCATCCGTTGGTTATGAGATGGTAAATGGTGCGGACATGAATCCCAGTAGCACCGTTTCCAACCATTGAGTTGGTCTTTGCACCCCAGTATGTTCCTGCGATATCCATGTGTGCCCAAGTGATTTGTTCACCATCTTTCTCGTAGTTACGGTTTGGTACGAATTGCTTCAAGAAAGCGGCGGCGGTATTTGCACCGCCCCAACGACCGGCACCGAGGTTTCTGGTGTCAGCAATTTTAGAGTCGGTCATTTCCTTCTCAAAGGCAGGTAGGAGTGGCATAGGCCAAGCGAGTTCGTCGACAGCGTTTCCAGCCTCATGAATCCGAGTTCGGAAGTCATCATCATTGGACCAAAGGCCAGTTGCTTCGTGGCCAAGGGCTACGACGCATGCACCAGTCAGTGTTGCGAAATCGATAATGTATTCAGGGTCAAATTCGCCAGCCTTCCACAATCCATCGGATAGAACGAGACGTCCTTCAGCATCGGTATTGAGGATTTCAATGGTTTTTCCAGAGAGCGTTTTGATGACGTCGCCTGGACGTTGTGCATTGGAAGATGGCATGTTTTCAGCCATACAAGTTATGGCGACGACCTTGCCTTTGTGCCCAGTTGCTGCAAGCGCTTGCATGGTGCCAAAGACGGTGGCAGAACCACCCATATCATACTTCATTTCGTCCATGTTTGCACCTGGTTTGAGTGAAATTCCACCTGTATCAAAGGTGATTCCTTTACCGACAAGGACAGGGCATCGACCGGCTTTTTTGCCATTGAGTTCGAAGATCACCATACATGGTTTTCTTGCTGAGCCCATTCCGACTGCAACCAATCCACCCATTCCAGCTTTGACTGCTTGGTCATAGTTGATGATGGTCACTTCGACATCGTCGTATTCTTTTGCCCATTCCCATGCTTGGTCAGCAAATGCTTCAGGGTACATGTCGTTTGGAGGGCAGTTGCCAAGGTCACGAGAAAGGTGAACGCCAGAAGCGACACCAGCATGGATATTGATGACGGATTCGAGGGAATCTTCTTGTCCTTCATCACAAGTAATTCGAACGTCGATTTCACCTTCTTTGTCTTCATCCTCATCCTGTTGCTTGTAGTGGTCATAGGAATAATCGCGCAAGAGCATACCTTCTGCAAAAGCACCCATTGCTTCGATTGAAGCACCACTGAATTGAACGGTCAAATCTGTGCCATGAGCTTTCTTTCGGTTTGCAATAACTGTTGCACCTGCTTTTCGGAAGGCGTGAATATCTGCATCGTCTTCTTTTCCAAGGCCGACGAGTATTGCTTTCCCACCTTCGCCACCAATAATCGACAGAGTCGATTTCAGTTTTGCTTTGAAATCACCATCTTGGAGAATACGATTAATTTGGCCCTTTAGAGCGCTATGAAGGCCTGCCTCATGAGATTCAGGAACTGCTTCTGAACCTTCGAAAAGGGGCAAAATCAAAGTTCCGTTAATGTTGTGTCCGGGGCTTACGCTTACTTTCATGAGTTCACCTATGCCTGCGTAGTCCTTGTAGCACTTGAAACCTCGCGCCTAACTTTCAGCAAAGAAAGATGAACGCGTATTCAATTAGCGTCTTCTTGTTCACTTTGAACCACTGCCGCAACCATCACAAAACCAGCAATGATGGTCACAGGATTAAACAATCCATAGCCGATAAGGAAACTTGAGCCATCATCTTCAAGAAGATTCACCATTTTTTCTTCAACTGATTCAGAGATCCAGCGTGCGGATTCTACGATTCGAACCTGGTAGCGTAACTCCCATGTCCCACCGTCGGTCATTGAAAAGGAAGATGTGTCGAAGGATACAAGTGTTGAATTGGTTGCATTGACAGAAAAATTGGTTGAATTCCAAACCATTTCCCCAGCGGAATCAAAATATTGCAGCGTAGCATTTGCAGTGGTTGCACGGCCAAGGTTGTTGATGTCCAACGTCAATTCATCATCACTGAGCGTGATGGATTGAACTTCCAAACGCGCTCTCCAACTCCACACATTATCAATCAGATATCGCATGACCTCCAACTCTTCGCCCAAACGGTCGGAAAGAGATTCAGCCGTCCCTAACAACCATTGCTCATCATCTGTTTCGAAAGTAAAAGTCGGGTAACCCATAATTCCATAGCCATAATCTCGGGATGTTCCCGAATTCGGATAAAGACCTTGATTTGCATTTTGAATCGGTATCTCCGAAATGTTGGCATGAACATCATCACGAATAAAATGGAACAATTCCCAATCGATCGGCTGGTCTGGAATATAGCCCCATGGATGCAACATTATCCAGACGCCGGTATGCATTGTGACATACAAATCTGCATTTGGAACGACAGTGTTCATGTAATTGGCATTGGCTGCAGTTTCTGCTTCACTGAATGGACCCGAACCAGGTTGAGTTTCGTCTTGTTCATTCCAATGGTGGTCGTAATTTCGATTCAAATCGACTTGATTGATGTTCCAACGGGTATCGAGGTCGTTACCATCCGCATTGAGCATTATGAGGATATGGAGTTCAGTGTTGGTGAGAACATCAATGGCTTCTTGGTCGCCTGCAGCCCATCCTTCGATATAGAATTCTGCCGTAAGGAAAGCCAATTCGGTTCCAAGATGCTCGTTACCGTGGTGGCCTCCGTCGATGTAAACAATCTCTTTGTCCGTTCCATCGGGCTTTGTATCGTTACTCCAATCTGAGATGCGAACAACCCAGAGGTTCTTTCCGAGTTCAGTTTGGCCTGCAGAAGTCAAATCTACGATATCTGGGTGGTCGTCAGCCCAGGCATTTACATCAACGGTGAGCGTAGTATACGTGTGGTACCAATGTTCCTGTAAAAGGTCAGGTTGTTGGGCAGTTGTGAGCATTGGCACTGACGCACTGGCTAAGAGAAGAACACAAAGAGCCCAAACGCGCATGGACTACGGTCATGGTGGTCGTTGAAGAACTTAACCAACGAATTACCAATCCGAGGTAAACGCATTTGGATTGGTCACCCTTTCAGATTCACGTGTCCAAATAGAGTTGATATTGGTTTTACCACCGTAAATATCTGCAAAAGGATCGATGTCTTCTGGATCTCGGTTTCGTTGCATGTAAGATTCGACCCGTTCACGTAGGTCTGGTTTGAATTTCCAATAGTGGATTCTCCACTCACGCCCGTCCCAAAGAGTTGTCTCTTCAGATTCAGTTGTAAGCAAGTCGTAATCTTGGAACATGTAGAACAAGTTACGGTCAGTTGGTTCCAAAGCGTTGTCGATAATTCGGTTATAGAATCCAAAGAACCCGAGAGCGTGTTCCGCCATTCCTTGAGCCACTTCTTCATCCATCTCCAAATCGATGTGTTGTTGAATTGCTCGAGTGAGTTCTGATAATGTCATTGTCATTTTTTATTCCCCCGTCCGCTGATTAATTACTTCGCAGACACATATTAATATTGTCATCCGACCCATATAGACCCATCGCTGATATTTCATGAAAAGAAGAAAAATCAGTCATTTTTGTCCCTCCAAGCATCGAAATATGGAGGCAACGGATGCCCCCCGACATACAGCCCAACCAGCGACTCACCTTAAACAACATCAAACAACAGCCTCAAGAACACCCGTGTAAGGGCAAGGTTGTGAGCGAAGACTATGTTGAGGGAAATTTCCTCGGTTTGCCCGAACAGGGTGAAAATGTAGATATCGTTGTGTTGCAAGTACCCTACGAACTCACCACATCCTATGGACAAGGTACAGCACAAGGGCCCGCTGCCTGTATCGCCGCCAGTGGACAAGTCGAATTGTTTGATGCTTCACTCGGCCAAGACATACCAGCCGGAGCCAATATCTATACTGCCCCAGAATGGGACGGCGAAGGAAACAATTTAGGTGAACAATTGGACAATATTAGTGGATATTTACAACCATGGTATGTCGGTGATTGCTTCCCAATGGTCCTCGGCGGTGAGCATGGAATTTTACCACCATTGATTCTTGCAGCTCAGCACCACCCTTTGGTCGATGGAGACCTCAGCCGCCTCACAGTTGTCCAAATCGATGCACATGCCGATCTTCGTGAAGAACTCAATGGCGAGGCTTATTCTCATGCATGTGCAGCAGGTCGAAGTCTTGACTTGGGTATTGGGCGTTTACTTCAAGTAGGGATTCGCGCCTATTCAAACCAAGAAGCTGAATTGATTCAAAGTGATGAGAGAATCACGACCTTTTTCGCCCGCGATACACAATCCCCAACCCACGGTAAAGAAGCATGGAATCGGTGGCTCGAAACACTCCATACGCTCGCAGGACCGGTACATTTGACCATTGATATCGACGGACTCGATGGAAGTCTCGTTCCTGCAACGGGTACTCCTGTGCCCGGTGGACTGTCGTTTTGGCAAGCCATTGAAACGATTGAAGCCGTCTTTTCTGCTCCAAATGCTACGGTCATTAGCGCAGATGTCAACGAGATTGTGGCACAGGAAGATACACCTCTCACTCAATTCACGGCGGCTATGCTCGCAACCAAAGCCATCGCAGCTCATCTCAAGGCTCGAAATGAAGGTCGTTGGGGCCCTCATGGACAGCAAGAAGGCCGTCATCGAAACCTGAGCGAATCAACTTTTTTCAGACAACAAATGAAGTGATTGAAAGACAAATTTCAAAAAAGAATGTGCGTGCCAAAGGAAAGGAACAGGTGAGTGTTATGACAACTATTCAAGCCCATGGAGCCCATGTATTTCTCGATTACACGGGCTATGTTTCACCAAAATCCAACGATGGAGAATGGATACTTGAAGTCCTTGAACAAGCAGTTGAACGGAGTAATGCTCGGAATGTTCATTCGCATGTCGAACAATTTGATGGTTCGCGCTCGCCCGTTGGGTTTGCTGCTGTGGTGTTACTTGACGAGAGCCACGTCTCAGCCCATTGTTATTCTGAAAAGGGATGGCTTGCATTGGATTGTTTCACCTGTGGAGATTCAGACCCAAATGTCTTAGCCGATGATATACATCAACAACTCATTGAATCTATCCCGTCGTTATCACTCAAGCGAAGACAACACCTTCCTCGCTTCTTACATGAGGAGGAATGAAATGTTAATTCGAGAATTTGTCGACCAGCATTATCGCCATTTCAACGCTGGTGAACTCGCCCGAGCAGCACATTCACTGACTCAATTTTTAGCAGATGGTGGGAAAATATTCCTGACCCTCGCCGGTGCCATGAGTACCGCTGAACTCGGTCGAAGTTTGGCACCAATGATTCGGGCTGGACATATCGCTGGTATTTCGTGCACCGGTGCAAACCTCGAAGAGGATGTATTCAATTTAGTCGCTCATAACTCCTATGTTTCAATCGAAAATTGGCGTGACTTATCAGCAGAGGATGACGCTGAATTACTTCGGCAAAACCTCAACAGAGTTACCGACATTTGTATTCCAGAAGAGGAAGCCTTCCGTAAAATCGAACATCATATCGTTTCCTGCTGGAAAGAGGCTGACGAGTCTGGCATCTCGAAACTCCCGCACGAATTCTTCTATGAGTTATTGATGAGTGGAGTATTGGAACCGACCTATGAAGCAAATCCACAAGACTCGTGGTTACTTGCTGCTGCACAAACGAATCTTCCTTTGTATGTTCCTGGATGGGAAGACTCAACCCTTGGTAATATTTTTGCTGCGCGTTGCCTCGAAGGTGAAATTCGCTCGACTACACTGAAAAATGGTATTGAATACATGATGCATTTGGCGCAATGGTACGAATCAAGAACCGATTCTTTGGCGTTTTTGCAAATCGGAGGTGGAATTGCTGGGGATTTTCCGATTTGTGTCGTTCCTCTCTTGCACCAAGATTTGGATAGAAAAGTACCTTTGTGGTCTTGGTATTGCCAAATCAGTGAATCTTCACCATCCTATGGCGGCTATTCTGGAGCCCCTCCAAACGAGAAAATCACTTGGGGTAAACTCGCCATTGATACGCCCAAATTCGTCATTGAAAGTGATGCAACTATCGTAGCACCTCTTCTGTTTGGATATGTTCTTGACTTGTAAGCAACTTCTTCTCAAACATTTGCTAAACGCACAGTGCAGCACAAGTATTGAAGAGGAGCAGACTTTGCCTCTTTCTATGAGCATGCGAAAGCCGAGGATTGCCTTTGCACTTCTGTTGATGATGATTCTCCCGTTGGTGTTCATCGCAACCGCCGATGGCCAACCTGCACAACCAACTATCAACGCCGTTTGGCTTGAAGGAGAGAACGGCCAAAACCAACATGCATATCTCATCACTTTTGCCGATAATGGTTCATATGACATCGATGTCGATGTGACTCAAATTCACAATGGTACAAGCCTGGCCACTGATGCGTTCATCTCTTGGAGTTCCATCGACGGCCATCGCGTAGCCCATGCAGAAATCAATACAACACTGGAATGGCAAGATGAACTCTCGATTACCGTCACAATCAACGCCTGGGATGGTACCGCACTTACAGAACCTGTTCAAACTGTGCGTTCATTCACTGTCGGTACATGGAATCAACCCATGGCAGACCATGAAGTCCTACTCAAAACAACATGGGACCTCGATCAAACCTATATGACTGAAGACGGAGAACAAGGATTCTCCTTAGATTTCGATGGACAAGGTTGGCAAATGCGTCAAGGAACAGTTCTCAATTCATGGGAACTTGGAAACGGGAACCTCTCAACCCTTGAAAATACCAATGACAGTTCGACGAACCTCACATTGGCTCTTGATTCAATATGGAAGAACGAAACGATTCAATCAGGTGTACTCACCTCCCAAGTATTTGATGCCCGAGGCAGCGGTATTCTTCATTTAGTCACGCTCGATGGTGCGTCGCGAAGTGAAGTGACCGCCAATGTATCTGAGGGATGGTTCAACCGTTCGATGATCGATGGTGACCTGTCTGAACGACTTCGAATTGAAGCAACCGGAGACTTACTCATCAATGAAGAAAATGAGGAGGGCATAGAAGGCCTCAATGTAACGGGTGAAGTCAGTGTCTTTTTCCTTGAAACATGGGATGAAAATGGAGTTCGAAGACTGCAACATACACAATTCGAGGCACTTGCAGACATGATCATCAACGAGGAAGATTTCCGTATGGATGTCTCCTTGGATGGATTGACTGTTCTTGACCGCTGGGAAGATGGTGTTCGTACCGATCAAAAGAGCGAATTTATCGGCCAAGGTACATTTGGCGTCAACGAAGAAGATGAAAATTCAAGTATCTTGGTCAACGGAACGATTCATGAGTTGCACTGGTTAATCGAAAATGGAAACACGTTGAAAGACGATTTACATCTTGATGGCGTCATTACCGGTGATGCTCAGGGTACCTTTGGAATTGTTCGAGGGATTGAAGAAACTGGAAACCAAGCCAATGCCACGCAAGTAGTCTTTTTGGTCAATGTAATTCACCAGGAAACTTGGTTCAATATTACTGGAGTCAACGGTGGTAACTTCTTCGATGGTCAAGGCGTTGGAGCAAATCATAACGAATCATGGGATTACCAAGCCGTTCAATCCGATTGGGAAAACCGAACCGTTCGATTGGTGTGGGAAGAAACTGGAGCAGACCCCTCAAGTGGCGATGAACGACCGGAGAATAGCCCGATTCAAATCAACGCAACTCAACCAGAATCTGAAGACATTTTGGGGGATATCTCGATTTCAAGAGAAACTGGATTGATGCCGATCCCTCTTATCCCGGGTGATTCGATTCGTCTTGCCGGCCAAGAAGGACTTTCATTGGTGATTACTGCGGAATCCACTGGCAATGACCCTCGTGACGGTTTCAATTTACATGTTGTCAACTGGGCTGGGTCCTACGGTGGGACTGGAGATGCATCAGGGTCCATCATCGACCAAGGGCCACTCATGGGCCTTCTCTCAAGCGTCCACAGAGTATTAGAAATTCCATACGGTGAAGAAAATGCAACAGCGAACTTTACCGAAAGTCAAGTGGTCGAACGTATTCTATCCCCATCGATTATTACGGCTGAAAATAACACTGCTCCTATCCTTGTCGAACTCTACATCGAGGAGGGCGTCATCTATGGAGAAGGGGGGAGTGTCGGTACGCTTGTCGCCCACATCAGTGATGATGAATTGAATGTTGATACTGTAACTGTCGACCTCTCACCCCTCGGTGGTGCACTTGTGGATATGAACGACCGTGGACTTGATGGTGATGCAATCATTGGGGATAATCACTTCACTACCAAAATCCTTGTTCCGGGCCTCGAAGTTGGAAACGTTTCACTCAATGTGACGGCGACTGATACATGGGGGCTGGTCACAACCGGTTCAGGAGAAATTGAAATTATTAATCAAGGCCCACGCTTGAATGCCTTCGAGGTGCTGCCTGATACGGGTCCACGTGGAGCAGTCATGATTGTGAATGCTCAAGCCTATGATGGGCACGGTGTTGAAAGTGTGACAATCGATTTGAGAGAATCTGGTGGGGAACTCGTGGTCTTGATTCAATCGAATGGAGTATGGGCGGGTAACTTTACAGTACCTGATTCGATGACTCCAGGCGAACAAGCTTTGCCGTTTATTTTGACTGATGGACTTGGCGAAAAAGAATTCACTACACTTTGGCATGTTGATGGAATGAATACTTCGCTCCAAGCGATCTATGGTCCTCATCATGTCTCGGATAAGGTCATGAAAGAAATGAATATCAATGTACTCAACACAGCACCTACCATCATCAATCCAGGTATCCAAACTGTTGAGAAAGGCGAATCAAGTTCAACGGTCGTACTCGAAGTAGCAATCAGCGATTACGATGGGGTTCTTGTAGCTCAGGCGAATCTCGGTGTATTCACGCCATTTACTTCTCAAGCCACTTGGCAAAAGATGTATGATGATGGAAGTAACGGCGATGCGGTTGCAAACGATGGAATCTATTCCGTTGAGATGCAAGTTCGGAGCAGCATCCCGATTGGCACACATGAAGTATTGATTCAAGCTTCGGATGTATATGGGAAAGTAAGCCCTACCACTTCTATTGCCGTTCAATTGGTCGAAGAACAATCAATTTTACCAGGCGTAAGTGGTTCCATCCTCACGACTGGAGTTTTACTGGGTATTCTGGTTGTTTTCGGCATCGGTGTAACAGCAATTGTTGTCATTTCGATTCGGAACCGACCTGAAAGCGAACAAGGCCAAGACCGTTTCGGATTTAACTGAGCAGTCAGTCGAGCCGACAACCGTTTATACTGCCGTACTTTGGGGTGATTACATCTACGGACGTAGTGTAGTGGTTATCACCGAGCGTTGCCAACGCTTGAACCCGGGTTCAAATCCCGGCGTCCGTACCATCCTCACTCAGCACCCCATTTTTTAATCTAATTTACTGAAATTTCATGGAGAGTCAATAGGCGAAGAATTAACAGGTAGGTGACGAATAGTTCTTTTTAGAGAGAGTACTATGAGTGAAAGACGTTCCATTTTCATTGGCAAAAAACCACTCCATGCATATGTCCGAGCAGTCGTCATGGCCATGGAGCAAGGAGACCGCCAAATTCAGCTTGTCGCGCGAGGTGCAACAATTGGACGAGCCGTCGATGTGGCCGAAATTTGTCGGCGGAGAAATGGAATCATTGCTCAAGGTCTACCGGCTGAAGTCATTATTGGAAACATTCATTGTTCTTCGGAAACATTAACTCAAGATGACAAAAGAGAACGAATCGTAAGCGTTCTCACCATCGAAATGGATGGTCTCGGTGACGTTCCTGAAAAGGAAGAAAAAGAAGTAAAGGAAGAAGTAATAGAAGAAAAAGAAGTAAAGGAAGAAGTAAAGGAAGAAGAATGATCACTCATTCAATGCTTTGAGCCTTCGCTCAATCTCATCTGCTGTCGCTTGGTAAACTGAAAGAGCTTGTCCGTAAGGGTCCTCTAATTCCCAATCTTGGTCGATTTTCAACAAAGGACAATGTACTCCGCATCCCATTGAAATGACCATATCATAATCATCAGCAGAAAAATTGTTAGCATTCTTCGGCACCATCCCTTCAGTCGAAATACCTCGACTGTTGAGAACAACAACGGCATTGGAAGCGATATGCTTGCCTGGATGGGTGCCTGCGGAATCTGCAGAATGACCCATCGAGCGGGCAAGACCCTCAGCCATTTGAGATCGACAGGAATTCCCAACACAAACAAACAAGAGGCGCATAGATGTCCATGAAGTCGAGTGTATTTATTGATTCTCAATAAAGAGAAGCATTCTCAAGGAGGGAGGATTTCGTCCAAGTGTGTTCCCAACTGCTTCGGCTTTATTCCGCGGAATTCTATTTTCATCGATACTCTATTTGGCTTTGTTTTTAGCCCATATCGTCGCCGCTGTTCAAGAGTGGGATACAATTTTCAAAGTCATCGCTGCATTGATTACAGTCATGACATTTGCAGTTGGCCCAAGCATCATCGCTTTTGGAACAATACAGAGTCATGAAGAAAAAATTCAGGCCAATACTGTAGGTTTTGCAGTGGGATTGGTTTTGTCGTTCGGTTTAGCTTGGGCGTATGCAGACCAGTCCTTCGATATCCGTCTCACTTTGGTTTTTCTCCTCATAACTACTTTTCTTCATTCAAGTCATCGAATGTTGCTGAATCAAAAGCGGCCGTAAAAGGTGGGTTGAAGTACAGCCGGCGGGTGCTTGGTTCATGTCGGATTCACCTGTAACAACCCACGACCCCAATGCGGATGATGAGCCTGCGGAAGCATCTCCTCAAGAACAAAAGAAAATGGAACAGGCTTATGCTCAAATGAAGCGTAAAATGTCAATGGAAGAAATCGGTAAACAAATCAAACATAAGGTCATGGTATTGTCTGGAAAGGGTGGTGTAGGTAAATCCACTGTATCGACAGGACTCGCTCTTTCATTAGCACAACAAGGCCTCTCGGTTGGTATCCTTGACATCGATATCACTGGACCGAACATTCCGAAGATGATGGGACTCGATGGACAACGCTTGCATGTTGAATCTGGCCGTATCCATCCTGCTCAAGGCCATCTTGGAGTCAAAGTTATTTCGATGGCCTTTTTACTTGAGAGTGAAGATACACCTGTTGTTTGGCGAGGGCCTATCAAGCTCGGTGCAATTCAGCAATTTATTGGAGACGTCGAATGGGGAAATCTCGATTACCTCATCATCGACTTCCCTCCAGGCACCTCGGATGAACCACTCACTGTAGCCCAATCACTCCCTGATATTGACGGAATGGTCATCGTGACCACACCACAAGAAGTCGCGCTTCTTGACAGCCGAAAATCGATTACTTTCTCGGAATCGCTCAAAGTTCCAGTGCTCGGAGTTGTCGAGAACATGAGTGGCTACACCATCTCTGGCAAAGCAACCCCTGGCTCAGAAATCGAAATCGATGCTCCTGCTGGAAAGACCTTGAAAGCAATTGCTGATGATGAGGGTAACTTCAGCGTAACACTGGATATTTTCAAGAAAGGCGGAGGGCGACTCACCGCTGAAGAGTTTGGTGTTCCTTTCCTCGGAGCCCTACCGTTTGACCCCGGCTTTGTCCGTGGTGGAGATGACGGAGTTCACCGAATCGTAAGCGAACCTGAAGGTCCTTCTGCGATTGCATTTGCTGCAATCGTTTCCGCATTACAAGAACAAATTGTCGAAGATGCCGGAGCCGGCCTTGAAATCATTTGATGGTGATGATATGACCGATAAAATGCCAACAATGACTCGTATTGAACGAAGAGAACTGGATGTTCTTGTCTCCTATGATGAAGGTTCAGAATTTGAGATCACCTATGATAACCTACGTTATGCGTGCCCTTGCGCTAAATGTTCCCCGCTACGCAACGTCGATGAAAGTTGTGAAACTCTTCGCAAACAAGTCGAAGCATTACCAAAAGAGAAACCAAAAGTACGAATCGTTGGAAACTATGCTCTGGGATTTGAATGGACACAAGGTTGTTCAAGTGGAATCTTTCGATTTGAACGAATCTGGGATTTGGCAAACCGGAGAGACCCGGACAACGGCAAACTCTACGTTCACGGTGCTTGGTAAGCCAAGGAACTGTGTATCTAGCATTTTTGACTACGAGGTTTCATGTGCAACACCCAACCCCATAGGGGTTGAGGTTGACTGATGGACGGCATCTATCTGAGTTGGATGGTGAGTGCACTCGCGCTTGGCGTCCTCTTGTTACCCGTGTTTAAGCCACCATGGATGAAAATTACCCTCCCGACATTTGTCGATTTCTTTCGCAGATATTGGATTCATATCTCGATTGTGTTTATCATTTACAACTCAAAAGATCTTCTCGACCAATTAGACCGTATCATCATTGCCAACACCGGCTTGGACATGACACCGTTCATCTACGGCATTGAAGGGGACCTCGTGTTGGAAGTTCAACAACTGTTTGAAGCAAAATGGTTAACCGTTGTACTCACCCATTTTTACGTTACAGGATTCATGTTTATTTGCTACGTTTCTGTCTTCTACTTCGCCTTTTTCGATGACCGATGGATTGCTGATAGAATGACACTGAGTATCGCATGGGTCTACATATTAGCAATTCCATTCTATCTGTTCTTTAATGTTCGAGTGACTGGGGATTATATTCCTGGAATGGAAACTTTAGCGTATGATTTAACGCCTGAAATCAGTGATTGGTTTAGGCGTATTGACCCCTTTACTAACGGAATGCCATCGCTTCATATTGGGATACCCTTCGCCGTCTGGCTGTGCCTAACCCGCTTCGATGAAGACCGTCGTTGGAACAAATACCGTGCATTGGTACTCACCTATACGCTCATCACTGCTTTTACCATTATTTATCTGGGAATTCATTGGTTTTCAGATATCATCGGAGGTATGCTGATTGCAGCACTTGCGGTTTCCTTTGCAGACCGAACGTCGGATGCTTGGTGGAAAGTTTTCGACGAACGAACCATAAATGCTCGACTCGTCACACTTTTGACAAATCCAAAAAAAGCCCTGGGTCTTGTCGTGAGGAGATGTTCCAGTCTGCTCAAGCGTTATCGTAATCCACAAAGTAGAGAAACTGGAGTCTTAGCAATCATTGTTTTTTTAATGCTCTTTTCCGTCATTACTTGGGAATTAACCCATCAATCTTTACCTGCTGGAGGAATTGAAGCACCTCAAGATGTCGCTACCGGAGATAGTTGGATGGCTACTATTGACAATCGGTCTACTGGCCCTGTCATGGTGATTCATGATGTAGCAAATTTAGAAACGAATTGGGAACTCATGAACGGGAGCATCGAATACGATTCACCGTATGCACTCTCTGCCTCGAAACTCGCTGTTGCCAATCAAACGACATTATCGGTATTCGATCTCGATTCAATTGCCGCTTCCGGAGAACCAATGTTGACCATTGCCATGGAGAGACCCGATGATATTCTCTTGACGGGGGTCGAAGAGGTCGAATATATCATTCTCAAAAAGAATGGACTGTTGAGCGCATATAATTTACTCGGAGAAGATGTATCGCTTGGTTTCAACGTTACAAATATTGAACTCATTCGTGCGAACGGACTTGAGATAGCAATGGTTTTGGAGGACGAACCAACGAGTATTCTACTCTCCAGAATTGGCTCGACCGGCTCGATTGCCATCGAAAAAATCAATGCTTCTTCAACACCTGAACAGGATGACATCCTCGCATTATGGGGGACGCCAGTTGATATGCAAAACGCTACGATAACCGATTTTGTATTCGATGAAGATTTCCTTGCGGTGGCCGTCAATGTTTCTGCTACAGAACGCTTGGTCGTCTACAATCGTTCCAGCGGCCAGCAATGGCTTGCCAGTGATGCCAAATATGCTGTGAGTGGACCTTCGATGAAAAATGGTATCTTAGCTTGGTCAGTTCGTGACCATTTGGATCCAACCAATCCAATAGAAAAATACATGGATGGTGAAATTCAATTTGTAAATCTCACCAACAACCATACAGAATTGTTGACTTCCGACGCTTTGCATCAATGGAGCCCGCATGTACTTGAACATCATTTGGTCTACTTTGAGCAATCTGCTGATGGAGAGGTATCGATTCACATTCATTCATGGGTTCCCGAAATCACGGCCTATTCAAACGTTATTCTTCAAATTGGAATCATGCTCGGTGTGCTGTTGGTATTCATTCATATCGTTCAGCGTCAAGCCGAATCAAGCCGAAGCATTTTGGCTCGCGAAGAAGAATGATTACTTTATGACACTCAGCATTCGTTCTAATGCTAACAAAGAACCTTCTTGGATGGTTGGAGGAACTTGAATCTGGTTGGGCTTTTCTCCATCGACAATCCGTTCAAGCACATCCATCAAATAGGCTGGGTGAATCATGTACATCGTTGAACAAGGACAAACCTCTGTATCTAGGCACTCAATATGCTTATCTGGATGTTCTTCAGCCAAACGAGCGACCATGTTGATTTCAGTTCCAATTGCAATTTCAGCACCAGGTGCTTGTTCTGCAACAAAGTTCCGAATAAATTGAGTTGAACCATTTGCATCACTTGCAGTAACAGTTTCAATCGGGCATTCAGGGTGGACGACGACGATTCCTTTTGGGTGGCGAATACGGAAATCATCGATGAGAGGTTTTGTAAATCGCTTGTGGACTGAACAAAAGCCATGCCAAAGAATGATTCGGCTTCCTTTGAGTTCACCTGTAGCACCGATTCCTGGAGTCCATATAGGCATCAAATCAAGTGAGATGTCCATGGCATTACCAGTGTTTCGTCCAAGATGTTGGTCGGGGAAAAACAAGACTGCACCGTTCTTTCCTGCCCGTTCAAAGGCCCAGTTGAGCACGCCTTGAGCGTTACTCGAGGTGCAGACAATTCCACCATGTCGACCAACGAAATCCTTCAAGTCTGCACTGCTGTTCATGTAGGTGACTGGGACCAAGAATTTGTCATCCAAAGACGCCAAAGCGCTCGGGTCTTCACGTTCGATTGGGTCATCGAGTTCGGCTTCGAGTAAAAGGTCCTTCCATGCGGATTCAACATCAACTAATGTGGCCATATCGGCCATTGAACAGCCGGCCCTCATGTTTGGAAGAACGACGATTTGGTCATCCGTGGTGAGAATATCGGCTGATTCTGCCATGAAGTGAACGCCACAAAAAACGATGTACTTGGCCTTTGATTCAGCTGCCATTTGACTCAGCATGAATGAATCTCCGAGGAAATCTGTGTGCATGACAATACTGTCTCGTTGATAATGATGGCCAAGAATCAGCAACTGGTCACCGAGTTGTTCGCGTAATTCATCGATTCTATCCGCTATTGCTTGCTCCTCTGGAGAAAGAGAGGTATCCATGAAATCCACGGAACACATTGGCAGAGATACGGTCATCTTGCTTCAACACTGGCACAAAGTCCTCCTTTTTGAACCACACCTTTGCTGAAGTGTTGATAAATGGGGAACAAAAGCGCCCTCCATGGCCTTTGTTCCGACCGAGCGTTTGCACCTTGGTGCAGAAGCAGAGGTTTGGGCCGGCACATGGATGGGGCGCGACGCTGTACGCAAACTTCGTCGACCTCGCAAATGGCGTCATCCGGACCTTGATATCCGCCTCGGATACCGCCGCATGATGAGTGAATCTCGGCTCCTTATACGACTCAAAAGACGTGGACTGAACGTTCCTGCTGTTTGGGACCTCGACCCCGAATCTGGCCGTATGATACTCGAACGAATGCCAGGGTTACCTTTGATTGAAATTTTACGCAACAATCAACACCCACAGGAATTCATCGCTATGGCTTTACGAAACACTGGAGCATTGATTCGCCGTCTTCATCGAGAGGCTATCACGCATGGTGACCTCTCAACCAACAATATTCTCGTCGATGAAAATGCCAAGCCATCATTAATCGATTTTGGTCTTGCTGCAATCGATTATGAGATTGAACGTTTTGGAATCGACCTCCATGTCATTGATGAAATTCTTGGCGCATCCCATCCAGAACACACAGGTGCTATCGAGATGTTACTGGAAGGCTACGCTTCCGAGGAAGAACGACTTGGCACACCACCCGAACAATCCGGTGGTGCCGTTCCGACCGCTCAACATGTTCTGAAGCGGCTGGAAGATGTTCGTTCTCGTGTTCGTTATCACGGCTAATTATCCCATGAGAAGACGTAACTCTTCGAGGCTACGAAGTTCAGCGAGATATATTTGTTCGATTGCATCATACAAATCTTGATCTCCGACCGATTCGAGTTCAACCATTATTGCTGCATAAACTTCCGCAGCTTTGGTTTCAGTTTCTAAAGAATGAACCAGCATATCACCATACTCCGTTGTGTGAATAATCTCATGGGAGTTTCTCTCTGTCACAGGTATCCCACCGAGTTTAACGATTGCTTTTCGAACGATATCGGCATGCATTGTAGATTCTGTTGCTTCCTCGGTGAACAGTGGGGAAAGTTGAAGACGGTGTATTCCGCGTATATTCGCCGCATAATGAGCGTACATATTGGCTGCTCGTAATTCCCATCCGAGGGCATCGTTCAAAGTTTGGATTAAATTATGTTCAGTCATCTTCTCAACTCTTAGGGCAGACGAAACTTTTCCGCGTGTTGTCCTTGAAAAGAAGCAAACATCAACCCCTACATAAATCCATTTGATTATATAAAAATTGATTCTCCGATTTTCCACCCAAGCAAAGCAAGAAGCGGGCCCAATGCCATTGTAAGAGCGACGTATACAATTGCTAGACTGCCTTTACCTTGTTCAAACATCTGAACCGTTTCCAGCGAAAAGGTCGACATGGTCGTAAAAGCACCAAGTACACCCATTCCAAGCAACAACGCCATGTTGGCTGAAAGAAGATTCTGAGCCAAGCCTACCGCCAATACGCCTAAGAGAAAAGAACCGATGAGGTTGACAGATAAGGTTGCGTAAGGAAATGATTCAACGGATACCCATTCACTCACTGCATATCGTAGTGTAGCGCCAAGTGCACCACCAAGAGCGACAATACCAAATTGTTGTAACATACCAATGCCTCAAGAGTTTGGGCTTTGAAGGCTCGCTTCAAAAGAAAGCGATAAAAGCGTTTTTCGCCCTGTACCTCAATATGCAAAAGCCATAGCAGAACCATGATGCGCACCATATGGTTCCTCACAGGCAATATCGGTAAACTCAAAGAAGCAACGCATCACCTGCATCCGTTAGGCTATACTGTTCGTCAACTCGTCGTTAAAGAAGGTGCTCTGGTTGAACCTCAAGCAGATACTTTGGAGGAAGTTGCTCAATCAAAAATTGCTCAAGCCTTGTCCTATCTACCGGGTGGTGAACAATCCGAAGACATGATTTTGGTTGAAGATGCTGGCCTGTTTATCGAAGCCCTCAACGGTTTCCCCGGAGTATACTCCGCTTACGCGTTGAAAACGATAGGCAACAATGGCATTCTGCGATTACTTGAACATCTGCACAGCCAAGATACAGTCCAATGTGCCCAGTTGCGTTCAGCAGAATTTCAAGCAGTGGCAGCCTTATGGATGAATGGCAATATACTCTATGGAAATGGGAAGTGCCCAGGGTGGATTGCGCTTGAAAGTAGTGAAGAGGAAGGATTTGGTTTCGACCCAGTGTTTACACCAAACGACCTCGATTCATTTGGAGAACCATTACCTCATGGTGAATATGGTGAGAAAAGTACGCATGGAAAAACCTTCGGTGCTATTCCTCTTGAGGAAAAACAAGCCTTCAGCCACCGAAGCCGAGCATTGAATGACTTACTACGCCAATTGCCATCAGCATGATAAGTTACTACCAATTGGAGTGATGTGAGGGACATGGGATTCGCACGCTCGGTTACTGCACTCTGTGCCCTCGCTGTAGCGGTATTTTACCTGTTGAAAGCAGGTGACTTGTCCGGTGCTGAGAAGTGGATTTGTATTGCAGCCGTCCTTGCTTTTTCGTTCGCTTGGATTATAATGGGGACGGTCAAACCCGTTGCCCGCGTACAACATGCAATCACGACAAATACTCAAGATTTGGAATCACAAGAAAGTGAACAAGTGAGTGAATTGGATATCCCAGAACCCATTACAGAAGGCGAACTTGATGGGGCAACCTTGCGTGAACGAAAACTCGCTAAAATTCAAGCGGCTGAAACCAAAAGAGAAGAGATCCTTGCAGAAACGCTTGTTGAAAGCGAAGCCCACAATGAAGAAATCGTCGAAGTCACTCTTGAGATGGAAGATGTGCATGTGGCCGATGAATTCGTGGTTGAAGTGAGTCCTGACTCTGTGGAAAACGCAGATATTGAATCATCTATTGCTCAACGAAGAATCAAGCATGACACAATCCGAAAGAAGATTGAATTACGTCGCCGGGGTCAAATGGCAGATATTCGTGCTTCGACCGCCCGCATGTGGGAAGAACAAACCGCAGGAGAAGATTTGGTTGCTCTCTTGCAAACACCTGGACATGGACAATCCGTTTTAGTCACTCCCGAAAATCCCGAATCAGGCCATATATACGGTGCTACATTTATTCGAATAGATGACGCTCGCATTTTGAAACTTCGAACCGCTCTCGATGATGGCTTCGAAAAAATACAAGACGGAAAAGTACCCGAATCAGCTCCATTAATTGGTCTTGATGGTAATCCTCTCCCGCCACTCCTCGGCCCTGATGGAGCTCCTCTTATTTTGCCACTTCCAATACCAAGTGCGAGCAGTGCTTTGGCTCAAATGAAAGATGAAATGGATAATTAACACATAAATCCGTGTCAACATTGAAGAGTGGATGACATGAGTAATGTTTGATTCAAAATGGCAGATGCCCTTCACGAAAATTCTGAAACTCTCAATCAAACGCGCAGGCTAGCGATTTTGGGACTTTTATTCGTCGGTATTGCACCAAGTGTCTCGGTCATAACTGGATTTGCTTTCAAAGCAGGGGCTTTGGCGGTGATTGTTTTTATTGTCACGAAAATTTGGATGTTCGGTTTACCTGCATTTTGGCACATCTACATTGAAAAACAAAAGTTTTCTTGGTCACCTGTAAAAAAAGGTGGATGGGGTATGGCCTTCATTCTAGGAATTGGAATGATGCTTATCGTCTGGCTTGCTTATTTCTTCCTCGGAGAACTGATGCTCCAACCTGATGCTTTGAAGGCAATTCTTGACCCTGTTGGATTGACTGTCCCCTGGAAATTCGCTGCAGCCATCGTGTTTTGGGTCTTCATAAATTCGGTACTGGAGGAATACGTCTTTCGATGGTTTATCACTTCAAAAATAGAACAGGTCGTTGGAGGGAAATGGCGTTCAGCACTCCTTTCTTCAGCAGTATTTACACTCCATCACAGTATTGCACTCGTCTTCTTTCTTGAACCTCTTGGCGCAATTATTGCCTCATTGGGAGTATTCATTGGTGGAACAATCTTTTCATGGCTGTATTTGGAATACCGAAGCATTTGGATCGTTTGGATAACTCATGCCTGTGCCGATGTTGCAATTTTTGTGGTAGCCTGGAATATCGTCATTGGATTTTAAAGCCAAAAGGGTGATTTTGGGGCTATCCCGGATGTTTTTCATATAGTGTGGGCACCAATAATGTATGTAGGCAAAGGTGACGCTACACCCCACCCCAAACCGACAACTCAATTTCAAAAGGTGAACTCATGATGAATTAAATCTCCAGACAATAGACAGTGACATGGTTAAGCTTTGGCTACGCCATAGAACTGATCTGGAGAAATGATAATAATGAAAACGAACCGTAACATTAAGCCGTTCCATAACGGCAAGGACCGACGCACTGGGCGCCCAACTGGCCCCCGAAGAACCACTAAGAGACCTGTAACCCCGATCAACGTTGAAGCCGAGGCTGTTCGCCTTGCATGGGTCGCTGCTAAGTTAAAGGAACGAACCATCATGGCTGAGCGTCGTGACGCTGGGGTTTGTTGCCCGACAGAAGTGGCTAAGAAGGCTACTAACCAACGTTTGCTCAAGCTCTTGCACGCTACAGTGTGTGACCGAGTATGGAACGATCTTCTCGGACGCTGGGAAGGAGTTCTTCCTCGTCGCTTTGTTCGCGAACATGCAGTTCACATGCCCCACTTCAGGGACTTTGCACGTGAGAACGGCTATCGAAGTCGGTGATGTCTTGAGGTGGCTGCGGCCACTCATTGCTTAGGGAGCAAACCGACCCACTGTAAGCCCTTTGATTGTGCGAAATCGAATCAGTGGGTTTGTGCATATACCTCTAATTTACTAGAAAAACAACCCTATCATGGATTGATTTACGTTGGGCAACTGCTTGGCATGGGCATGGCTAAGAAATCGAGTAACGTAAGTTCGAGGAAATCAACAATCCGATATGAGATGACAAGGGATTTCGTCGCACATTACACCTCTACATTTATTCCTGATTTTTCCGAAACAGATGAAGCAAAAATGTTGGAGATCTTCACTATTCCGAATATGAATACTTGTGTGGTTTCTGGACAAAAAGTAGCAAAGACTGGCGGAGACCATTTGTTTGAAGTTAGAGGGTATTACAAGAAGACTGATAAAGTCGGAATTGAACAGAAATGGAACAGACTACCCGTAACCAATGATGAAAACAAGAGATACAAAAAATATCAATTCATTGATGTAAACGATAAAAAATATACTAAGAATATCGGTTACGAGAAGCTAACAGAAGAAGAACTGGAAATGTGTGATGATGGGCAAAGAGAACTATACCAGAACATTCAGATATGGATTGATTATTGTGACAGCAGAGGTGTGAAATTAAATGTTGAAATGCCCACAAATGCTGAAGAACAAATGAATATTGCAATCGAAGAAGCATTTACAATTCTT
>Ga0308019_10000305_pt1 | contig 30571 bp, 50 predicted proteins | sample Neamet284_FD_203135 | JGI IMG/M metagenome (GOLD analysis project Ga0308019, IMG submission 203135) | Marine microbial communities from water near the shore, Antarctic Ocean - #284 | ecosystem: Environmental > Aquatic > Marine > Unclassified | place: Southern Ocean | collected 2014-10-01
ATATGGCTCATCTAGATTCATTGGTTGTAATTATCTAAAATTGGCACTACAAGAGGCTGATTTAGTGAATGATAGAGGTCAAACTCGCAAACAAATGTCACCTCGTTATGAACAGTTGTGTTATACAGGAGAATAATTATGGAAAAAATAAGAAATAAAATAACAATGGCCATTGGCGTGATGTGTATCGCCGGTGCCTTTGTAAATGAACCAGTAAATGGTTACTTAATCCTATCTGGTATGATACTCATATTCATGTCACTTATGGATATGTTTAAATGGATGGACGATTGAGAAACTTCTACATAGTTAATGTAGTGTTGTTTTTGATATCACTCTATTATATTGGATATATCGTAACAGATGGATTTACATTTCTGTTACCAAGTGTGATGCAGTAAATTACCAGTCTTCGGCTTTAGAATAACCTTCAAAGTCATCCAAATCACGAACATCAGGAACATCTATAGCAAAGTCTTCTGCCTTAACGGCGATGCCTTGTTGTAGGAGTCTAGCGTGGGCCATTCGGTCTGGTTGTTTGTGTTGCTCTCGCATCGATGCTGAGATTTTGTCCTTACCTGCCTGTGGCATTACTTGTACTTTCTTATAAGAACACTCTAGAGAGCAATAAGGACCTTTCTTACGATGTGTCTCTTCACATATAGGACATTCTTTCTCTTTATATCTATCGGTTGGTCTTACCTTAGGCATTATTAAACACAAACGCAAATGTTTTGTATGCGTACATACCAATGACCATAAATGGGAATATAGCTACAATCACTATTAATATTGTACTGTAAGCCACAATATCAACCACGGTTTCAAGTGTTTTTCTTAACAGTTTCCGAAACATCGTCTATCTCCAATTGATATATTCTAGTTCTATAATCTTGTAATATGAAATTCAACTTCTTCCTTAGTTCAACATCAGTTATACCATTTAAATGGGTTCTCATGTCAACGACCATACTATCTACTAATCTATGAAATTTCATATATTGTTTATAATCTATTTTTGTTTTTGGCATTGTATTGTCTCATATAATTAATGTAATGTATTCCTATGACCCTGACCACGATTAATCATATCATCTATGACATCGATATATTGTCGGTCTTCAAATTCAAGTTGAGTGTAGTACTGGTGAATTTCTGTAATAAGGACGGAAACCATAGATGGTGAAGTGATATGTAAATTCTCATCTACATATTGTTCCAATAGGTTCATTTTGCTGTTGATAATATCTCTAATCTTGGTGTCCATAGAAGCCCGATTCTTTTAGAAATTGTTCTGTTATCTTCGGGTATAATTTACCCAAATTTTGGTCTTTCACTGCTAATAAAACTTTTACTTCATCTACATGTATATCTTTTAGTAAATCAACAAAATGCATCTCACGTCTAAAGGATTCCATATTAGGATTCTCTTTTGTATAGACATAGAGTTTCTTTATCTCTGCAGTCAATAGACCATTCAGACCAATATTATCGGGATTTGGTTCAAATGGTGGGTCGCCTTCTGGCAACAAAAACTTATATTCTGGGTCAAACGCATACTTAAATAAAAGATTGAGTATTGGTTTCTTCTCTTCGTAATCTTTTATTTTAGATGTATCACTATTTATTTCATTTAAAATCTCTGGAATATATTTTCTCACGAAAACAACCAGATATAACATCCTATTGAATTCAGACCAATGAAATATATGTTCTGTAAGAATAGAGGTAAGTTCTGATACTTTACACTAAATTCATATGCTAATATTACATGAGCAACAACGAATAATGGAAAACAAAACTTATAGTAGGGTAATTGCAAGGCTAATGCCGTTGCACCTGTTACTAATAAGCCAGTTGAAATCCATTTAATATCCATTACTTGGACTGACGTTTAACTATATCAGCTTCTATTTTTTCTAGACGAGCTTTGACCCATTCATCTTCGTCTTTAAATTTTGTTAGAGTTTTCATTGAAGTTTGAATATGAAATAGTATCTCATACATTTTCTTCTTAGAACTCCAACCTTCTTCTGGATGGCCTGCATAAAAATCTAGGTCATCTAGATATTCCCATACTGCACCTTCTTGGTCACCTTTGTCAAATGGATTCATCATAATCTATTTCTCCTATCCTTCGCCTGTTACACGATGATATAATATTACAAACTCATCGTGAGTTGAAACTTCTTCTGCTAAGTTTTGATTGTGATATACTTTCGCCATCTTAGAAATAACCTTTTTAGGTATCTCAAATTTTTCATGTAGATTGCTCACAATTTCTTTCATTAAATCTTTCTCAGCACCTGTTCTTAACATACAATTGCTTAACTCTTGCATTGCACCTGATATTTCTTTCTTATCTGCATCACTAATCGCTGCCATCATCTAACTCCTTGTTTGATTTCGAATGTTTAATCTTTCTGTTATACTTTGTCTTGTCTTTCTCAACCTTGTGACCAAATGGCGAATCTATACTAAACAATTCTATTGCTCTTCTAGTCCAAGGTTTAGGTTTCTGAGGTATCATTGAATGTCTTCATCATATGGGTCTTCGCCTTCATTATCATCAGACCAACCTCTAGACCAATCAGGAGAGTCATTGAGCCAACCAAATATCTTTTCGTATGCATCGTGTTCGCTTGATGCTAACACTCTAAACACGGCATCACCATCTACAAATTTAAGTTGAAATGGCATATTCTTTGGTAATTGAAAAGGCTTCTCGATGCTTACTTCTATGTCAAAGTATTTCATCGCCTTAATTTTATCAATTGCTTCTGTTACTTGCCAATCGCCTATCATTCTGATTCTGGCTCTATTGGTGTAACTGATGATATAAATTCATCAACCTGTTCATCAATCGTTTCAGTTCTATTAAGATTCACTATACCACCTACAACCTTATCTGTAAAACTTGGTTTATCTGCAATGTCTTTTTCGTCTAATGACCATATTACAGATAGCATTATAACAAAGGCCACTAATAATAGAGGCAATCTTTGTTTCTTGATGTGTTTAATAATCTGGCGCTTATTCATTGATAAGAAGTGATACTTGATTAGGTTGGGGTGTGTAGGGTACGACCAGGCTTATTTCTGATGCCTGTGTATCTGCATGATAATGCTCTTCTATTGTTTCATAGAAAAACATAAATGTGTAAAGTATAACATAGTCCATAATAACTCCATAATATAAATTAAAATTGCTTATTCAGATGAAAAAGCTTCAATCATTCTTCTGTTTTTTTCTTTAGTTTCTTTTGTTGCTAACATCTCAGCTTCTTGTTGTTGCTGTTCAAGATTTTGTTGTTGGTTTTCAGCCGCAGCACGGTCATCTTGTTGTTGTGTATCAGTCATTTTACCATTCCTTTTGGGATTAGATTAGAAATAAATGCCTTTTGAGCAATTCTATTTATGCCTTTATTCCGTCCCAGGTATTCTTTGTTTAGTCTGAGTCAAATGATATCGATATCTTTTCAAATAACTTAACGCTCTTTTTGGTTCGTGTATTGGATTTGGTAAAGGACCAAACAATCTGTCCATGTCTTCTACTATCTCTTGAGCTTCTTCATCAGGTATGTGGTCTTCACCTAAAACTATCAAATGAAAGTTCTCACTACTCCATATCCATATAATACCGCCATCATTACATTTATTATGATAACACTTGGTTCACGCCAGAGACTTCCGATGTAAATCCAACCGATACCTGCTACAGTACCTAACCAGACATTTAGTGGGAACATTTCTAATGCAGATGCTAATGCACAACCGCAGGCAGCTATCGTAGATAACCACTTAACCCAAAATGCAAATGTTGATTGATTTGATATCATATTACAAGGAGTATAACACTATTTTGAGTGTTTTTGAGGCGAACTTTGGAGGCCGTAGGTGGATGGGTCTTGATGTAGAACCCAATTGACATAATCAACAGCTAAATCTTCATCTTTAAAGTATTTTGTGATTACTTGCCCTGACAATATAGAGCCAACGAAGATAAGTATATTGCCTTTATAGTTAGAAAACTTAATCCACCAATAATGTTTTACTATTGGCTTATATGTTCTCAATGAGATTTCAATATCTCTCTTGATATCTTCATTCATTATAACACTATATCTAGTATGAGTTGGGCAAACATGCTACTTTCTTGGTGAACTTCGGCTATATCCATTGGATTTAGGTGATGAGTTATTATAAGTAATGGTGTCCGGTTTTGATATAAGATTATCTTTCCTTATTCGACAAGTGACCCAATCATTATAGTATTCGTGTGTAACTAGAGCATCTCGTGTAAATATCTCGTACGTCTCGAAATAAGATAGTTCTGAACGAGTCTTACATAGATGTAGAATTTCTCTCGTAAAATGTTTCTTACCAGCCTTCTGTACATCTTCTTTGATTACTTTGTTTGAACCCCAATATTCTTCCCAATCAGACTTCACTCTAATTTTTTTCTTCTTACCTTTTACTTGTTTTCTAGAAGCCTTGGTAAAAAACTTCTTACCTACATACTTTCTATTATTCTGTAAGTTGGTGATTAGGTAAACTATCCCAAAATACTCACCAACATTTTCTTCAGTAAATTCTTTACCTCTAAATGTCCAATTCAATATAGATTCAACCTTTCTAATAAGTTACGTTAGGATTATATGGTGCATCATTTTTATTTATGGGCTTTATAGCTAAGTATTCACCACAGAATGGGCAATAAGTAGGTTCATCGTCAGCTGTCTCTTCACTGTAACTTACTACAAATTCAGATTGACAACTACTACAAGTGTGGTCTAATGTCTTCACTTTTTATTTCCTTTATATTCAACAATTCAAATTATACTGCAACAACTGGAATAGATATTTCCCTTTGTGACTTTTTCTTTTCATAATCAGCCAAGGCACCTTTAATGGCATCTTCAGCTAAAACTGAACAATGTATTTTAACTGGCGGCAAAGCTAGTTCTTCTACTATGTCCATATTTTTAATTTCTTGAGCTTGCTCAACAGATTTACCCTTGAGCCAAGTTGTAACAAGACTACTTGAAGCTATAGCTGAACCACATCCGTATGTTTTGAATTTAGCATCTTCTATAATTCCAGTGTCTTCATTAATTTTTATTTGGAGTTTCATTACATCACCACAAGCAGGAGCGCCAACCATACCAGTTCCTACTGTCGGGTCATTTTTGTCCATTGAGCCCACGTTTCTAGGATTCTCATAATGGTCTAATACACCTTTACTATAAGCCATTTTACTTCTCCTTTTTTCTCCGTGTCTTTCTCTTTGTAACTGTTTTTTTTCTTCTAGGCATTATACTGCGAAACTACTTCCGCATCCACATGAAGATTTAGCAACTGGATTTGATATCTGAAATTGTTCTGCCATTAGAGTTTTAGTATAAGCAACTGTTGAACCTTCTAGATATTGACTAGAGTGTGCATCGACAATAACTTTTAGTTCTGTGCCTTCTAAATCTAATACAGTAGCATCTTCTTCAATCTTGGATTCCCATGTAAATCCATATTGAAACCCTGAGCATCCGCCACCCTGTACATACATTCTGAGACCTTTTATATCGGCATCGGTTTCATCCGTATATAGGTCCATAATCTTGTCAATAGCGGACTGTTCAATGGTTATCATTTTTTATTTCTTTGATTTCTTTGCTTGTTCTTTTGTATATAATGTCCAAGCACCATAAACGATAGCGCCAACTGCCGCTACTGATACTAATGCATGTGACATTAGAGCAAGAGTGCCAAGTACAATCAAAGCAACTCCGTCCCATGAAGTTCTTTCAGCCCAACGTGCAAGAAGCCAAGCTTTTATAACGTTTAAATCTAACATAATATTTTCCTTATTTTGATTATAGCGGTAAGCTATTTTATTGTTTTTAACTTTAGGTTGCAACTTTCTCATGTTTCTTATCCTCGGGGTTTCCCCATACATCCTCCCATGAACCTGACAGAGCGCCTTTAGCGTAATCTGTTGCACGATTCTCGAAGAAGTTAGTGTGTGTTGGAGCATTAACCATCTCTTCTACCCAAGGCAATGGATTCTTTTTAACTTTATACACGCCTCGAAGTCCTAATGATATCAGCCTTCTATCACAAATATAACGAATATAGTGCTTAACTTGTGCTGCAGTTAAATCAGGCATATCGCCCATTTCAAATGCTAAATCAATAAATTTATCTTCCAACTCAACCATTTTTTCTGCAATTGAATAAATTCGAGATTTAAGTGTATCATTCCAAATCTCTTTGTTCTCCTCTATATAGGTTCTGAATAACTTAATCATTGATTCAGTATGCATTGTTTCATCAACAATAGACCATGTTATAATCTGTCCCATACCTTTCATCATGCCATGGCGAGGGAAGTTTAGTAACATAATGAATGATGAGAATAATTGCATACCTTCAGTAAATGCAGAGAAAACTGCAATGTGTGTAGCTGTAGACTGTTTATCGCCGTTACGACTACTAATATCTTTTACATAATCATGTTTATTCTTCATCGACTCATATTCTAGAAATTCACCATATGTTGAATCAGGCATTCCTAATGTTTCAATTAAATGTGAGTAAGCTGCAATGTGAAGTGCTTCACGAGCGGCAAATCCCATTAACATCATTCGAACTTCTGGTTGTGGAAAATATGGTAAATAGTTGTTTACATAACCACCGGCAACATCTACATCACCTTGTGTGAAGAATCTAAAGATGTTTGTGAGAAAATGTTTTTGTGGTTGAGTCAATACTCGTTGCCAATCTTTTACATCTTCTGCCATAGGAACTTCAGTGTGTAGCCAATGACTTTGCTCATGTTTTAACCATGCGTTATAGGCCCATGGATAATTAAATGGTTTAAAACTATTTCTGTCTTCCATTAGATTCGAATCTTTTGCCATTATTTTGCCCATTCCTCTATTTGTTTAGTTGATAAAATACCTGTGCTTCTTTTTACTTCTGTTTCACCATCTAACATTAATAGAGTTGGTACAGAACGAACTTTCCATTTCATTGCTAAATCATCGTCATCATCATCAATATCAATAACCTGTAAAGGCATATCAAACTTGGCTGAATTTAAATTCATTTCTAATCCCTTACATGGTTGACACCAAGTGGCTGTAAATCTTAATATCTTTTTCATTGTTATCCTATTCTATTCGCAGGCGATACAAATACCGTCATCTTCTGCCATTTTTGTTAAGTCCAGTTCTTGAATTACCTGTCGTTCAATTTTTCTTGCCACTTTATCAGCCTTACCAATTTTCTCTGAACGACAATAGTACATCGTTTTAAGTCCACCTTTCCACGCTAAGTAATGTATTGCATGTACATATTTAATATTAGCATCTGGTCTAAAGAATACATTCAATGATTGTGCTTGGTCAATCCAGTCTTGTCTATCAACTGCATGTTGAATTAACCATCGTTGGTCAATTTCCATTGATGTTTTAAATATATCTCTTTCCCAATCTGACAACTTATCTAAATGTTGTACACTACCGTCATTAGCAATGATTGATGACCAAATCTCATCATAATCCATTTTACTATCTGTTTTACATTTATCTTTTATTATTTTATCTAAAAACTTATTCTTATGTAAATGTGAACCAGACAATGTATCTTGTCTATAAGCATTTGCACGATATGGTTCTATACTTGGTGAAGTATTGCCCATGATAATAGATGATGAGGCATTTGGTGCTATTGCCATAAGATGTGAGAATCTTTGACCTGAACCTTCTGCATCTGGAGCTTCACCTCTTGCTTTACCAAGTTCTTGATTAGCTGTATCTAAAGATGTTCTTATGTGTTTAAATATTTGTTTGTTTTTACTCACGGCCAATGCCGATTCCCATGGAATATTCTTCTTCTGAAGATGAGCGTGCCAACCTAATGCACCAATACCAATACTTCTTTCACGAGAGGCTGAGAATGCCGCTCTTGCAACAGCTTCTGGTGCATTTTGAATAAAGTATTGTAATACATTATCTAACATCTCAGCAATATCTTTTAAGAATGAATCATTCTTTTTCCACGCATCATAGTATTCTAAATTTACAGAAGATAAACAACACACGGCTGTTCTATTTTCATCTGTTGGTAAAATAATCTCTGAACATAGATTCGATTGTTTAATAGATAAACCTAAATCTTTTTGAAACTGTGGCATCTTATCATTAGATATGTCAATGAAATGTAAATAAGGTTCGCCTGTTTGCATACGAATTTCTAGAATTCTTTGCCATAAGTCTTTAGCTGAAACAACTTCTTTAATCAAACCACTGTTCGGGTCTTTCAATTGCCATGAATCGTCAGCATCGCCATCTATCATGCTTCTTTCAATAATCTGCATGAAGTCATTTGTAATATTGATGCCATGATGTAGATTCAGACATCTCATGTTCTGGTCACCTGTAGGTCTTCTCATTTCTAGAAACATCATGATATCAGGATGAGATATATCTAGATACGCTGCATAGGAACCTCTCCTTGTTCGTCCTTGACGGTATGCCAATGAGGATGCATCATATGTGCGTAAGTGAGGCATTACACCAACAGATTTATCGTCTGATGAACGAATACCAACACCAATGCCGACACCGCCGCCTAGCATAGACAGGGAGTTTACTTCTGAGAGTGTTGAGATTAAACCTTCTGATGAATCATCTAGATAAGGTAGAAAACACGATATCGGTAAGCCACGTTTAGAGCGACCATACGATAATATAGGAGTTGAATAAGATAACCAATGTTGACTTGCATAGTCATATAATCTTTGTGCATGTTCTTTATTTGAGCCAAACACGCTCGACACATATGCGAATCGTTCTTGAGGACTATCTTCTTCCTCCTTCATATAACTTTCTTTTAATCTCTTGAGACCTAACTGGTCAAATAGGGAATCTTTTGTAAAATCAACTTTAATACCATGAACTATGTTGTCCATTCATATACTCCAAATAAATTACTTTAAATAAAAAACACTGGGAAATAACTTTACAAACATGAGCCTTTTTGGTGTTAGCATGAAAATGGCGACTGGCCAATCCGTGTTAGATTACACACTGATTTTTTTTATTAACTTGATACTAGACTTTCTTCCAGTATACTAAATTTGTCTCTGCTTCCAAACCTGAAAAGGTATTACTACTTATAATATTTTCTATCTCACTTACACTCATTCCTGAGATAATCATGTCATTAATATCTTTCTTGCCGTGAAGTGTTGTAGGCCAAATTACGACATTCTGTTGCGAACTTACTGCAACTTGCATCATCTTCACAATCTCTTTGTTTCTTGGTTCATTATCAAAGATAAGCACTTTACTAGCACATTCAATACTTTTAGATGCTAAGTATAGATTTGCATCGCCAGATGCCAGACAGTTGTCTAAGAATAAACTATCTAGTGGCCCTTCTACAATCTTTACTGTTTTTGATAAATCAATTCTATCTAAACCAAAAGCTAACTTCTTATCACTTTCAATAACTCTCATTGTAACATAACGAATGAGTTTATCATTAGATTCTAATGCACGACCTGACACAGCAATTAAATTATTATACTCATCATAGAAAGGAATTACCAATCTAGCATCATCAACTAATGGTTTGTCATGATTAGGTATAAGGTCATCAATGAACTGCTTATACTTTGGTGCAAAGAGTAAATGAGACCAGAACTTTTCTGGAATCTTTCTACCTTGTAAATACTTAACACACCAATGTTCTACAGATAGTTGATTACACCATTCTGCATTGTCAAATGATTTTTGTTTTTGTATCTTATCAAATCTAGGTGGAGCTATTTCGAATTCAGGTTTTTTATAATTTGAATTACCAATCTCACCAGCTTTATATCTCTCTAGTATATATTCTTTATGTAGAGTTTCGTCAATAGACTTAATAAGATTACCGACAGTAGTGCCTGAGCCACAATTATGACACCTATAAAACAAGTTATTTGCTTTTTGGTATACATAACCTCGAGCTTTAGATTTATTCTTTTGTGAATCGCCACAGAAAGGGCAAGAAAAATTAAAGAGATAGTTGTTCTTCTGTTTGAAGTTTCTCAAACGATATGAGACCATCTTGGTATATTTAGAATCTATTATTAATGACATTGTGTAATTATAACAGGTAAGGCTACTTATGTCAAGTTAAAACAGGTCAAATATCTCAAGTTCGCCTAAAAGAAAACCAAGTGCTAACACAAAACCTATAAGAAAGTATTTAGCTTTATCGATATCGGCCCACTTTACAAATGGATTTCTATCATCTTTCTTATGCTTGATTAAATCATTTTTTATTTCGTCTAACTTATCTGTAATACGGTCTTCTATCTGGTCTATTTTTGTATGAATATCTCTAATATCGTCATGTAATCCGTCTGATAGTTTTTCTTGTTGGTCAAGTCTCTGCTCATGCAAAGAAATCATTTTAACGATATTCTGGTTAGTCTCTTGTATCTTATCTAGAGTTAGTTGAGTTCTATCAAATAAAGATTCACACTTTTCTGCATCTTTTTTCAACAGTTCAGTGGCTATCTTTAATTCGATTATGTCTTTATCTGACATTACGAATCTACGTTTTTAGTTTTTTTAGAGTACGCCTGTGTTCCATAAAATGCGGCTACAATAGCTGCGACTGATACAAAGTATGTAGCTGCCATATCACCTAATATTTTAGCTGCACCATCTAGACTGAGTGCTACTGCGAGTACGACTGCGAATGGATATAATAACATACCTCCAAGAGCAAACCACGCCATGTTCCTTTGAGCGTCTTCTCTCTTGTCTTCATTCTCTAATCGTATTTGTCTTTCTTCCAATTTAAATTCCTCATCGCTAACTACGCCATTATTGTCGGCATCAAACTTTGCATACTTAGATGTCGATTCAAGTTTCTTTGCTACCATGGTTTCTCCTAAATTAAACTACTAGAGACCCAACAGATATTAATGTAGATATTAAACCATTTAATTTAGTTCTTACTTCAAGTTCACCAGCTGCTGCTTCTACTACTTTTGTGTTTTCTAAATCAACTAGAAATTCTTTATATTCGTCAAAAGATATTTCTTTTGCTTCAAAAAGTTCTTTAAAGTTTTGTGTTTCTACTACCAAGTCTACAACAGATACATTGTCTGACTTAAGTAATTCTTCTATTTGTTCTTCTAGACTTTGAAGTCCTTCTGTTATTTTATCAAGACTCATCGTGGTTTTCCTCCAACTACATTCTGAATTGTTATTGCATTTTTATTCAGTAAATCAAACTTAATGGTACAATACAATTTACTTACTTTTGGGTCAACGTCATATTTAACGTGTAGACCTTTTGCAATGCCTTTTAATGCTTCAGACATTTTTATTGTCTGTTCATTGTTTGGAATTGAAGCAGAGTAATTATTAAACTCATTCACTTTAATCCAAAGACTATTAACTAATGGTTTCGCATACTTAGTGCCACAATGCTCTTCACCTAAAGATGTCGTTGTTCTAATTTGATTTATGATATAATATTCATTATTGTCAAATTTTGCCATATTGTAACTATCTATGATAGCACAACCTTGTAATACGAATAGTGCCAATACTATAATTAATTTTTTCATTTACACCAACTCTCCTTTTTTTTACCATAATATTCTCTTGCGTAACCTTTTTCAAGTAATTGTTTTGTTAAACTCTTGCCATCTAGTATAACATCACCAATAACTCGGCCTCCATACTTATCCCATTTCATTATAACTACTTTAGTAGTCGTTGCGTTCTTAACTAAAGCCTTTGTAAAGGCAGAAGCTTCTTGTCCTTTCTTAGCCTCTGATGGGCACTCTGCACGATGTCCTTTCTCAGGAGTATCAACACCATAAACACGAATACTTAGTTCTTGTTTTAGTGGAGCAGGTAGAAAGTTAGCTTGAAATGCAACAGTATCTCCATCAATAACTCTTGTTATTTTATAATCATATTCCATGCCCACCAACTCTTTAGAAAATACTGATATAGAGGTGAGGCCTAATATTATGATTGTAACTGCAATGAAGATTTTATTCATTTATTTTTTCTTTTTAGTTGGTACTATTTTTAATTTAGGTGCTTTTTTAACTGGTTGTGTTTCTACAATTGGTTTAGGTCTTAAAATTCTCATGTGTTTCTCCTTTGTGAATATCTATTTATCTTGCTTTGGTTCGTAATATTCTTTATATTTAATAATAATTGTTTTTTGTGATTTCATATAATTTCTTATTTCAGCCATCGTTATAGACAACTCTTCATATCCATTATCAGTCAATGCGAATAAGACTAAATCAATATTCTTATTCTTTAGTTTTTCAAACACCTTTTCTGCATTATCAGGAGTAACAACATACCATTTAGGTGCTCTTGGTTCTAATTGCGGAGGGTTAGGTAGATTAAGAGGAACTCTATCTACAGCTACAGACTTAATTTCTATTTGTTTGACATCATTATCATCAAATAAACTAAATGATGCACACCCCTGTAAACTAAGGAGTAGTAGGGATATAATTAGGATTTGCAATCGATGGGCATTCACGGTTAGTCTCACTTGTTAATTTAGCGTTAAGTTCTTTTTCAGTATGTGGAGCACCAGTTAATAGTTCTAAACATCTAACTGTATTTTTTGTTCCACGGTTAATCAATCTTTCTATTACTTTTGGTTTGACAGCTGCAAGTGTACCAAAATCTCTTTTGTCTCCATTAGCTTTGACATTAAATTTGTCTGTCAGTTTTTTAATCTCTTTTTGATTCTCTGTATTAAGGTCATTCAATTGTTGATTGATTACTTGAATCGAAGTAACATCGTCTTGCATTTTATCAACCAAATATTGTTGCTCTTTGATGCCTTCTTCTAACTTGGCACTATTAGCTTCACTGATTGCAAGATTAGCTTTTAAATTTGAGACGTGCCAAAGGCCGCCTGCAAGTATTAATACAATAATCAATATAGCAATCATCTTCACTGCACCCATTATACAGGAGTTTTCCTATTAAATGCGGCAAACCCCATAACGGCATCTTTTTTGTTTTTCTTTCTAGGTAACATTACACCTGGTTCGCCTTCTGCTCCAACACCGACTCCTGCAATGGCGCCGCCACCTGAGGCATTAGCTGGTGCATCTTCATTCTTAGTTTCAGGTTCATTTTCCATGTAATGACCAACACTATTCATATAATCTGCAGCCTTGGTAATCTTAGATTGAACCCACGCTTCTATATTATAATCAGGACCTTTTGCTTCTAGAGTTTTAATAAGGTCTGTGCCATATTCACACATTGTTTTTAATTGACTAACAGCCATAGAAACTTCTCTATCTTCTTTTACCATTTTCTTTTCTTTATCATTATATTCTTTAACATTAGGGTTCATGCCACATGAAGCTTCTTTATATGTGCTATAATCCATTTTCTTAGGTTGGTCTTTGTATTTTAATTTTATTGGTTTAGGATTCTGAGCATCTTTTATTTTTTGGTCTGCTCTTCCTTTTTCTAATTTTTCTTTAGAACCCCAATAGTTAGGTTTAACTTTAGCGCCACCAACTTCTTCTTTAATTTTATCTTTAATAACTGGTGAAAATGTAACTGCAGGTTTCTTTTTAGGTAGAGGAACTAATGGTTGTTTTGGTCCACCATATTCATTTAGGCCTTTTTGAAATGTATGCCAACTTGACCTATCTTCAGTCATTTTATAAGCACCACCAAATTTATTTAATTTAAGACCATGTTTCTTTTCTAAATCTTTCATGGTTTTCGCATGAGTAGTTTGGTCTTTCATTGCTTCAGTATGATTTGGACTTGTAGAGTAAGATTTCATTGCTTTCGTAAAAGCTTTATGATGCAACTTTCTTGCAGTGTTATGTTGTTCTACGCCATCTTCAGAGATATCTTGGCCAACTTGACCACCAGCAACATCGACTGAATCATCTTTATATTTCTTAATCATGCCTTGCTGTTTTGTTTTAGAAGGCTCTACGTTTGTTTTATTTTTTGTTTCCATCAAATTGTCTCTCTTAAAATAATTTCTACTCGTGAATCAATAGGTATATCGGCTGATATAAGGTCAACACCTTGAATACCTATTACCGTATTTGGCATTAGGTTAAGAAATGTTAAATAAGTCTTAAGTGCTGAGTAATCTTCAGGTACCATTTTATAAAATAACAATCTAGTTGCTACTACTGGACCAAAAACATTACAAAGAACTATTAAATGATTTATTATTAATCGTTCTTTTATTTCACCAACTGACCTATATCGTTTAAATAGTCTCTTAAGATAATTGAATCTCTTCATATCATCTTTAAATTCACTCATGACACAATTAGGTCTATCATAAGCTTTTACTGCATACATCATTAAACTATCATGGTTTAAATTATCAAATATCATATTACTCCAGATTATTCTAGTTCTAGTTCTTCCTCATCTTCTTCATCTGCTAGAATTTCATCCAAAGATTCATTATCAATTGCTTCAGCATAAAAATCATATGTGCCATCGTCTGCTAGATAATATAAAATATACATTGAATATTCTTCAACTGATAATTCATTACCAAATTGATTTAATTCAATTGTTAATTCGTCTTCTTGTGGATTAAGGTCATAAAGTGTAGGTATATCTAAAGCGTGTCTACTTAATACTTTACGAACCGTCTGTATGCCCGAATATGGAGACTTAACTTCTACTAATTCTCTAGAGAGGCGGAGGTTTATGTCCGCTCTAACTCTAGGATTAGATATTGAAGTTGCACCAAGTCCATTTGGCGTGAGTGTTTTAATCGCTTGGCCAGAATCTGTAGCTACAGTCTGGCTCAAATATTGTTTAAAGTTCATTTGTTATAAAGGCGTTGCATCACCAGTAATACTACCCATAGCAACTAATGTTTCATAGTTGACACGACCAGCACGACCGCCTGTACCAATAGTTTCTCTAACCCAACCAGCGTGAGTGATTTGAGAACCGCCAGGACCTGAACCTCTGATTGCCTCTGCAGTTGCTTGAACTACTGTAGCAGTTAGTGGTATAACAAAGTGTTGAGCATTATTACCTGTGCCTGTAACTTTTGGAATGTCTTCTATTGCATAAGTTAATCCAGTCGGAGTACCAGCTGTTGTAACTATTGCAGCATTATTATTAATTTCAGTTAAAGTGAAACCTGTTCTTGATGAAGCAGCGCCGCCTGTTACAGCAGAAACTCTATAAGATTTAGGTGAACCAGCATATCCTGTGATACTACCACTTCCGCCGAGAGTACCTGATATTGTAATTACATCGTCAACTGCAAGTGCAGTTGCACCCATTGAGAATACACCAGCTGTATTAGTAATTGCGACAGTGCCTGCAGGATTTGTTATAGTATTTGTTTCTTTAACTTGGAAAGTTGATGCAGATAATCCTGTTCCTGTAGCAATAAAGTAAGTTGTACCAGAAGTTAAACCAGTTGCAGTTGTACCACCGCCATTATTATAAACTAAAGAAAAACCAGCTGTACTAGGTCTTGTGCCACCAAATGTAAATACACTTGAGTTTACTGCCAAAGCAGATGTAGCAATTGTCATTCTAGGACTATCAATTGTAACTGCTGGAATAGTTGCGTAATTTGAACCTAAGTTTGTCATTACTGTACCACCTAATACCATACTTCCGCCTGAGAATTGTGCAACAGCCGTTGCAGTTATTCCTTTTAAAGATTGATTATTGTTACCTGTTCCTGTAAGAGCTACTTTAGTTCCAGCACCTGAATTAGCTAATGTTGAAGCTAATGCAACTGTTGTTGCTGTAAGTTTGATAATAAAATAAGTTGTACCATCAGCTAAACCACCTAATACTGTACCACTATTAGCTAAATATTTAACTGCGGTGCCAGTTGTTGGAACAGCTGCAGCTGCTAATGTAATTGTGTCAGTTGCAATTGTAACAGCTGTTGTAGCAAATACTGATTGTCCTGCTCCAGCTATTGTTACAGCCGGTACTTCAGCTGTAGGATATCCTAAACCTAAATTTATTTCAGATATACCTACAATATTGTCTTCACTTCTTTCAGTTTCTTCTGTATCTATACCAAATACATCATTTGGATTATTTTCATTATGAACAGATGAAGCTGATATTGAACGAGGTTTCTCGTTTAGTGTATATTGAGCACCAGTACTGACTGTTGTCATTGTAGAGCCAGGTATTCCTGCTTTTACTTTACAACTTGTATTTGATGCTACTGATGTGATTAGATATGATTCAGGAAATCCGGCAGTTGTTACGACTATATAGCCAAATGTTCCTTTACCAACAGCGGGTTTTGCTTGTGTCAAAAATGCAGTGCCGCTCCCTGTTACAACACCAGTGCTACCATTAATTCCTATAGTACCTGATGATGGTTTGTCGTCTCTGTTTCCCCATAAAGCCATGTGTATCTCCTTATTGTTTCTTTTTTTTGTTTAATTAATATTTTACTTTATAATCTATTTATACCATCAACGTGTCTAGTTACTGTCATTCTTACTGATGTTGTTATTCAAAGTAGGCTCGTTCTGAAAGGTCTCAGGCTTTACTTTCTTATCTTTTTCTTTCTTAGCTGCTTCTTTTACCGTTTGTACCTTTTTACTTAAATCATATGGTTTATTTCTAGGTCTTTGCGAATAATCAGGAATTTTAGATTTACCAGTCGCAAAACTCTTTTGTGTTTCCATATCATTTAATTTCTTAGCAACACGGTCTGAAGCTGAAGATTCTTTTACCACCATACTCTTTAGTTTGTCTTTTCTTTTTGACATGTATCTTGAAGCTGGAGTACTATCTTTTGCAATTTTTGCTTTTGATTTTGCTATTTTCTTCGCATATCCAGGATTAGTCTTATCTATCATATTAGCAATATCATTATCTTCTTTTGCTAATTTTTGAGTTGCAGTATGAATGCCTTTCGTTCTTACTTTCATTCGTTGGCTATACATATCTTTCATTTCATTATCTCTTGGTCGAGTTGCATAAGCTCTACCTTGAGCATTACGACTTAATGAACCTGCAGCTTGTGGTATATAACTTTTTAATGTATTTTTAGATAACTCATCTAAAGACTCATTCTTTGGTTTAGTTAAAGCTTGTTCATTAGGACCATAACCTTTTGGTGTTACATCTGTAGTTTTAAAACTATTTGCTGGCATATTTTTCTTAGCAACTCGTTTCATTAGTTGTTGAATATGTGGAGGTAATTCTTTCTTCTTAGCGGGTTTAGAATTAGCAAGTCTCGCATCTTCTTTTCTATTTGTATCTATATTTTTATAGTAACCTTCTTTGATATCTCTAACAGTAGGTCTTAAAAGTGCAGCTACTTCTTCATTCTTAAATGAACCAGGTGATGAGACTGAATCAGAACCCATTGTGTCTGCCCATTGACTTGTGTTTGGTTTTTTGTGTTTAGATGGTGCATTTTTTAAAGTACTTGCAAGTCTCTGATTATCTGTTTTGCCTTTAGGTTCACCTCTATATTCTCTTTGAGTCTTTTGTTGTGTTACAATCTTATTAGCTCTTTGGCGATTAGATTCTTTTGTTCTAGCTAACTTCTCTGCAGGTGTCTCTTCAATCATTCTTTGTGGTTCTTTAGTGTGAAGATGAACATCAATACCTTTAGTGTCTTTTGCACCAAATTGTTTTGCTGCATTTTTAGCTGCATCATATGATGATGTGCCTTTAACTTTTCTTGTACCATGTTTAACATGAACAGCTGTGTAATCTCTATTTTCTTTAGTTAATTTATCTGTAGCTCTATTAATACCTTTTCTTCGATTGAAAATTGTTCTTTGTCTAGCCATACGCTCTGCTCGAGTATCATCAAAAGAAGCTTCTGGTTCATTATCTCTCACATGGTCAGTAGCATCTTTATGTGCTTTCTTAATATAAGAACCCATTGTTTTTGGTGCTAACTCATTTAATTCTATCTGTTGTAAACGAAAGTCTGTAATTTCTGAATCTGTCATTTCTGATATAGCGATAATTAAGTCATTTCTATAGCTTTCTGTAGCTTCTATTCTACTGCCGCCTTTGTAATCACCACTTCTATCTACATTAGTTTCAGTAAAAGAATCTACATAAGATTTATTAGTGTTTCGTTTGCGGCCTCCAGCAGTACTTTCTCTTTCTTTTGTTTTTTTCATTGGACCAATATATGCTTTTTTGCTTGGGTCTTTTCTCATTCCTGCAGTTTTAACTTCTTTAGCACCTGCAAAAGGAAGTGAATCTTCTTTCACACAATTATTTACACGCTTGCCTGTGTTTTTGCCAGTTCCTGGTTTTGTGCCTTTTTTTCTATAGCCGTCCCAACACTTATCATATCCATCCACAGCATCCGCTTCTTTCATGATATTGTCATGATTAGCAATTGCATATTCATTAGCATCCTTTTCGTTATCAAATTCTTTAGCAATACTACCACTGTTGTTGTAGACACAATATGTTCCATCTTTATGTCTCGTAACGTGGTCTTTAGGGTCCATTTCTTCGTTTTGAGTAAAAGATTCAAGTGCCTTTCGTTTTTGTTCTTTCAGTGTTATTGCCATTTTTACTTCCTTAATTTGAATTATCGTTGGTTGTCACTCATGTATTGTGCTTTAGCTCTAGCTCTATTTGCATCTGATGATTTTTTCTGTGCTTTTGATAACTTCGGTTCTTTAGACTTGATTTTTTTAGAAGCATTCATCATTCCATAAGAAGCATTTACTTTCCCATAAGACTCATTCTTCTGTCTTGCTAAATCTTTGTCTAATTCTTTCTTATCTTTATAATCATCTTTCTGAGCAAGTTTAGTAGCAGTAGCATACATTACATTTTTTGCATCTTTACCATATGTGTCTTTAAATGATTTAAGATTCTTTTTCATGCCTTTAACGATATACTCTTTATGTTCGTCCTCATCATCGGTCATTTTCTTTTCGTCTAATACCACATTGTCAAAATAAGCATCTTTTTCGGTAACTGGTTCTAAACCACTCATGCCTTTTTTCTTCATTGCAACGGTGTCTTTCATTACATGATGTTTCATGTTTGCTTTGTAATCATCGTCAGCTGTTTTGTTATTATCATAACCTTGTTCTGCATTTTCTTTCTTCATGGCACGAAGTTTTTTAAAGTCTTTACCATCAATTTTATCATCATCATGAACATCAATTGATTGTTGTGCAGGAGTTAATTCTTTTGCTGATTTTAATACTCTAACGCCGCCATTGAAACTAGATGGATACATTTCATCAAGTTCTTGATGTATATCATCATTAGTAACAGTTGACATTGGTGCAGATTCGTTTCTAACTGTAACTCTAATGTTTGAAGGTACTGTACCAGATGCTGCTTCTTCTTCAGAATCTTTTCTTTGTGACATGAATTTTTGATTCTTTTTCATCTCAGCTTCATATTGGTCTTGATTCTTTTCAGTAGCACTTCTAGTGTTATCTGTTTGATGGTCTACACCTGATGTTTGCTTATCAGCATAGAAAGCTGGTTTAGCAGATTGACCAGGAGTTACTGATAGATTATTATACATTGCTTGTAGAGCTGGTAGCCCATTTTGTGCATAATCTTCACGCATCTGGCTAAATGGTTTTTTAGAATCAACCATTACGCCTCTCATTTTGTTTATTTTTGCAACATTTGATTTTGGTTTTGTATCTAGTTTTTTGTTTCTATCTATTTTTGATAGGTCTTTACTAGAAGGTCCATCGACCTCTGTTTCTTTTTCTTTAGTAGAAGCGCCATATGATTTACCTGTAACACGAGTAACACCGCCTGAACCGGGAGAATATTCATTTAGTTTTTCATCTTCATACATCTTCTTAGCTACTTTAGAGCCTTTACCTTTAGGAGCAAGCATCATGTTTTCTTTTTGCATTGCTTTTTTCTTTCTATCAGCTTCAGCTTTCTTCATGCCCATTTGAGCAAGAGACTTAGCTCTATCTATTCCGCCAGAAGGACCTGGATGATTTTTAGAATCAGCACCAGTATATGATACAGTAGTGACGCCGTTTTTAACTGTACGAGTTATTGCTTCGTCTAGTGTATCTTGAGTTTTGTCTTCAGATTTTTTTATAATCTCAAGAACGGTGTCAGAAACACCTTTTAACTTGTTTATTTCATTATTGAACAATTTATTTCTCCTGTTTTAAATCTTTGTAAGTTATTAACAATTCCATCTTCGTAATGCTTTATTAATTGGTGAGTCCGGATTTCTAGCATTCTTTGGATTCGTCAATTTCTTTTTCATGCCCTTCATTCTTCTACAAAAAGATAATCGTCTTTTAGCACGTTTACCTCCTGCTTTAGGTTTCTTCTCTGTCACAGCTGTCTTTAACTTTGAACCTGGGTTCTCACTGCGATATGCTTTAACTGCAGCTCTACTTAGGCCATCTGTTTTATCAGCTTTATTTATTTTCTGCCAATCTTCTTTAATGAATGTGGTTAGTGATTTCAACCTATTCCACCTCCACCCATACTTGTAATTCCTTTAAAGTTACCAAGTGCATTTCTTGCCTTCCATGTTGCTAATCTAATACCTTGATTATGTAATTTTTGGTTATTATTAGCAGATATTGATTCTATTCCATCTGCTGTACCTTCTTGAGATACTGGGTCAATCTTATTTCCATCTGCAGAAACTGTAAATGGTTTTTTTGGTTTTGCTATTTTAACATCACCTTGCATTCCTTGTTTATCTTTTGCAACATCATCTGGAAATGCTTCATCTTTTGTCTTATTTATTTTACCTTGTGGTATTCTCTTTTTAGGTCCAAAGTTAGAATTAAAAGACATATTAGGGTCTTTACCCCAAGATTCAGGTGCGGCTGTATGACCTAATGACATACCAGCTTCTGGAAATCCAGGTGCAACAGATTCTTTTAATTCAACACAATAACCAGGTCCTTTATCATTTAGATGAACCTTGCCTTGTATCTTATGAGCTTCTCGTGCAGCTGCAGCTCTAACTACAAACACCTTGCGTTTGCCGTTTTGCATAAGGTATTTAGTCATTCTTTTACTCTCAACCTTTTCAGTAAACATATCTTCAAATGATGCATTTAACTCTTCTTGCACTGAAGGTTGTTTGTTATCTGTAGTAACAGGAACTAGTGTATCATGAACTACACGATGAGATACTTTATTGTCTGTACCATATCTACCAAAGCCATAATAGTCTAATCCTAATCTTCCAGCTTCTTCTTTTGCTTTTGAATTTGGATGAGGGTGTTTTCCAGAATCAGGCACTTTTGTTAGTGTATGTGATGTGTCTTTACCTTGTAATTCTCCAGCAATCCATGATTGTGCCACTTCATTTTCTGGTTTCTGTTCAATGAAATTACTAGCAAATTTAAATATCTCTTGCATTTCATCTTTCTTGCGTTTTACGTCATCAGGACTTGATTTTCTTAAGTCTAGTGAATTATCAAATTCAACATAATTTTGACCAAACATTTCAGCTAATTTAGGTCTAGACCTTTGAACATGTTCCCATTTTGCTTTTCTGACTTCTTCTGGCACTGTACGACCGCCACTTTGGCCTCTTTCAATATTTCTTTCTGCTGATATATTATCTTCAGTATTAACCATAACCATTGCAGAAGTATAACCTAACTTTTCAAGAGCATCTTTAATGCGAGATATCTTCTCAACGTCTTCGCCTGTGCCATTAATAATAAGACCATTTCGTCCCATTAAAGCAAGTTTCTGTTTTAGTTCTGTAATTGATTTGGCTTTGCCTCTCACTGCATCTCTTTTACCTTTTTCAGATATCTTATCTGACATGATTTTAGACATGTTATTTTTATCTAATAGATATTCAAATGCTTTATCTGAGTTTATTTCTGTTAATCCTAGTCCGTCTAATGTATTTGATAATACATAGTCTTTACCAGAACCAGGTCCACCTGCAAGAAACATTGCTTTGAATATTGCTTTATCATGTACACCTTCTATTAATATTTGTTCGAACTTGGTATCTATATCTTCTCTTACTCTCATACCACTCCTTAAATCTTTGTATAGTTCTCTTGCATGTTGGTCTGTTACATGCTTAGGAACGCCTTGTCTAAATTTATTGTAGTTGCCTGCGGTTGCATGACCTCTAAGTTTACTTGCAGACATTCCTGCAGTACCTTTTGCATCAGGGTCTCTAGCGCCAGCATTGTGTAATTTTATTTGTTTGAAATTAAACATAGCACCTTTGTGTGTGCCATTATATTTGTTTAATAATCTTTTGAATTCTGGTATTCTATCGCCACCTGCAATCATATGCAAATGTGTGTTACCAGCTTTGTGTAATTTTCTCGCTTGGTGCAAAAAAGTAGGATGTTCTCTTGATGATGTTGTTATATTTGTTCTAGGGAAGAATCTCTTAGCGTGTTTTACTTTTTGTGCAGCTGTCAGAGGATTTGATTTTGCATCATTAGTATGTGATAATACAACATGATGAGTTGCTTTGTATCTTGCGGCTACACTTTTAACTTTATCAACTAACTTGGCGTGACCTGTTGTAGGTGGTTGCAGACGACCAAATGCCATAGCGGCATGACGCTCTTGTGCTTCAACTATTACATCTATGAATTCTTTAAATTTCATTCCCGCCTCTGCAGCAGTTAGTTAATGTGGTATTTAGTATTTATACCTTTTTGGAGTGAAATTATTCAGCTACAATAAAGGCATTACCAAATGGGTGTTCTCCTGTCCAATTTTCTTTTAGATGGCCATATTCATAATCAAAATACTTAATTTTAAACCCAGCTTCTACGATAGTGGTTAACCACCATTCTTCTGATTCTCTAGTAACATGTGTGATATCCATTTCATACTCACGAATACGATATCTCTCGCCATCACCTAAAGGAACTGCAACAAATATAGATTTACATCTAGCTCTTAATGATTTTAATACAGATAGAATTTCATCTTTTGGTATATGTTCTAATACATCTTTAGCAATGATTAAGTCCCAACCACCTTTGATATCTTCTACTGCTTCAATTTTAGATACATAATCTTTAACTTTTGGGTGGCACTTTTCAACTGCATATTCAGATACATCGACACCAAATGCTTCTTTACCTAATAATCTTAAGGCATGAACCATAAATCCTTTAGCACAACCAAAATCTAATACATTTTTAAATTCAATGTTGTTTATAATAGATGAGGCTTCACGAATACTTCTTTCTGGCATCCAACGATATTGTTCATAAGCACTAACTCTCTTACGGACTCCATCTTCATAGTAATCTTCATTAAAAACTTCATATTTTTGTGTCTTATCAATATAACTCATAATATCCTTTAAGCAAATTCATTGTGTCGTGTTGGCATTAAAACATCATCTATTAATTCATTTTGCATTGCATACTTACAGTATGAACAATCGTGTTGTCTTGTAAAGTTATCTACACCTTCTTGTGTGTTATAGAACTCTGTAATACCTTCAATATCACATAGTTTAAATTCATCATTCACACGATATAGATTTTCTGGTGCTAATTCTGCTGATGGACAAACATAAACATTTCCATCAGTGAATACAAATGGTTTAACACCGTGCATATAACAATTACTATTTCTTCTCTCGCCTTTGAAGTTGAAATCCGATAAGAAAGCGTATTGCAATTTACCAAATTCTTTTTCGTGGACTTTTATTAGACTTCTTATTTTTTCAATGTCTTGTTCTACAATCTTTGTTGCTTTGATAGCATTGAAAGCTATTCTAGTCGGTATTTTATTTTCTTCTACCCACATTAACATCTTTAAGAAGTTCTCTTCTTTATAATCATTTGATTTTAGTCTTCTTGCTTTATCATCGGACCATTCACCAGTTACATTTGGATTAGTTGATGTCTCCATTGCTCCGTCCCAAACATAGGCAGCTGAAATCTCGACATCATCAAGACCATCAAAAACTTCAAGATTATATTCATAAGGTTTTTCTTCGTCCCATGCATACATGCCCAATCTTACCCATGAAAACATATGCCAAGTCTTTATCTTTTTAAGTAAAGAACCATTTGTGCATATACCAATCTTCATACCTTTGTTGTAAGCGTATTCCACTACTTCATCTAATTTTGGATGAAGAGTCGGTTCACCTCCGCCAGTAAATTCTAATCCCTCTGCACCAAGAGCGTGAAATTGGTCAATCGCAGACTTCATCTGGTCAACTGTAAGCATTTCTTTCATTGCTCTATTGGCAAAACAACAGAATGAACATGTGAGATTACAAGGATTACATGGTGACATGTGAATCATTATTGGTTTAGGTTTCTTACCTTGTTGTAAGTCGACCAATCTATCCATATGTTTTAGTAATTTGCTTGTATTACTAGAATAGCTTCGCCCTTTAATTTGAGCATCATTATCTGATTTTTTCTTTACAAATTTTATTGTTTGTGTCAAATCAATCAATCCTTAATTCATCAGATTCTCTAAGTGTAACTTCATGTAATTTATATTCTGGTACAAAACTCTTAATATCTTCATCATAAACTTCTTTCATGAATTTAGGATAAACATCAGAGAATATATGTGCCATTTCTTTATTTGCATCTGTAACATCATAGGTTGTGTGTCTACCTGGATGATACATTGAAGCTGCATGTATTACACCACATTTTTCTTTAGTGATTGAGGATAATATCCAATCAAATCCATATCCACTTTTTACGTCATGATATTCCATAAACTTTAATATTTTAGGTATCAGTGATGAATGAATAAACACTGCCATGCCTTCATTAAAATTAGTTAAACTATATTTCATTGAAGTATCTTGATGAAGTATATTGTGACTACACTCTGAACCATGCATTGTAGATAACTGAAATATTTTAATATTTTCTTCTTTAGCAATCTCTAAACCACGATTCACATTTTTAATGTCAGTAACTAAGTCATCGTCCCAAAAACCAATATATTCATAGTCACGATAATCATAAGTCTCAAGAAAATGTTTTACCATCTCCCACTTAAATCCTGTGTCTTTTTGGATTATATCATAACTATCATCTTCAACCGGACAATCATTGTAACTATAAGCTACAACTGAATAGTCTCTTTCTTCTCCTTTTGTAGAACGCCAATGATTATCTTTATCATAATTCTCATGATAGTTTAGTGGTATTCCTACTGGAACAACTATTACATTCTTAGAATTTATGAATGTTTCTGCACCTGGTTTAGGCTGTTTCATTTTGTTCATTTGTAGCTTCCACCTTTTGCAATAAATAAATTTGTATTAGTTTCAATAAGTTCATCTGTTATTGTGAATGGTGTCTTATAATCATTACTCTTGAAAAATTCTTTTGCGGCCATGTCATGGTTAATAAAAAACATACTATTCTTAGCAACCAAGTCCGCATCACTAGTTTTAGATATTTCATCTGATATATCTTTTTTATATTCTAGGCCATATTCATTAAATCTATCAATCCAATAATCTTTCGGTTTACAATTTACATGATGATGTCCTGGCTGACCAGGAACTGCAGCCGTACACCAGATATATTTTGCTTGCTTAAAGGTTGATATAAAGTTTTTGATGTATTTTTCTTCTACATGTTCTAAAAATTCAGTTGAATATGCCAAATCAAATGATTCAGTAGAGTTATATTCACCTAAAGTATAATCATGTATGTGTATATACTCTTTATTATTTTTGATTGTCTCATCACCATCAACACCAATAGAATATATTCCAATATGGTTTGCGTACTCAACCATTCCGCCTGGTCCACATCCAATATCAATCATAGACTTTATATCATATTTTTGTTTAATTAAATCTAAGGTTGGTTTTAACATCGAGGTGAAATCATAATGTCCACCTAAGTGTGGTGGTAAAATAAATTGTTTATTTGCCATCTTTAAATTTCCTCTCAATAGATTCTTTCCATTCTGGTACTCTGTCATATTGATGTACTAATGCAAAAGGTTTTCCCTCTGAGGTACAAACCATTCCATCTTTCATAATAGGAGATTGTTCAAGAAGTTTATCGCCATATTCTTTTGCTATTTGTGGTCCTGTTGTGCCTAATTGTGCAGCCCAACCATCCTCACTATTTGCAAAATTTGTAATATCTTGATATGTCTTCATTTGTAATAATACATTTAGTGCAGCTTGGTCTGGACCACCACCGCCTTCTATATTATGATTAGTACTATTTGATAACATGTATATATTCAAAAACAAATCAACCATAGTATCGAATTTGCCAGAGATTGTACCTGCATTGTATATAGGATTATTAACACATTCTTCATGTACTAATGGACCAAAAGATTTCATTAGATTATTTGTTCCCCACTGCTCATCTTTATATGCAATAGATTCACAAGCAACATTGATTTCTTTATCACCAAGGTTCTCATCTAACCAAATTGATGGATTAGTTTGAAAGATAACATCTTTAACATCAGTTGTGATGATTCGATTATATTGACCTTTCATTCGTTTGAGTAAATACCATAGATGCAAGAATCGTTCTACAACAATCTGAAATTCTTCTTTAGGGTATTTGAATGTTTCTTTTTCTTCGTCTTTGCCAAATGCGAGAATTGAATAATCTCTTTTGACTAATTCATCAACTGTTTTATAATCTATGTTGTAGCAAATCATAGCTTTTGTTCCAGTAAAACCAGAACGGTCTAAAGAATTGACCCAAGGTTTGATTTTCTCAAAATTGTATCCTGTAATACAACCAATCACCATGTCTTTCATATAAATTTCCTTATATAATAAATATTAAAACTTCATTTTTACAGACTGCCAAACCCATTTGGATTATGACCTGAACCAGCATCTTGAACTGTTCGTCCGTCTTTACCTCTGTTTACACCTTTTGCTATCTTCTTCCATGTTTTAAAACTTCCTTTAGAAGTAGAGTAAGGTGTATCTTTCTTGTATTTATTCACCAACTCCGTAGTACCTATTTCGCCAGCGCCATACTCTTCTTTAATTGTTTTTACTGTACCATCTTTATTAGCAAGCCAAGCTTCAAACTTAATCTCTGGAAACATTCTTTGTAATTTTAAGAACTCACTTAGATTAGGTAAACTATCATCAAACAATCTTACACGACTGAACTGACCAGTCTTTAAATAATTATATATGATAATTGCTTTTGCTCTTGTTGTTGCTACGCCTTTTAATTTGCCAGCTCTTTCAACACGAACTTTATCAATATTAAAACCATGTTTTCTAAAAGTATCTAAGAACACTTTTTTATTATTCATATCTTGTCTAGCAGTTACAATGATAACTTTACTCTTTGGTGTAGCTAAAGAATTCTTAAGAATAATCTTGGCTTTTGCCATCATTCTTTTAATCGGTCTAGATTCTTTATTAAACTTCTCTGCATCTTTCATTTCAGAGAAATCAAATGACTCACCAGCTTTTAATTTATATTTAGAATAGGTGCCAGTCTCTAATCTTTTTACTAATTTCTTACCTTTTCTGACTAAGACATTAGCTGTAGTTTCAAATAGAGTATCATCTATATCAAATATAGTCAGTCCACCTAAAGCCTCAGTTTTCTCTGCAAGTAAGTTTTCTGTTAAGAAGGCGTCAAATTTTAGCAACAAACTATCCTCGTGTCAATGTAAGTATTTTTTGAATTTGTTGCTCAACTGATTCTTTACGTTTTGGCCAATATATGTATTCTTTATCGGCAGTTTTAAGTAGTTTGCTAAAGAATGGTAATACTAGTTTCTCTAGGTCTGCTAACTTCTCTTCATATTCCTCGACTGTTGAATTCTTTTCTCTTTGTGATTGTGTAGCTACATCTTCAATTACTTTTTTGTAATCTTTTTCAGATACAGTATCAAACACTGAACTGAAGCCGAAATCATCGTCTCCATATTCTGCTATAATTGCATTAATATCATATGCCATCTTTATTTACTCCAATTTTTGGCAGCATTAAAATTAGATTGACTAAACTCTAATCTATCTACTAATTTAACTGCATTACCTTTTAAGTGGTCAACTGCAACGAAACCTTCTGGTGCAGTTATTCTATAACCTGAATCTGTTTTAATAAATGTTCTCGCTACTTGGTCTACTGATTGTAGTTTATTAATTATCATCAGTTTAGCCTCAGTAACTCCATTTTGTATATCGAATATTCTTTTTAGTTCAACTGCATTATTACGGAAGAATCGCATCACTTCAGATTTCTTTAACTGGCGATTTCTTTTTGTTTCTGCTCGTTTAGCTTCTAATATCTCAGCATTCATTTGTTTTTCAACATCGAGAATGAGTTGTCTAGTATGTTGCATTGTATCTCGAATTGTTTGGCCTTCTCTAACTTTTTTATTATTGAATACTTTAATGTATTGTCTTATCACTGAATTGTCTTTAATTCTATTCATTACTGATGGACTTGCCTGTCTAAACAATTGACCAACATCAGACAATATTCTAGTGATTGCTTTAGTTTCTTGTATTGTAAATGTAGCTGTACCAGATGTATCAGTAAAGTCTGCATCACGAAACCAAACATCTTTAGTTGTACTTAAATTTTTAATATCTATATTGAAACTTGCTTTCATTTGTTCCATTGTTTGACCTGCATATGAGGTATGAAATACAATTCCTACATGAGCAGCTCTCATACTACTGGCTAATTTTGAATCAGCTGGTACTGCATATGTAATAGTATTTGGTGTAAATGTAATAAACTTTTCGCCTGAAATTGATTCAGTTCTTATATCACCTTTAGTAAACATCATATCACCTTGTAAGATGCCTTTGATACCAAGTTTTGGTAAATATCTTAATGATGTTTTTAGTTTCTTATTGAGACCTTCAGCAGGATGATTTTTATCTATATCTGCATTTGTATAATTTAGTTTAGCGTTCTTTGTAAAGACACTCTTTGTTCCAACAAAAAACTTTTTGTTCTCTGGATTAATACCAACAAATATTGCAGGAGCGCCGTCCCACTTTGTAGTGATATTAACTTTTGACGTAGAGTTTCCCGCCAACATATCTCTTAATGATTGTAAGAAGTTTATAGCTTCACGAGTACCTGCTACACCATTATCTAACACGATGTCTTCAAGATGTTCAAGATGTAAATTCTTACCTGAACTAGCTTCAGTAAGAACTTCTATTTGTTTTATTTTATCATTAAATTTATACATTTGTTCTCTTTATGGGTCCATTATAACACAATAAGCAAGAAAAGTCAAGCATTTGTTTGGTTCTATTTATCTCATTAAAATAACTTACCAAAGGGGCCAAATCGAGCGCCTTTTTTCTCTGCAAGATATAACATATCAGTTAATAATTCATTTCTTTTAGAATTTGTTAAATTGATAATATAACACACAAAATCTAATTGTTGCAATTTAGATGTAGATACACCATTACTTTGGTCTGCTGAATTAAATGATTTAGTCATATTATCAATAAACTTATTGTTAGTAATACCTGTATCTATATTATCTTGAAACTTTTGTTTATTAACCATAATAAATTTATCTAAATATTTCTTTTCTACATTTTTAAACTCATCAGCTGTTTGTGGGTATAATCGCCAGTTATTTTTAAAATCTTTAATACCATATTCTGGCAATAATGCTGCTAACATATCTAATGGTACTTTACCTAATCTGGCTGCGCCAGCACCTATCTTTGTTGGTTCAAACTTTAAATTATTAAAACCTTTAGAGTTTTGTCTTAACTGAAACTTGGCACCTGCTGTGCCTGATTTAATTGTAATTACTGTATCTGTAGTGCTTAATGTACCATCTGGTTTAGAAGTCATTATCATTCTAATGCTATCTAATTCAAGTTTATCAGCTTTTGGTATATTAGAAACCATATTTACATCTTCCCACCTAGCAGTTTTACCTGTAACAGCTTTTAATGATACACCTACAAGTGTCTTGTTTTTATACATCAACCTCATAGTATCGTTCAATTTACTTATACTAGGATTACTACCTTCAACACTTTCTTCTATTTCTTTTCTAACTTTTTTTTCATTTTTAATCATCCAAATATCAGCAGGATTCCATGAATCTTTTTTAGAGATGCCAAATTTTTCTATGATTAGTTTCGTTATGAAGTCCATAAAACCACCATCTCTATTAATTTCTGTAAAACCAGAACCTGCATATAAAGATTTTATCTTTAAACCTTGTGCATATAAACCTTGTAACCAATTATCATTGATTTGAGGATATACTTTTACCAATCTATTAAAGAATGGTTCATCTTTGGCTATTGCTTCAGGTGAGTTGTATGTTTTATTTTCTTGTAAAACTCTTTTCACCATCTCTAGTGAAGCTCGTTCTTGCATGGCAGTTGTAAATCCGTCTGAGGCATTAACTGAAATTTTACCTGTTTCTAAAAATCTTAATGTACCTACACCAAAGTCAACAACAGAAGACTTTTTACCACCACTAGTAACGATTTTAGCTTTATCATCGTTTTTTAATAAAGTTCCAATAGCCAAAAAGTTTTTAGTAGATACTTTTACAATATGAATTTTTGAAGGTGAAAATTTA
>Ga0308019_10000306_pt1 | contig 30537 bp, 25 predicted proteins | sample Neamet284_FD_203135 | JGI IMG/M metagenome (GOLD analysis project Ga0308019, IMG submission 203135) | Marine microbial communities from water near the shore, Antarctic Ocean - #284 | ecosystem: Environmental > Aquatic > Marine > Unclassified | place: Southern Ocean | collected 2014-10-01
CATCGACATCAAACCGTGATCTAGCCTTAGCACTCCCAGCCAATGGCCCAAGACCCAGCAGGAACACACGGTGTCCTGAAGCCAAAGCCACATCGCTTGAACAGGACACCGGCGCTTGCCTGTACTCAAGATCGGTCGCATAAGCACCACACACCCGTTCATGCAGATCATCTTCCAGCACGATGTGCACTTCCGTGCGCAACAAGCGTTCAATCAAACCGAATGTAAGCGAGGAAGCCTCGCCGCACAAATGGACGGTTTGGGTATGAGGCATGGACAAACCAACCGCCACTGACACATCAACCAATCGAGGATGTCACCTCTCACACCTGTAGGAATGTAAGAATTATACGCCATCAGAAACTAAATATTCACTCAGGTTTCCAATTGGAAAATGTAATTTTTAATTGGAATCGTTGTTTTACTTTCTTGAATCAAGCTGAGTCGATCCTGCGATAAAACAACCAGATTAAATCCCCATTCTCAAACAAATATCCTTGTATCAACACTGAGTTATTTCCACCTCTGCAATTGAAATATAGATTAAATGAGCAGCATTCGAAGATCAAAATATTCCAACGTACCATCCAGGCCCTGGCTCCCTAAAATTAGAAATGAATTCATATTGAAAAGAAAATTATACGACATCGGCTAAAATTGAAAGTTTGTGTGAATTTCAATTGGAACTCAAGTCGATTATACGACAAACTCAATTGGAAATCACTTTAAAATCGGGAAAGAGTATAAAGCCCTTCAAGGAAAGGCGAGGATAAGTCGGGCACACCCCGGCACAACGAGATGGGAAAAATGCCGAACGACAAATATGACATCCAGGAGCTACTCCAGAGAGATGTGTACGTGAATGATAAGAAAGTAGGAACGATCGTAGGAGAACGCCACCATCCTAACGAAGCCCGTGTGCGATCCATGCGGATTCAAGTGGATGCCGGCATCGCAGACGAATTTATGCGTAAGCCTGCTGAATTGGCACCTTTGCCAAAAGAACTGGTCCACAGCATCCGAACGGATGGAACTGTGAAACTATCGAAATCCATGCGAGAACTGCAACGCCGATGGCGAGACACCGTGCGCATCGACGAAAAGTTGTACGCACCTGATGAAATGCTTGACCGAGCTGTCCTCGACAATCAAGGACGCGAAATTGGAGTCATTACAGATCTGTTCAAAGTAAAGCGCACATACAAGGGCGTCATTGTCCAAACCCGAGTCAGCATCCAAAAGGAATTCGGAGTCGAAGCTCAGCTTCGCGTCCCAATCACTGCCTTTTCGCGAACACGAGAGCGCCTCGACGAAGTCGTGCTCTCTCGAACCTTCGACAAGGTACTGACCTTGCCTTCATACATCACCATCAACGAGATGGACGACGAAAGCGAGTGATTCCAAGCACAAGGATTCCGACATTCGCCACGCCGTCAATCTTATGACGGGGGGGTGAGTCGGCGGGTTTGCAGTTGCGCGGGTAGCTTAGTCGGTTAGAGCACCCGGCTGATAACCGGGAGGCCGCAGGTTCAAGTCCTGCCTCGCGCACTCTCTCCACAATACTCTGGCTTGTCCGCATCACTGGGAGCCAATACACCAAGTGATCTTGCCCGAATTGGAGTGAATCGTCAACCTTCCATCACTCGCAAAGAACATGAAGGTCCGGCGCTGGGGCTCATTACGAGGGAGAACATGGTCGTCTTGTCAGGCAGCAACGCACGCCTCTTGGCGTCACAACTTGCAGAAACCCTTGGTTGGGAACATCACTCCCTCGAAACTCGGCGTTTTCCCGACTCTGAGGGCTACATTCGAATTCCGTCCGAAGTGATCGACGCCGTACGAAAAGAACCCGTCGTCTTGGTCTCAAACACATTCCCCGACTCTGGAATTGTCGAAACATTGTTGATGCTGGAGGCAATCAATGACGTACGCAAAGGCAATTTAGCCAATTTGCGTGAAATTGGACCTCAACAATTGGAAGATGTAGGCCCCGGAACCCTGCTTGCCATCCCATATTTCGGATATTCTCGACAGGACAAACGGTTCAAGCCAGGTGAAGCAATTTCGGCGAGGGCCATTGGGCACCTCCTTGCCTCCCGGTGCGATGGCATCATTGTGTTTGATCTGCATGCACCTAAAGTGCTCCAGGACCTTCCCGTCCCGGTAGCCTTCACCTCCGCTATGCCTGAATTAGCAAAGCACCTCCAAGAGACCGTCAATCCTGACTTTATTCTCTCGCCTGACAAAGGGGCCATCGAGCGTGCCTCTGAAGTTGCCAAAACCATTGACTGTGAGTTCTCATACCTAGAGAAGACCCGGATCGACGCTCACACCATCATCCACAAAGCCAAGGATTTGGATGTTGATGGCAAGATTGTCGCCATTGTTGATGATATGATTGCAACAGGGGGAACCATTTGCCGTGCGGCCGAAGCTCTGCGCAGCCAAGGAGCCATCGAAGTTCACGCCGCGTGTTCCCACGGTTTGTTCACAGGAGGGGCGATTGCTCGACTGATTCGTTACGTTGACGGAGTCCATGCAACCGGCTCCCTCGCCAACCCCCGCGATGTCATATCCGGAGGTCCGGCACTTGCCCGGGGCGTCAAGGAATTATTCGCCACCCTCGAATGGGATTAATACCACTCAGTACGGCGATTAAGAAGATGAATAGGGCTGTTTACTGCACCGTTTCCCTGTTTGAGATCTGCCTTATCCTTCCGTCGTGTTTATATCCGCGCGGTTCTGCGCTTGGAATGCCTTAACATGAGGAAGATGTGATATCCAATGAGTGTACACGTGCGATTTGAACAACCTGAAGAAGTATCTGACAAGATCTATGACATGCTGCAAGCCAACAACACTGGCCGCCTGAAGAAGGGCAGCAATGAAGTGACCAAGACCGCAGAACGCGGTACTGCCCAATTCATTGTTCTCGCAGTTGATGTCAACCCACCTGAACTCCTTGCCCACATTCCATTGATTTGTGAAGAAAAAGGCATTCCATACGGCTACGTGCCTTCTCAAGAATACCTCGCTAAGGAAGCCGGTCTTCCTGACGGAGTGAAGACAGCATCCATTGCAGTCATGGAAATTACCAAAGGCGCTCAAGAAAAGTTCACCGAAGTCGTTGATTTGCTTAACGCACTCAAGGCTTGAACCTGAAGTTTGGAGGCGAAATACATGAGCGAAGAACTCAACGGATGGCCTGCTGAAGTCGTCGAAATTGTCGGACGTACTGGCATGACCGGCGAAGCAACTCAAGTCAAAGTCCGTGTGAACGATGCAGCTAATCCACGAGACGTCGGGCGAATTATCTCCCGCAACGTCCTCGGTCCAATACGTGTCGGCGACATTTTGATGTTGAAAGACACCGGTCGTGAAGCCCGTAAGCTCAACTCGAGGTGAAGTGTATGCCAGAACGTAGAATCTGTACTTTTTCCGGTGAAGAGATCGAACCAGGCACGGGCATGATGTACGTGCGCCGTGACGGAAGCGTCATGTGGTTCAAGAACTCCAAGGCTCGCAAGAACATGCTGAAGCTCAAGCGAAACTCCCGTCGCGTCAAGTGGACTCGCCACTTCGTGAAGGGCGGTATTCAGTGAGTTCATCTCCTGAATAAAGCAAACATTCCGCATAAGCGGAGACAATCTCAAAACTCCGAAGGGCCGTATGGCTCATAAAGGGGGGTCCAGTCGGACGGTTTGGTGAACTCCATGGAAACGACATATGTTATGATCAAGCCTGACGGCGTACAACGAGGACTAATAGCAGAAATTATGGGAAGATTTGAGCGAAAAGGGCTCAAACTCGTCGGTCTGAAATCCGTCGTCCCCAGCCAAGAGATCGCAGAAACCCACTACGAAGTTCACAATGAACGCCCATTCTACCCCGGGCTCATCAAATTCGTAACCTCTGGCCCTGTTGTCTGTATGGCTTGGTCTGGCAAAGACGCCATCACCGTAGCACGCACCCTCATCGGAGCAACCAATGGTCGCGAAGCAAACCCAGGAACCATCCGAGGCGACTTTGGCATGGACATGGGCTTCAACATGATTCACGGCTCTGATGCTCCCGAAACCGCAGCCTTCGAGCTCGGCCTATGGTTCCCAGAGGGCCTGATGGAATGGGATCAAACGATCACCGCTTGGGTCTACGAGTGAGTACCACCCCGATGCGGGGTTCAAAAGGTGATGATATGGACGAAACCGAACCGGATTCTCCAGATGAGAGCACCATTGAGCGAGGCCATAACCGCCAGCCAATTGTTTCCGTTCTCGGTCACGTTGACCACGGGAAAACCAGCGTCCTCGATTTGGTTCGTTCCGTTGGTAGCGAACGTCAAGCCAGCGTGATGAACCGTGAAGCTGGCGGCATCACCCAACACATCGGTGCCACTGAGGTGCCTGCTGATGTGCTCAACAAAACCTGCGAAGCCATGCTTGGCGGAAAGAAATTCAAGTCACCCGGATTGCTGTTTATCGACACGCCTGGGCACCACTCCTTCGTCAGTTTGAGGAACCGTGGTGGCTCAGTGTCTGATATTGCAATCCTTGTCGTTGACATCATGGAAGGGCTCCGGCCTCAAACCATCGAGAGCCTCAAAACCCTCAAAGAAACACGCACTCCATTCGTCATTGCCGGAAATAAGATCGACCGAATACACGGTTGGCGAACAACATCTGGTCGTTCGTTCATGGATTCGTTCAAAGAGCAACGCGAAGACGTCCAATCCCTGTTCGAAGATCGGTATTGGAAGATGCTTAGTCAATTTTCGGAGCATGGTTTCAACATCGAACGGTACGACCAAATCCGTGACTTCCGTCAAAATGTAGCCTTTGTGCCAATGTCGGCAAAAGACGGTGAAGGTTTGCAAGACCTTCTTGCCGTTACCGTCGGCTTGGCTGAACGTTTCCTCGAAGACCGACTCACCGACACCCTCGGCGCTGCGGAAGGAACCGTTTTGGAAATGCGAGAGGAGATTGGCATGGGGAAAACCATCGATGTCATCCTCTACCGAGGTGATCTCAACGTTGGTGACACCATCATGCTCGCAGCCAACGATGGACCCTTTTCGACCCACATCAAGGGACTCAAGCGTCCGAAGGGCATGGCTGAAATGCGAGATGCTGGAAAGCGCTGGGTCAACTTTGATCGGGTCGAGGCTGCTTGCGGTGTCAAAATCGTTGCACCGAATTTAGAAAACACAATTCCAGGGACCACGCTCTACCTTGCGAACACTCCTGAAGAGCGAACCAACGCAGAAGCCGCTATTCGCAAAGAATGGCGTGCTATTTTCGACACCATGCCAATCATGTGTTCGAAATGCTCAGAAGTGTTCCCACGGGTCCAATTCAAAGACCACACCAAAAAGGGACCCTGCAGAGGTGCAGAAGAGGAACGCAAGGGCGTCGTCATCAAGGCGGACACCGTTGGTGGATTGGAGGCACTTGGTTTCGAATTGGCCAAATTAAAAATCCCCGTGCGCCAAGCCACAGTTGGCCCCGTCAACAAGCGTGACATCCTGATGGCACATTCTGCTCAAGATCCACTCAACAAGGTGATCCTCGGGTTTTCGGTCAAAGGTAACACGGAAGTTGCAGAACAACTCCAGGCCGAAGATTCAGATATCAAATTCTTCACTGGCAGCATCATCTATCACGTGCTCGATGCTTACGAAGCATGGCGGGAAGAAACCGCAGAGCGGCTTGCTGCTGAACTTCGCGAGTCGCTTGTCTACCCTGGTCGGCTGCTCTATCTGAAGGATCACACATTCCGAGCAAAGGGCCCTGCCATCGTCGGCATGCGAGTCATTGGCGGGCGTGTTCACATCGGACAACGTCTGATGAAGCTCGATGGCACCCCCGTTGGCCAAATCAAGAGCCTACGTACCAGAGAATCAGAGGAAGTCAAAGAAGCAAATCAAGGCGACGAGGTGGCGGTAGCGATCAAGGGCCCAACGGTTGGGCGACACATCGAGGAATTGGACGAATTCTATGTTGATGTCCCTGAAATGCACGCAAAGCGACTCAAAAAAATTGATCTCAATCCCATCGAACAGGAAATTCTTGATGAATTAATTCGATTGCACCGGAAGGAAAATCACTTCTGGGGCCGCTGATGAGTGTTGGTGTCGAAAACGCAAACGGCTGACACATTGTTGACTTGCGACCCCCTCACATTCATATATGGAAGGGTGGGGTTGGTTACTTGTCCTTTGGAGGCCTTCAACATGGAAGCAGGATTCACAGCAGCACCCGCAATGGGTCAAAACCCCGGAACTCAAGATTTGATTGGTACTGTTTCGGCCATTTCAAACAGTTTAATGAACGAAGTCAGCAAGGTCATCATCGGTAAGAACGAGAACCTGCGACGGGTTACCGTCGGTATTTTGTCAAACGGCAACATACTGCTGGAAGATTTCCCAGGTTTGGCAAAGACCCTGTTGGCAAACACGTTTGCACAAGCACTCGGCTGCAAGTTCAAGCGAGTCCAATTCACCCCCGATTTGCTCCCCTCCGACATCATGGGGACCTACATGTACGATCAAAAGGAAGGAGAATTCAAGCTGCGAGCCGGTCCTTTGTTCTCCAACGTTCTGCTGGCAGACGAGATTAACCGTGCACCGCCAAAGACGCAAGCTGCTCTCCTAGAAGCCATGGAAGAAAAGCAAGTGACGATTGAGGGTATCACCCACAAACTACCAGCACCGTTCGTCGTTATCGCAACTCAGAATCCTATCGAACAAGAAGGAACCTACCCTCTCCCTGAGGCACAAATGGACCGATTCTTGATGAAGATGAGCATGGGCTACCCTGACCGAGCTGAAGAAAAAGCAATCCTAGCACGACGGAAGTTGCGCGGAAAGGACGGCCACGATGTTCTGCAAATCACCTCGCCAAAGAAGGTGGTTGCCATGCAAAAAGCCTTGGAAACAGTTCATGTTGACCCAGCCATCCTCTCCTACATCGTTGAAATCGTTCAGCGAACACGTGAAGATCACCGAGTTACCAACGGCGCTTCGCCTCGTGCATCCCAGTCTTTGTTCAAGACTGGACGTGCTGCTGCTGCAATCGCTGGACGAAACTATGTCATTCCAGACGACATCAAAGGCATCGCTTTGCAGATCATTTCCCACCGTATCAACATGAAGCCTGAAGCAAAGATTCGGGGCATTACTGGCATGCACATCGTGAGGAAGATCCTCTCGGAAGTCCCAGTACCCGTCATCCAACCGGCTTGAAGTTTGAACCGCTGTGGTTGCATTCAAAGGGGAGAACCCCTCTCCTCAACATGTACGAGGAGGTGAAAAGATGAACCCATACAAGATGGTTATAGCCGTTGCAAATCAAAAGGGTGGCTGTGCAAAAACAACCACTGCAGTGAACCTAGCTGCAGCACTTGCCAAGGGGTCACCTCGCCAGGGACTTCCAAAGGCCAAGGTGTTGCTGATCGATTTAGATCCGCAGGGAAACTGTGCCACTTCGTTTGGTGTTGAAAAGAAAAACGTCAAGAAAACCTCCTATGATTTACTCACCAACGATTCCGGTGAAGACCTTCCACTGATGGAAGAATACCTCATCGGTCCCGAGGAACTCACCGAATCAATGCAGGATGCTTGGAGCATGCGCAACAACAACAAGAAGGCACCGGATAACGTCTCAGTTGGTCATTTGTGGCTCCTTCCCAGTGACATTCATCTCTCAGGTGCTGAGATTGAATTGAGTCACAAAATTGGCCGTGAGACCCGACTGCGGGAAGCTTTGATGCCGATCATCGATGAATTCGACTACATCATCATCGACACTCCACCCTCATTGGGACTCTTGTCCATCAACGCCATGTGTGCCGCCAACTGGGTCATGGTCCCTGTTCAGGCAGAGTATTACGCACTCGAAGGATTCAGTATGCTGATGAACTCAATCAAAATGATTCAACGACGCATCAACCGCAACTTGAAAATTTTCGGAATTGCCATGACCATGGTTGATGCTCGATCAAAACTCAGTCGGCATGTTTGCGATGAAGTCAACAAGAAAATGCCGAATAAGTTGTTTAAAACCACTGTTCGTAGGTTAGTCAAGGTTGCAGAAGCACCCTGGAGTGGAGCACCAACAGTTCTGCTCAACAAACCAACCAATTCAGGTGCAGGTGCAGGTTCCCTCGAATACTGGACTCTGGCAAAAGAATTTCACCAAAGGGTGCAAGAAATGCGCCGAGAATTCGGCGTGAATGAAGAACCGCGCCTTCTTCTGCAAAAGAACAAGCAGTGAAAATCAGGCCTTGGACGGCTGGTGAAGGGTCTCAAACCGCTCGATTCAGCAACGCTTCCTTCGCGGGGGTTAAGTAGCCTAAACAACGCAGTCATGAGCAGGGATTGCGATGACAGGTGAAGGAATGACCTCTGTAAGTGTGAGTTACGAAGTTCGACGTCAGTTGAACACCATGCGGAGCACAAGTGGGCACAAGAGTGTCAATGAATTGCTCACTGACATCGTTCGGGCTCATAAAATTGCTAAAATGGACGGCGAAATTGAAACATTACGAGAACGGATGAAAGCCGTTGCAGATGTTGAAGTCGAACACCTGGTCGATCGTTTGAACCTCGCTCCATTCAAGGTGTGATCCCATGATGGAATGGCGACCACCTGGCTACGAGTTTGATGCTCGTAATTTGGTACGTGCCTTGTTCAGTGAGAACACCGACGAAGGAAAACTCCTCCAAGCAGCCGCATGTGGCTATGTCGAAATCTTTGCTCGCCCTCTTGCCTGGAACGGTGTGTTATGGCTGATTATGAACACCCTGAAGAAGGACGGAAAGCCAGTGTACACCGGTGAGGAATTAGGCGCTCTTCGAGATGCTTTACCGATTGTTTGGCGTTGAGACTGTTCAAGTGAATTGAATCACTTTTGCTTGTCAAGCCACTCTTGTCCGTACCATTTCCATTGGTCCGTGGTCCAACCCTCTGGTAGACCTGTTGCTGGAATTGGTGGCGCTGCTGCCGGGACTTCTGCGGCTTGTTCGGACGGTGGTTCTTCGGCCGCAACAGGTGCTGGCATACCTGCGATGGCTTCGAGGCTGTCTTCTTCGCCATAGAGGGTCGAAGCATCGATCGATTCGCTAGATGCATCATCGACATTGAGGTCTTCATCATTCACCGTGAAATCGAGGCTGACTACGTCTTCATCCCAAGCAGAGTCCGATTCAACCCCACCTTGGGCTGAAAGACCTGCAGTGCCTTCCAAAGCTTCCACTGAGGCAGTTTTCGTCCCCTTATCTGGGGGGAGGGCTGTCCCGTAAATTTTGATGTTGGCCTGAGACTTGCGTCGTTTACTGACGGCGCCAACACCAACGATGATCAGCGAGAGGAGCGCAAAGGCAACACCGCCAACGGCGATGACTTGCTTGAGGGTGTTGCTGTCAACATCGAGGCCCGAGTCGAGAAGGCCAGCGTTCTTGCTCGCGTTCCAGGCTGCATAGGAGTAATCGCTTTCGTTGGCGTCTTTGTCTCGCGACAAGTACGATTGGTAAGCTTCACTTCGCCAACCCATGCAGGCGTCGGAAAGATCATCGAAATTCAACATGCAGTGGTCCGTTTCGGTTTGAACCAGCGGACGACTGTCATCGTAATCAGTGTTGGAACCAACGCCGTCTTTATCGGCATCAAAGTGTTCATCTGGATCGGTATCCATGCCAATGGATTCGGTTCGATCAACCCAACCATCGCCATCAAGGTCTTCACAACCATTTGAGATGACTTCAACGAAACCGCTCGCCGACGTGGCGTTTGGAATCCATGCACGGGTGGAGTTACCGTATTCCCAAGGGCAGGCATCAGGCAGCAAGCCAGTGGTGTTGTCACCAAAGCCATCGCCGTCTTGATCGAGCCATTGTGTGCCTTGTGATGGCAATGCATCTGCCCCTTGTTCGACACCAAAGCCGTCATCGGGGTTGGAATAACCGTCAAGGTCGGTGTCAGAGCACCCATAGCGGTCGTATTTTGAAAATCCATTCGTGGTTGGGCAAGCATCAGGCATCAAGCCATTGGGGTTGCTCCCGTAGCCATCGAGGTCTGAATCCATCCACTGCGTTGGTTCCTCTGGGAACATATCCCCGTCGAGGCCCTGTTCGTTGTCACCGTAGCCATCGCCGTCCATGTCTTCCCACTGGTCAGCATTGTTTGGGAAAAGGTCGCCTTCTGTTCCAGCTGGGTTGTCACCATGACCGTCCCCATCGGCATCGACAAACTGAGTTCCGTCGTTCGGGAATTGATCCCCCATGAAACCGTCGATGTTGTCACCATAGCCATCCAAATCCTCATCGTACCATTGAGTGATTTCATTTGGAAAGGCATCGTTGGTATCGGTGACGCCGTCGCCGTCTGTGTCAAGATCGTAGAGGCGTATCTTGGAGTAGGAAAGGAAGGAGGTGACGATGTAGACCTCACCCGTGAAAGGGATGGCTGAACCCGTGACTGCCCCTTGCGAGGTGTAGGTTTCGCCTTCGACAAAGGTAGCCCCGTCAATCATTGTTAATTTTCCGTTTTGGGTACCTGCGATGTAGGTGCTGTTGTCAAGTTCCTCGAGGTGAATAATCGAAGAGCCATGGCTAAGTGCAAGGGTTTCCACCGCCCACGAATTTGTGTCATAGCGGTAAATCGCTCCGTTCGCTGCGCCGACGATGAGGTGGCCATCGTGATCTTCGAACAGAGCATTGATGATGCCGCCTGGTTCAGTGAGGGTGGTCAAGAGGGTACCACCGTTGTCAGAAATGTGAACTTTTGAGTCGTAGCCACCCAGCGCCATTCGCCCGTCAGCAAGAACAACGAAGGAGTTGAAACCGGTTTGAACAGGTGGAGAAAAGGTGCCAGTCGCCCCGTCAGAGGCGTATTCTTCTGCACGGCGCCGACCTGCAAAGTGCGCAAGCCACAGGTCGCCTTCGGAATCCCAATCCATGTCATTGACTGGAGCGTCAGTGGAAATGTTCCGGTTCGCAATTTGAAGGTCCATGTGAACCACAAGCACACCTCCGTCGTGGGCAACAGCCGTCAAGAGTTGGGCATCATCCAGTCTCGCTCCGTTGGCGCTTACGGCCAAATCGAGGTTCCAGAGAGGGACAAGTATCCCGTTGCTGAAGGCATTGACCGTGAGGTTACCCTCGACGTCGACGGTCAATACCGTCCCGTCATTCATGACCTCCCAGTGAACCAATTTATTCGAAGTCTGATGCGTGTATCCCGCATCGATCAGTTCCACATCGCTTGCTGCAACAGCTGGACCAAATGCCACCAGAGGCAGCATTGTAAAGGCGATGAGAAGAGCGAGGAAACGCTTCATGGCTTATCCCAATCCCTCAATCGATATGAAGGAGCCGATGCGCAGCATCAGTGGTTTATGACAGTCAAAGCGTTAGTCACTCGTCTTCGTCTTTGTCTTCTTCCACCTTGTTGATCTTCAATGGGGTCATCCGACGAAGCGGTGTGAGCGTCGTAGTTGAGGCGTTCTCCTCATCCACAGTCTCTACCATGGCCTTTTCTCGGCTCTTGCTCGGTGGAGCGCCGCGGGATTTTTTGGGCATCAGTTGCTGTGGCACAGGTGTGAGCAAAGCGGTCTTCACCGTTTCAGGTTCACCAGCAGCCGTCAACACGGTGGTGATTGGGCGCATAACAGCAGTTTCTTCATCCGCAGCAGCAGGTTCGTCGACGATTGTTTGCACAGCGTCGATTTCTTGGGCTACAGCTGCCTCCAACTCTGCTGTTGATTCGGGTACTGCCTCTTCGATGGTTGGTGTTTCGACTTCGGAAGCCGGCAAGGGCACGTCATCAATTTCCGGTGTTACGTTTGGCTGGACCAACTGTCCTGCAGGTTGCATCGGTGTTCGGACGATCTTTGGCTGAATGGGCTGAACCAGTGTTGGAGCACTGTTGGGTCCCAATGGGGATTTGATTGGCTTCACCAGAGGAGTACCGGGCATTGTCAATGGCTTGGAACTCGAAGGGGCACGCATGCCAGCAAGTCCCATTCGGGATTGCTGAGGGGCTTGTTCAGCGAGCATGCCCCGCATTGGCCGTCCTGCTGCTGCACCAAGTGCATCCGGGCGTGCGCCCAAAGCAGAGGGGTCCATGGTCGCCGATGCTTGGCCAGGAGCGTTTTGACCAGAGATGGATTGCATCCACATCTGTCGCTTCTCAGCACGTGTATCGGTGGATTGGAGGTCGTTGAATTCAGATTCTCGGGATTGATAGTCTTCTTCTTCGCTATCGATTTCGCCTTGAACTTGCTTTGTGACTGCGTCTCGCATTTTATCCTCGGCCATTTCCTTGAAGGCGTCCATCTTTTCGGTGAGCCCTTGCAAACGGTTGCGGATTTCTGCACGCTTAAGTCCAAGTTGGGCCTCGATCTCAGCACGAATGTGAGCCTCACGCTTTCGAACATCGATGAGGGCTTTGTTTCGCATGATCTCTTCACGCTTGTCGAGTTGACGCTCGAGTTGAACCGCGACTTCCTCTTCCTTGCGTTCCCTGAATGTGTTGAGGCGTTCTTCCATGTCGACTTCCAGTTCAAGGGAGGTTTCTTCCTTGAGCATGTCCAAGTCGGTTTCGAAGGTCAAACGCTCATTGCGCAGGCCGGCATCCACTTCAGACATGATGGCTTTGCGAGCGGATGCTTCACGGGATTGGAATTCGAGTTCGAGGCGTTCGGACCAGTCGGTCTTCTTCGAATCATATTGATCTTCAAGCTGCGTTCGTAGTTCTGCTTCACGTTCGTAGCGGAACCTTGCGAGCCGGTTTTGGATTTCTGCCTCTCGTGCGCTGCGGTAGGAGGTGAATTCCTCATCCATGCGGTGTTCAAGTTCGACTTCCACATCGGATTTGAGCGTTCGAGAGATGTCATCGATTGCTTTGGAGAAGGTGATATCGTACTTCTCTCGTAGCCTCGACTTCCGTTCAGCAAGCCTTTCAGAGTGGCGAGCTTGGAGTTGCTGCTCGATTTCAACACGCAGTTCATCACGGCGTCGAGCGATGGCGAGTTCAACATCCTCGCGCATTCGTTCTTCGAGATCGTCGGTCTCTTGACGAAGGCGTCCTTCAAGTTCGGATTGCAGTTGTTCAGCAATGTCCTCTTCCAAGCGAAGGCTGCGACGTTCGTATTCGGACTTCAAACGTGCCTCTCTCTGCTTTAGACGGGTGCGCAATTGTTGCTCAAGGCGGGTACGAATACCACGGCGAAGTTGTTCTTCACGTTCGGCTAGGCGAGCGCTGTGGCCTTCTTCTAAGCGAGAGATCTCGCTGGATTCCATTTCAGTGAAGCGGTGTTCCATCTCCTCATGGATGTCGGCTTCAATCTCACGGATTCGGTGCTGGAGTTGTTGGTTGAAATCGAGCGATAGTCGTTCCTTTTGAATGTCGAGACGTTGACGGTGTTCATCGTGGAGTTGAGCCTCGATTTGGGCTTTGAGTTGGTCGCGGTGTTCGTCGAGTCGACGGTCTTGTTCAACTTCGAACTGGTCGCGCATGGAATCCAGCTGACGGTTGAGTCGGAGATCGAGTTCACTGCGCATGCGGGATTCTTCACGGGCAAGAGCGTCATGCTCGAGCATGCTCAAATCCTGTTCCATGGCTTCTCGCATTTCTTTTTCGAGTTGATCAAGGGTCAGTTCATGCTGAACTGCAAGGTCGGCTGCAAGAGCTTCTTGCATGACTGAAACGCGTTCTGTGATCGCCTGTTGACGCAGGCGGCGTTCACGTCGTAGATCGGCACGGAGGCGCTCCTCTTGTCGGAATCGAGCAGAGGTCATTGTTGCTTGGTCGAGGGAACTGGTGGCCGTTGAAGTGAATTGTGAACGGAGGGCTGAAAGCGCTACTGTGTCCGCATTTTCACGCTTCTTGCGTGCTGCGTCGAGTGCCTCAGTACTCTTGCTTGCGCTCGGTATCATCGTATCCCATCCAGTCTTTCATGCTCGTCTCATCATAGATAAGGAGCGCGACGAGCGGGGGGCGCAGGGAGGCGTTTTTGGGGGTGTTTTTTGCCGACCAAACAATTGCCGAGTGACATCCTTTCAGATGGACAAAGCATCGACAACCCGAGCTCAGAATTTGACGTTAAAGGCGGTGCTGCAGGCTGGGCAATCGATTCGTCGAGCACCTGGTTTCTGCTTCATACGCAATTGACGTTCGCAACCTGGGCACGTGATTTCCACTTTGGGGATGTTGGGTGTGAGGGTGAAATGGTGAGTGCAGGAGGCACACTTGAGATGGGCTGGTCGCTTGTCAACGCCAACGATCAGCACTTTACCACATTCAGGGCAACCGACTTTTTCTTCCTTCCACTTGCGACGGGTGATCGGGTGATCGATTCGGACCTTGGCTGAGCAGAGGGTGCATTGCAAATCACCGAGGCCGCTTGGTAACATGCCTTCGCATTTAGGGCAACTAAGCGCCGGTGGTGCGACACGAGATTCAACGGTTGACTCTTCGCTCATGGACTCGCCTCTGTGTCTTTGTTCTTGATTTCTTGCACTCAGGGTACCTTAGCGTTTCTTTGCAATGAGGACGATGCTCTCTGGAAGGAAGTTCCATGGTAAATCGAGAATGATGCCATGCTGTTGGGCTAACACTTCGAGCATTTTCTTCGCCCCCACCTGATCGCGAGAGCCGCCCAGTTCGATGATTCGAACATCGCCACCGTTGTCCACGGCGGTTTGGAGCTCGGCTGATACCGTTCCAGGCGTGGAAGGGAGCGAGGCGGGGATAGGGCTTGGTGGAGCGACGTTGTTGGATGGGATGGCATGAAGCAATTCAGGAAGAGCAACTTGAGCAGCAACGCGCCACCAACGGGCCCGTCCTTGATCGCGATGGTTCTCGACCAAGCCAAGCGAGGCGAGTTTCTTCATGTGGTGGTAGAGGTTGTAGCGATCTACATCGAGTTGAGCTTCGATTTGAACCGTGCTCAGTTCTTCAGAATTGGATAATGCAAGGTAAACAGCTCGACGAGTTGGGTGAGCGAGGGCTGCTGTCACTGGGTCTGCTCGTACTCGTGCCATCTTCTCACCAAGAACGAAGAGTTGACTCTATGGTTTGAAGATGCCGCGTCATATTTTTTTCATGAAGCAATTCGTGTTCGCAACAAAGAGAACGCTGATTTGGTATCGCGCCACAATGAAATGAAGATGTTTCGAAGCAGGGCTGCACCGCCTTCAGAGCCTGCTAACCGAGCACCGTTTAGGATGACCAGAATCACCGATGCTTCGTGAATCAGGACACCCACCCAAAGTTGATCGTACATTTGTGTGATGACGGCTCCAACGAGTGCGAGCGTGATTCCGACCGTGATGATCAAGTTGCCAACAAGGATACGTTGCGCCCGTCGTGCCAAATCGATGAGCTCCGTGAGCATCTGTGGATCATCGCCTGGTACAAGCACATCAGCGGCTTCTAAATTCACGGTTTCACCGCTGCCAACGGCAACGCCTACATCAGCAACAGCAAGGGCTGCTGCATCATTGAAACCGTCGCCAACCATCATTGTGACCTTGGTTTGTGATCGACCTCGAACCCACTTCACCTTATCTTCTGGAGACAGACCACCATGGGCTGATTCTTCAGGGAGCCCCACGCTCTTAGCGAACGCCTTGACGGCCGCTTCATTGTCACCTGAGAGGATTTCAACCGTGATACCGCGTTCGAACAAGGAAGGAATGAGCAGGTGGCTTCCATCTCGAGTGTCGTCGTGTATGAAGGTGAACAGAGCAAGTGCTTCTCCATCGCGGGCCAGCAGACTGGCCCCATGCCCTTTGGATTCTGCCACTGCATAAGCTTCCTTGAGCTCCTTGCATACGCTGATGTTCAAATCGCCTGCACGGTCATAGCGCAGGAAGGCGACGTCTTTTCCACCAACCTTGCCTCGAACGCCCGCTTCAATGTCTGCAAGCACATTCACTTTGGTTGGCACCAATGATTCTTGGCGCACATAATCCATCACCGACATGGCGTATGGATGCGAGGAACGTGCTTCGAGGCCTGCTGCCAAGCGTAAGGCACCGTCCCTCTTGCGTCCTTTCGCCATCACCACTTCCCCAATGCGGGGTTTTCCGGAGGTCAGGGTTCCTGTTTTATCCAAAAGAACGTGGTTGACCTTGGAAAGTCGCTCGATCACATCACCGCCTCGAGCGATGGCACCGATGTGGGCAGAGCGGGCGAGGGCGGCGGCGTGTGGGACTGGCGTTGCCAACAACAGGGCGCAAGGGCATGCAACAACCCAGAGCAAGAGGATGATCTTCCAATCATCTGGGAACATGAATTGCCAAACCGCAAAGGCTCCAAACAACACAATTGGGACCCAGATCGCCGTGAACCGTTCGATGAGGTTTTGCAATTTTGGTGGCTCTTCTCGGAAGGTGTGAACCGCATCGATCAGACCCGAAAGGCGAGTATCATCGCCCACTGCAGTCACTTCGATGATCACGGGCCCGCGCGCCAACACAAGGCCTGCTTGAATTTGATCGCCTTTGCTCACTTCCACGGGAACAGATTCACCAGTGAGTGGGGCCTTGTCGAGTGCACCGTGGCCTTCGACAATGGTGCCGTCAGCTGGAATCAATTCACCACTTCGGATTTCTAACTGGTCCCCATTGCGAACCAATTCGATGGGGACTTCTTCATGTTCTGCATTTGGATCGGGAAGCGCACAACCGTCTGCGCCAAGAAGAGGCGCTGAAGCAGCCATTGACAGAGTGAAGTTTCCTTTCATAATCGCTGCTGAGACTTTGTTACCGGTTGATTTGACACCGGTGAGGCGGCGAGCCTTACGGGGTAAACGGTCAAGTCCACCTTGCATGGCGTTTCGGGCTTGCAACAGCGCGTCACCTTCGAGGTGAGCGGTGAATGCAACCAAAATGGCGACAATAAGGGCTTCTTCCCACATGTTGAGGATCGCCGCGCCAATGACGGCGAGGCTGGTGAGCACTTGGAAGCCCATCTGCCGATTGGCAAGACTTGCGATGGCTTCTTTGAACATTTGCGAGCCACCAATGAGCAAGCCTGGGACTGCAATGACACCAAGCATGGTGTTCGACCAGCCAAGGATTTCTCCTAAAATGACCAAGGCAAGCAGTGGAAGGGCAATTCCTCCGCCGATCAGGCGCCACTGATCTGGACGAAGCCGGTCCGACTGTGTTGTCACGAGTTTGAGCGGTGTGCCAGTGATGTGTTCTAAGGCGCGATTCCGCTTCTCAAACAACTCCATTGAGGCGTCTGGTACCAGTTGTAGGATGATACGGTCATCATCAGAGAGTTCGACATCGAGCACGCCGGGTTGCTGACGCAACACCTTGCCCAACTTCCGACGATCAACGCCATTTCGCGCAGCAACTGCCGAGGCTTTGGCACCCACCAGTTCGTTAAATTCGACATCAGGGGCGTGGCCAAGCGAGCGAAGAACAGAGGAGACTTCAGCCAAATGGCCATGTTCGAAATCAACCTTCAAGCGGACGGTTCCAGCGGTTGCTGAGACTTGAACTTCATCCGTTTGCTTCAATGTTTTAAGCGCTCGAACCGCTTTTGTGGCACAATCAGGGCAGTCCATGCCCAGCAAGGGCCAGCCCACTTGGAATTGCCCCGTCGCCTGCTCGATGATGGTTGCGTCAAGGACTTCGGCATCCAAGATTGGTTGTTCTTTTTCTGGCTTCGATAAGACGGCAGGTTTTGGCTTCTTTCTCGATGTGGTTTTTTTGACAAGAGGGGCAGGCTTTGGAGCGCTGTCTTCCTCGAGCGATAGGAAGACATCCTCATCCGCATCGCTGACCATGTCCTGCGGTGGATGCCCCCCCCAATTAATGCCTACGCTTGGCTCCTCGGCAAAAGGTCAACTGCGAGAGATTAGCAGGCGAATCTTTACGCCTACTTCTTTCCTCGCAGGTTCATGGAGTGGCTTCCCAAAGGTTGGCGACCAAAGGTTGTCGCTGTCGATATCGATGGCACCCTCACCGATGGGAAAAAGCAACTGGACACCGGTGCAGTTGAATCGCTGCGAAGACTCGAAGCTGCTGGGATACCGGTTGTATTAGCCACTGGAAACGTACGCGCCATCACCTATGGGCTGTGGCGCTTCCTCAACTTGAGCGGCCCAATCTGTTGTGAAAACGGTGGTGTTCTTTGGCACAAGTCTTGGGATGGACCCATCGTACGCGCTGACGGCAAGGAAGCGAAGAGAGCTGCTGAGTGGCTATCTGAAGTCATTGAAGGGCTTGACTCAGGCGGAATCCAGACAAATGATTGGCGTGAAAGCGAGTGGTGCTTGTTTCCCGATGAAGATCTTGCTGCTGTTCAACACCACATTCAGGCCAGTGAATGGTCTCATCTTTCCGTGGTCCGAACCGGCTTTGCAATCCATTTGATGGAACCTCACCTTTCCAAAGGGACAGGGTTGGAAGTCATGTTCGAAAAAATGGGCTGGTCTGCGAACGATTTGCTTTGTGTTGGTGATGCCCCTAATGATTTGCCAATGTTTGACTTTGCTCATTGGTCAGTGGCAGTTGGTGGTGCGTTTGAAAGTGTTAATGCGGCGGCAGATGTCATTTCCCCTTACCCGCACGGGGCCACATTCGCACCCCTCGTCGATGCTATTTTGCAAGCAAAATGAATCTGAAACCTCATTGTTGCCTTACGAACGGCGCCCCTTTGGAAAACAGTCATTGATATAGTGATTCAACTGCAGGGGAAATCATGGCCCTCGTATGCAACATCGATGCTGCAGGAAAAGCAGCCCGCCTCAAAAGCGGAATCATAGGGACACTCGGTGGAGTCTTCATCGGGGCCATCACACTTGCAGGCGTTGTTCAAGGGCCCGTTTGGTGGATGATCACAGCAGGAGCACTCTTTGGTGGTGCTTTTGCAATCTTTGAGGCTCGAGCAGGTTGGTGCGTCTTGCGCGCCATGGGCATCCGAACACCGTTGTGAACGTCACTCAAACTCGATGAGGCACTCGTCCTCATTGCGACGATGACAGGCAACGCCGACCAGTGTGAGAAGCAAAATCGATTCCAATCCGCTCACGGGTGAGGGGAGCACTTCCGAGATCATTGACTCTTCTTCAGCCATTGATTCTCCAGTGTGCCATTCAAGTGGTTCGTAATCTCCAATCTCAATCATGAACCAGTCCAGGTCCCGAGGGAGTGATTCCGTGAGGAATTCATGACCTTCTTGATTGACTAAGAAGTCATCTTCAATTCGTACACCAAACCAACCGTCGAGGTAAATCCCGGGTTCGATGGTGATCGCATCCCAGACAGCGAGGGGTTGTTCATTGTATGACAGACCAAACAGGGGGTCGTCTGTCCCTCCAGAAAGCAACGGAGGTTCGTGAACGCAGATGCCAAAGCCATGGCCCAAACTATGGATGAAGTATTCTCCATAGCCTTGTTCTTCGATATGGGTTCGAGCAATGTCGTCAGGTAACCACGCTGGGGTACCTGCTTCAATCACTGGGAAGGTGAGGTTTTGTGCATCATAAACGGCCATATAGACTTCGATAATTGTTTCATTTGTGGTTGGTCCCACAATGTATGTTCGAGTCACGTCGCTGACCCAATCGTTCACGCGTGCCCCCAAATCAACCACCACGACATCGCCAACCTGAACCAACGTTGGTCCTGCCCCGTTGTTGTCTGGATCGCCGTGCGGGATCGCACCATTGGCGCCACTGGCCACAATTGTATCGAAGCTCTTCCATTCTGCGTTTGAACCGTTTTCTACCATGGCCCGATCGATTTCTTGAGCAATTTCAAGTTCAGTGAACTGTTCACCGGAAAGAACACGCCAAAGCATATGACGCGCTGTTTCGTGACCGATGCCGGCCAGTCGAGTGGTTTCCCTGATTGAATCATCTTTGTCAGGAGAGATCCCGGTTGGTGAAGGGAATTTGCCAGCCAGCGCATTTGCTGCTTCCGTCTCACATGCAGACACAGCCGGTGCAAACACCAGCAACCCAACCAGAAGAAGAGCAACGCCTCGCATGAGACGACCAGGCGCCACCCCGTCATCAAGTGAACGGGTGCGACCCCGCTGATTGCATCGTCATTCAACGGTCAATTTTGCCATCCAAATCAGCCTATGCACCTTCAAAAATGTGGAGGCTAACACAGCATCGGATTTCCGCTTAGAAGAAAGGTCGAGTGCAGAATATGGCCTGCCTTCGGCTGACAAAAAGTGGGGATTTCCACCCCTGTTCGGACCGGAAAAACGACCTTGTTTTGTGCCGGAAGAGTGCCTCAGAAAAAGGGGCCTTACTCATACTTTAAGCGAACGCAGTACAGCGTTTTTAAGAGAATTAATGCCGGGGGCAGGATTCGAACCTGCGAAGCTTTACGCAGAGGATCTTGAGTCCACCCCCTTTGACCGCTCGGGAACCCCGGCTTGTGTTCTCCGCTCGGACCTCCTGTTCTTGACTATTGCTCTTCATCAAGTACATCCAAATCTTTGGGTCGAGGGGGCGGTTCACTCCGGCCAATGAGGGCTGCGTCCACTTGTTTCTGTGTGAACTCGGCAAGGATTTCCTGACGGCGATGAAGGGTGAATATGAGGACACCTGCGGCAAGGAAGACCACTAAAACAGCAAATCCAAGGGTGTCTAAACCTCTGTTATTGGTTTGCTGATTCGCTTGAACTTCGCCCATCGGCAGGGGGATGGTTCCTGTCACATCGATCAAGACGACAGCGAGACCCAACCTTCCAGTGGTCCATGTTTCCAAACTCCAAGTGTATTCCACCCATGTGCCTGGTGCGAGTTCTGTTGTGTTGGCTTCAAGGATACGTCCGTCAGCATCTTGCAGCTGCACAGTGATGTTGCCGGGGAGCAGTCCTCCATTCGCAACCCGAACGAAAATCGAAATGTTTTCACCGACCACCGGGCGGTAAGGTGTTACAACGAGGTTGTCAAACCGAGGTTCAAAAGCAACCCATCTGAATGAAGGAGACAAGGGTGCTTCGATGGTTCCGTACCCTGTTATGTTCCGGCCTGCACGGTCGGTCGCTGAAAACCACACCTCCAAACGGTCGTTGCGTTCAAGCACAACCGAAGGGGATGGTTGTATGTTCACTTGGCCCGCATAGGTGTTCGTGGTCCCTTCGCCTGCCGATTTCTCGATTTGGGCCGAACCGTTGCTGCCCTGAAGAGGTTCACCGACCCGTCGGAATTGCCAATGCATCATGATCGGTCCCTCATCCAAACCTTCCTGGTCGCTCAAGATGACAATGATGTCCTGCTCGTCCAATTTGTTGGAATCGACCATCGCCAAAGTCCCTGGGGGGACGGTGAGTTGCGGCGAGTTTTGATCGATTGTGAAGTTGAAACGATGGTCATAAACGAGGAACGCCCCGTCGATGATTACATCGATGAACCCAGAGTTGTGCTTGACCACATCATCGCTGATGTTGATCATGGTTTCTGCAACTCCAGTTTCGTCAAACGTGAGGTTTGAGGTTCGTGAACGTTCCCCATCGGAAAGAACGAGGTCGATCAAAAGGGTGGCTGGTACGTGTTCAGCCCGGACATCGGTGTCGGCGTGGTTCAGCGTCAAAATCAAACTGAGCACGTCATTGCGGTGGAACCAGAGATGATCTCCCGTTGTGTCTCCAATCGGTTCAGTGAGGTCTTGGAAGAGAACCGAATGCACTTCCAATGCTGAGGTCATGTTCCAAGCAAAAATAGTCAAACGCGACAGTCCCAAACCCAAATCTTGCCCTTCATCAAACACCTTCAATGATGGGACGGCATCCATCGAAAGAGGCGAATCCATCAGCCCCCATGAGAGGCGGAAGGCGATTGTCACAACCCATGTTTGTTGCAGACCTTGTTTCTCAATTGATACGGAGGGCGTGAGTTCAAAACATGCCTCATCGAACACGGTTTCATCAAAACGGGGCTGGTATTCGATAAAACAGGAGGTGCTCTGTTGTCTTCCAAGAAGAGCGAACTCGATTGCATCAAGGGAATTGATTCCATTGCCATCCGTTATGGAAAAGCTGAATTTGTGTTCATGGCCCAAAAGAAGCTTGCCATTCATGGCGTCAAACATCAAGGTCTCAGTGTCGATAAGGGTGTCATACCGTTCTTGGACATGCACCGTTCCCAAGTCATGTGCTTCACCATAATCGCCTCCGCCTTCCAACAGATTCCCAGCAAGGTCGACTGCTTTGATGACCACACTCGCCCTTCCTGAAGAGGCTCCACCGGTGATTTCAGCCCAAGATAAGAGGGGTAAATCGACGATGGCGGTGGTCAACCCGCTGTTGAAGGTCACACTCTGAGTCGTGTATTCGTTTGCGTCCATGACCCCATCCAGATTGATGTCATCCTCCGCTTCTAACCACGTGTGGAGGACAAGGGAATTCCCCAGCCCTTCAGCGTCTTCAAGGGTCACGCGAAGCGCAACATCTTGCCCTTTCATCCAGACGTGGTTGTCCGCTGAAGCATAACCCCCGGGGTCGAGAGCAAGGAGTGAAATCGTGCTGGGGGCAACCCGATCATAGAGGAAAGGAACATCGCTCGAACGCGCAGTGTGGTCGAGGCTTGTGCTGGAATCAATGTTGGTTGGGCCAGTCCGCTCAATGTGAGGGGAGATGAGAATGCGGGTGCCGGAGGGAACGCCTTCTTCAACCGACGGTGAGGCGATTGGAATCGAGAAGGCCCCGTTCGCATCGACTTCGACAAACCATGATTCGGACCACAGCACTGGTGTGCCAATCCATTCGTTGGCCCCGCCGCTGATGTTGGCGGGTGGCACGGCTTGGGCTTCAATTCGCACCCTCGCCTCTTCTTGGCCCACATAGGATTGGGCTATGCCTTCGAAGCGAACAGCACCCGATGCAACCAGACTTTGACTGGCGTTCAGATGGAATGGCCATTGTGGGTCAGACCAATCGTTGAGGTTACGTTGCGTGTTGTCGAAGACGACAAAGTCAACAACTTCCAAATCGTTCTCAACTTCATTGAACACGGTTTGCCTGTATTGATGAGCGGGACCGGTCGCGAGACCATTGGTGTCAGTGGCATGTGTAAGGACGTGAACATCATCGATGTCATCGAAATCCCATGTGCTTTGAATCGCCCATGTGACATTGCACACATTCAGGCCACAGGTGATGCTTGAGAGGTTCGACAACATCTGGGCGTATGCCGCACCGCCCAGTTGACGGAATTGAGGGCTTGAATCAGCATCGATGATTTCGAGGTGGACAAGTGCATCGGCTTGATGCTTGGTGGGTGACAACATCAACTCAATCGATGTAATGTCCGGGGCATCTTGACTGGGTTCGTTTGCATCACCCCGCCAATGTTGCGTGTGGAACACGACCGATTGTTCAGGCAGCCAGCGTTGGTGTGCAATCGGCAAGATACGGTCCACGAGCAAGGGTTGGCTCAACGCTGTGAGGTTGACGGCAACCGCCCCGAATTGGGTCGTGACATGGAGTGGAATGACAACAGGAGATGATGCATTGACGGCTTTTACTTCGTTCATGACGCTGTTCAACACCTCATCAGAAAGAACACTCACAATCTTCTGCTGTGCTGGAACGATCACTGCTTGGCTGAACCTTACGTTGAATGAACCACTCATCACAAGTGAAAGACTGCATGATCCAAGGTGAGCTGTGGCTCCTTGCGCCTTTGGAACACATGTTGCTGAATGGGTCACACGATGATGAACTGTCGAGGTGTGTGCCGGCACCGAAACACTCGGACCTCCTTGCTGAACCTCAATTGAACCGCCAGTGCCCGTGTTTTCGACCTCCATTAAGAATTGGACATCGTATGCCATTTGTGCGGGCAAGTAGGGGGCGTTGATTGGCATGAGCCAAGACAGTTCGGCGGTTTGATTTCCACTCTGCATCACTTCCAACGAGCCATTGACTGCTGGCAAGAAGCCCGTCTGACTGCCATTGAACGCGTGGAGGCCTCGGGTGAGTCCAAAACTCTGGTTAGCTCCACCGATTGGCCAATCAAACAGGGCGGTGGTGTCACCCAATGTTAGAACGGGTGCATGTGGTTCTAAGGAACACTGTGGTTGGAAGGTGAAGCCATTCGAAGCAGTTCCTGCACCCCATGAAAGGGCCAATGGCGTGGTGAAACTTGGTGTGGATGTTCGAGTAAGAAGCCTACGCACCACTGGTTGATCCAGGGGGCTGTAAGTCCAAGCATCGAGCGAAAAGCCAGGGTGATTTGCCGATAGGTTGTCCCCATAGGTTTCGAGGACAATGCTCTGGAATGGGCACACGGCTTCCAAGGTCCACAACAAAGAGACTGCTGAAGCAGCAACAAGTTGTGATTCTTGATCGATGCTCAGGGCGTTTAGACCGACCCCTGAAAACGGAGAGAGTTTGTGGTGGTAGGCATCATAGTAGCTAACGGAACCGACGGTGAGGCGTTGAACTGAGGGCGTGAGCAGGGTTTGATTCGAGGTGAGGTGCACGCGTAAATGCAGCGAAGGGTGGCGTTCTTTATCCAGTGCGAGAAGGATTGGCAGCGAGCGATTTGCATACCCGTCTAAAACCGTCCCGTTTGCGTCCAAAACATCGAAGTGGATCGTTGTGTTTTCCGGTTGAGTGACAAAACCGTCAACTTGGCCCCACCCGAAAATCGGATGAGGCGACAATGGTTCAGAAACCCACGTCCCTTCAGGTTCGTAGACATCGATTTCGATGCCTGCATCATCGATGTACCACCCATCCAGTTCGATCAATTGATCAGAAAAGAAAGTGAAACGGGCTCGCACTTGGGACCCAGATAAATTCGACACATCGAACGTCTTCAGATCGAAGCCTCGGTTGCCTTGGTGACAACCACCTGGGACATTGGAACCATCGATGATGCCCTCGCCAAACAAAGGCGAATTGCTGTTCACGGTTGATATTTGATCGTGAAATCCATTCAGTGTTGGGGGTATGAACCACCAATTCTTCCCGCCATCGGTGGATATCGAAACCGCCCCGCCGTCCCAACTGGCCTCCGTGCACACCCAACTTCTGAACGTCAAGCGAGCAGTGGAGTTCACTGGTAAGCTGTATTCAGGGGTGTAAAGGTGGGTCAACATGTCGTTGCGGTATTCATCGTCAAGATAGATGCCTGCCCCCATGGCTCCAGAATGCCATTGCCCGGGACCGAAACCTGATGCGTTTGATGTTGCACCAACTTCCCATCGGCGGTTTGTGCTTGCATCGAGGGACCAACCTGCGGGGAGATTGAAACTGACTTCAAAGTCCTCAGTTTGAGAGGTTGGGCCATTGTGGCCAAGCGTTGCCGTCCACTGCCATTGGTTGGCATGCGTGGGCAGGTAGGTGAGCCAACCGTCGTGTGAACCATTGGTTTGACTGGGTAGACTGCTGAAATTGGCGAGGGTGGTTTTGCTCTGGCTGGGGCTGCCGCGGTTCACCCAGATGCTGACATCATCGATGGCAATGCCTTCCCATCCACTCGAAGCAGTCCCGCCGAAGTTGTTCTGGCCGTCGGTTTGGACCCAGAAACGGAAAAGCACATTGCTTGCATTCTGGGGGCTGGTTTGATTCCATGGGAGGGTGTAGAGTATGGGGCACCACTCATCGTTTGAATCGGCACCATTGAAGAAAACGCCGTTACAGATTGCTCCATTGCTTGGATGGCCCGAATAAATGGAGATGGGGGCGTAGGTGGAACCATTGTCAAGAGACATCCATACCGTGAGGTGATCCTTTGATCCGCCTTCAATGTCCCAGTTGGAGGAGATTTCCAATTCCACCGTCGTTCCAGTGTGGTTGGTTAAGTCTGCAGAAAGGGCCAGTTGCCCCTCCGCGTTCGGAAGGTAATCGCCGGAGAGGTTGCCATGGAACCAAGCGCCTGGAACATCACCCTGGTTTTCCAAGATCATGCCATCGATGAACCATCCACCTCGGTGACCAATGGTCGAATCCGTTGCATAACAAAATCGGATTTCGACGGTGGGCTGAAGCTGTGAAAGGTGTGCATCGAGAGTGAATGTGGCGTTCGACCATTGCGGAGTCTCCCCGTTCCAAACAGAAGCTGGCGCCCCTGGGAGTGAGGTGGTGCCATTCGAGCCGCCCAATGGAGGTATGGCGACCCATGTTCCTGCAGCCGTTTGCACTTCGACCCACGCCGCATCGTTGGTGTTGAGGGCCAGCCAATGCTGGAATGAAAGGGTGTAATTGTTGATGAATGTTGGAGCATCATAGGCAGGAGAACGTATGCACCCCGACATCTCGGGACCGAGGTCGCCAAGACCGCGGGTTGAGAGCGCGCTCAACGAATTCGAACCATTGGTTGGAAGCATCATGCTGGATTGTGAAATCAACGGTTGGATTGTTGGCTGAACAACCGCCCATGCTTCGTGATCTTCGCCGACACCCATCCAGCCTAATGGAGAAGGAACCGTTGTTTCGAAATGGGCGATTGTTCCAAGCGAGGCTTCCGTGGCCAAGGTCAATTGCCCTCCGTGTCCGATGCCATTGGTTTGCTGATGCGTGCCGTTCCACTGATTGGAGGAATGGACGCCAAAGTTGGTCCCGTTGGTAGATTCTGAGGACCACAATGGCGCTAAGGAGACGGAACCTCCAGTGAAGGTCCGATTGGAAGCAACGCTCAAAGCCCCTTCAACAACCGCTTCGACCGAAGTGGTGTTTTGTTGTGGGATGAAATCGGCTTGACCCGTGCCATGAGGGTTTTCTTCTTGCGCCCAAGTTGGTACTTCTGAACCCGCAACAACAGGACTAAGGCTGGACAGAAGCATCAACAGAACAAACGCAAAGCAGGAACCAATGGAGTTCCATTCTTTGGTCAATTTGCGCTCTTCTGTGTCCATTCAAGACCACCTCGCTATCGCGAGGTGAGCCATTCGATATGAATCAACGCGCTTGATGATTGAGACAATGGCAATGAAGGGTTCAAAGTATGTCGCCCGTACCGTTGGCTGATGTCAACACACGGCAACCTTGACAGCGCTCAGTCGCGTGAGGTTGAAGAACAGTTGTTTTCGACGCACCGGCTCCAGTCGACCCGCCATATGCCAGTGGTGTTACCTCGTCAAGACTTTTGGTCAATGGTCAAGCGATTGCTCAACACCTTGGACATGGAAATTCAATCCATGCTGAGGAAAGGCATCACCGGTATGCGGCTTCAAAACCTCCAGAAACGTCAAGCAAACATTCGGCACATTGCTTCAGAACTTGCCCGGAAAAGAACCGTTGCCGTGGTTCAACACGTATCTTCACAATCGTTGCGGAGTTCAGCCCAGCATGCAGGATCTGCCCAGGAATTGCCCGCCCTTGATTGGCAGCGACACGACCCCGCCGAAAAGGCATTTTTCCATGCGGTTCAAATCGCTATGGACCGGTTCAAAATGGAACTTGATTGGTCCTCGATGCAGAACGGACTTGCCAGTGAAGGCTTGACTCTACCACCGCTTCATGCACCGGGAACCATGCAACTTGATTCGTTCACCGATGAAAACATCACAACACGCCCTCCACCTGCGTTGGCGTTCGAAGATCAGGGGCCAGAACCCCTGCCTGACTCCGAAGTGGATGAAGAACACCTCATGGCACCGGATGAATGGCCTGATTTGGATGAATACGTGGACGAGGATATCCCAGACGCTCCCGCTTCACCTGCCTCTCCGCCTCAAGAGGACGATGAGATGATGGACTTCATCACTCAAAAAGAGACGAAGAAGCATGCAGCAGCAATGGAACTCGCCCCTTCGAAGCAACCAGCCATCACGCTTGACGATGTTTTTGAAGATGCGCCCGCTGAAGCTGGACCCGTTGAAGTTGAAGTTCAGACCCCCGAACCAACCAAGGAGCCTGAAGCACCACTGATTCGAATACGGGTCTTGATGACAAGCCCCGAACCAATTCTCACTGCATCTGGTGAATCCCTGGCACTCGAGGCTGGGGACATCCACTTTGTCGATCAAGACTCTGCAAGTTGGTTAATCGAATCTGGCGTGGCTGAAGCTGCATCACTTTGATGCTGATGATGCGAACGGTGTTCGCACCAATCATACTGTTTGTGTGACATGGTGTCGAGCCTTACGGCATGTTGCTTTGTTGTGATGTGTTGGTTACAACTCAGTTGACAGATCGCATCGAGAGTTCGATGCTCACAGTGTCTGGAATTGGGATACGGGTGACTTGGCGAAGTGCCGATTCATCCTTACCGGAGGTGATGTCCATCTCAAGCAATCGCTTGTGAACACGAAGTTCCCAGTGATCGTATGTTTCAACGCCTTCACCGTCAGGTGCCTTGCGAACAGGGACAACCAAGCGACGTGTAGGCAATGGGATCGGACCGCGTAGAGCGATACCACCATTGTCACAAATAGCCTTTATTTGACCAGCGACTTGGTCGATGTCCCGGTGGTTTTGACCAGTGAGTTTGATGATCGTAACTGCTGCCATAATGACCCATCCAATTCTATACCAATATCAGTCGAAGACTCAAGCCTTCTTCTCAATCTTCAAGCAAACACCAGCGGCCACGGTCTTACCCATGTCGCGGATAGCGAAGCGAGAGAGTTCAGGGAAGGTGTCCATTTGCTCAATTGCCATTGGCTTGTTAGGTTGGAATCGAATCAAACAAGCGTCACCAGTCTTGAGGAAGGAAGGACTAGCTTCCTTACCAGCCTTGTTCGTCTTCTCAAGGAGTTCTTGGAAGCGGACAGCGACTTGAGCGGTGTGTGCGTGGAACACAGGTGTGTAACCGACGGAGACAGCCTTTGGAATGTCCATGAGCTGAATTTGACCGACGAATGTTTCGTCATGTCGAACGAACATAGGTTCGTTGTCAGTGTAACCAGCAACGTCACCACGGCGGATGTCTGTTGCAGCGAGGCCACGGACGTTGAAACCAACGTTGTCGCCAGGTTCTGCCTTAGGGACCATGGTGTGGTGCATCTCAATCGACTTGACCTCAGCGGACTGCATCGATGGGTTGAACACAACGGTCTTGCCGACGTTCAGGGTACCGGTTTCAATCTTGCCAACAGGCACTGTACCGATTCCGGAGATCTTGTAGACATCTTGAATAGGCAAGCGAAGAGGCTTGTTGATTGGCTTGGCTGGCATGGTGATCTTGTCGATCGCTTCGAAGAGTGTAGGACCCTTGTACCATGGGCACTTGTCAGACTTGTTGTACACGTTGTCGCCGAGCAAAGAAGATGCTGGGATCATTGGAACATCAGCTGGGTTGAATCCTGCCATCTTGAGGAGGGTTCCAACTTCGCTGCATGCTGTGTTGTACTTATCTTCGGACCAGTCAACACCAGAGATATCCATCTTGTTGACGTGAACGATGAGTTGCTTGACACCAAGGACCTTAGCGAGGAAAGCGTGTTCCTTGGTTTGAGCGTTCACACCGTCGTTTGCAGCGCAGAGAAGCACAGCAGCGTCAGCTTGTGAACAGCCAGTGATCATGTTCTTGACGAAATCACGGTGACCTGGAGCGTCAATAACAGTCCAGTAGTAGGTAGGAGTAAAGAATTCCTTGTGAGCAACGTCGATGGTGATACCACGTTCGCGCTCTTCCTTGAGTCCGTCCATGACGTAGGCAAGTCCGAAACCGGCTTTACCAGCTTCAGCAGCGAGTTTTTCGTTCTTTTCAATAACGTGACCTTCGATGTGACCGGAGTCCAGTAATAGACGTCCGACAGTCGTAGACTTTCCGTGATCGACGTGTCCGATGAACACGATGTTTAGGTGAGGTTTGCTCTTATCTTCCCATTGACTTCCCATGGTAATTGCTCCTTAGCGAGTCCTCCGAACAACCACCCCTATTTAGAAAGCGCGACGCGTGCCTTCACTGTCACAAGAACGGGAAAAGGGTCATTGCGGCTATTTCTATCCGGAAAAAACAATCAAAATAGGTTCTGACGCGGGTTCATTCGCCACCGCGGATGGACCCATCGTCCTCAACCTTGTACAGCCGAACGGTGCTCGTAGCACCGCTAATGGCCTGAGGGCTGCCTGAGATAGCAACGACTCGATCACCTGGTGATATTGTGCCCTGGCGCACCAAGGTTTCAACCGCTGCCTGCATGGTTTGCGAACCACGCTCGTATTCTTCGACGACGAGGCTTTCAACGCCGGGGAGCAATTGTATTCGTCGCGCAGCACGTATTCGGTCGCTGACAGCAGTGACGGGTGTTGTCGGACGGTATCCAGCCACCAAGCGAGCCGCGTTGCCGTGTTGAGTGGCGACGACGATGCGTGCAGCACCGGAGAGCCGTGCAAGTTCAACGCCTGCATGGGCCACCGAGCGGGTCGCTACAAATCGTGCCAAGGCGCTCGGGCGGCGGTCGTTGGATTGGAAACCAGCGTCTGCGGCTGTGGCGATTTTAGCCATCGTCTCAACGGCTGCGAGCGGATAGTTGCCCGAGGCGGTCTCGCCCGAGAGCATCACTGCGGTTGCACCATGCCGAATCGCGCTCGAAATATCGCTTACTTCTGCGCGTGTTGGGCGGGGGTTCAGGGTCATTGTTTCCAGCATTTGAGTAGCCAC
>Ga0308019_10000308_pt1 | contig 30499 bp, 32 predicted proteins | sample Neamet284_FD_203135 | JGI IMG/M metagenome (GOLD analysis project Ga0308019, IMG submission 203135) | Marine microbial communities from water near the shore, Antarctic Ocean - #284 | ecosystem: Environmental > Aquatic > Marine > Unclassified | place: Southern Ocean | collected 2014-10-01
AAAAGTTCTTTTCTCACCAACATATTGATATTCACCTGATTCATAAACTTCTTGTAGTAATTGTGATATTTTTTCTTTTATCATATCGATTGCTACTTCTTGGTGATGTATCTTATGTAAGTCTTGTTCTTTCTTAAAGAAGAACAACTTTATGTTTTCTGTTATCAGTCTATCGAAGTATGCTGATAACGTATCTATGTTAGATAGTCTCATTTATTCCTCAAAGTATTTGTTAACCCAATAGATAACATAGTCTATGTCTTCATCTGTCATAGCAGGATGACATGGTAGACTGATTAAAGACTCCCAAATATTATCTGCTACAGGATAATCTCTGTAGTTAGTCTGTCTCAAGATACCATACTTATGTAATGGTTTAAAGTGAACTGAAGTATGAACATTTTTACTACTTAGGTAATCAATCAACCCATCTCTACTAACACTCATAGCACCACTCTTATCAGGAGCATAGTTCTTGTATTTAGGAACTCTAGCAATATAATACTGAACTGTGTCTGAGTGTGGTGGTCTTTTAATTTCACTAAACAATCTTTCATTATACTGTGATTGAATATGTCTACGTCTTTCTAAGTGAGCAGGTAGTTTCTTCATCTGCTCTAAACATATAGCTGCCATAATGTCAATCATGTAATATTTGTAACCAAGAATATCTACTTGATAATCCCAAGAATATCCTGGCTTACCACTTTGTCCTTGAGCTCTACTCCAAGTAGAAGATACACCAAACCAAGTCATATCTCTTACTTTACAATATAAATCGTAGTCATCAGTTGTAATCATACCACCATCACCACAAGGCATTGTCTTCACTGCTTGGAAAGACCACACAGCAACATCACCTTTCTTACCAGCACCTTCTACATAACAACTATGAGCAGTATCTTCTATAATCAAACCATCATAGAACTCTCTAATCTCATCTATTGGTGCAGGAATACCAGCCATGTTAACTGCGATAAGTGCGTCTGAGTTTCTTTTTAATCTTTTCTTAACATCATCAGGATCTATATTCAAATCGTCTTCTCTAACATCAACGATATTAGATGTGCAATCATTCCATAGTGGAATGGTAGCAGTTGCTATGAACGACATGGTAGGGTTAATAACATCTATTCCTTTGAATCCCATAGCTTTCATAACTAAGTCTTGTCCATGTGAAGCCGATGTTACTGCTACTGCATATTTAGCACCAACCATCTCAGCAAACTTCTGTTCGAACTCTGCAACTTTAGGACCTTTACCCCACCAACCACTTTCGATTACTTCACGTATAGCCTGTACTTCTTCTTCACCACCAAGTGGTCTTAATACGGGCAACATTGTATCTCTAATTTTCATTATTTTCCTCCTGAAATACTTCAACCATTAATACATTGGGATCGTGTATCAATACCATACGACCCTCTTTAGTAAAGAACTTAGTAAATTGTCCTTGTTCAATAGTATCTGTGTCTACATTTCTAATTGTTTTTCTGTAACCACCCTTGAAGTGTATTATCTGAGTGACATACTTTCCTTGCTTGGTTACACTTGACTCAAGATTCTTCATTTTCACCTTTCAAATGTGCTATCATATTATCTATATCTGTTTCACTTTCTATTTTTTCAAAAACTTGACTTGAAACTTCATGATTTTCTTTTGCTATATCTTCAACATCTTCACCTGTTTCTTGAGCTCTAAGTCTATCTGGTCGAGTAATCATATTTCTTGAGCCTGCCCAATGATGATAAATCAAATCATCATAGATTGCATAATACAATGGATGTAAATTAGTCTTATTACTTCTTGTCAATGGATAGTAATCATATCCACGTTCTGTTAACCATTGCGTAGTTCCACCCCACCAATTACTATTCTTATCTTTAATAATTTCTCTAAGATAATCAGTTAAGTTATCCTCTATAATATGTTTAGCTTCAAACAACATAAACATTGGGTGTGGTATCAAGTATAGTGGATTTCTATCCCACTCATGCATTGGTTCTTGTGCTGATACAAATGGATACTCTTTTAACTTCTCATCTAAGAAATCAGAGATAGGTGCTATTGGAAAAGCATCTGAATCTAACAATAATATCTTGTCGGTTGATTTTACTTCGTGATTCTCTAACATATAATCTATTAGTTTACCCATCGAATAAACCCAATGTTGTGACCCTGATATAGCATCATCAAACTTATCTTTGTGTTTATCATAAACTACTGTGGTGTCAATATACTTACCATTCTGAACATCTTTTTCATATTTCCATCCATCTAATCCAGGTTGGTCTCCTAATCTTGCATAAACCTTATATGGTTCTGAAATAAATCTTGCTAATTCTCTTTTCTGAATATCAATCCACTTATCACCTAAATGTAATGTAAGTATATGTAACACTATTGAACCTCCTGTATCAAGTCGAATCCCCATTGTTCTTGAGTAATCAAATGAAATGGATATCCTTTATAACTTTTCATCTCAATAAACTTATCAACACCAACCTTACCCTCTTGCTTTATCTTCCTATTCTCTTCTAAACTTCTATGTGCTGATGGTTTCACCATGTGCATCCTACTGAAATAAAATCTTGGTTCTGCAAAGTTATAACCACCAATGTTTACACTATAGTTATACACCAAATCATCATCATCTTCACAACCAAAGAATCTAAACTTACCACTATCTTTACCAAATGGATGTATCTCTTTTGGTAATTCTATATTCTCATCTTCGATTTGTTTTCTCAACTTACTACTGAATACTAAATCTAAATCACCATTCTTATTCTTTCTTGCATCCACTCCCATGACTGCTAAAATAGAACTATTACATATTGCATACTCTTCTTTTGGAAATCCCATCACGTCCATTATCTCAAGGTAGTTTATGTGACGAAGTGGATTTTCTACATTTCCCTTAAATACCTCTTCTTTAGGCATATAAAATGGTATGTATTCTTTACCATTAATTAATCTACCAATCATAGAAACTGCTCTATGATATCCGTGTTTAAGAAAACCACCAAAGAAGTTTACAGGATCGTTTACTAATGCTACTTGTATCTCTTCATCTGTCATTAGTTCTAAAGAATCATAATACTCTTTAGTCATATTTTCCCAACCTTTTTCATGGTGACCTTCAACATTTTTTCTAAACTCAGCCCACATACAATTCCAATACTGATGATTCTTATCATTAAGTTTAGCTTCTGCTTCTTTTTTAGTCTTCTCATCTGAGAAATATTCTGTAGCTTCTCTTACAGTTTTAATTTTCTTGTCATTGTGAATTATTTCTTTACCACCACTACCATGTTGTAACTCCATGTCTAAAAAATACTCTAAGTTGATTGGTGCAGTAGCTAACAAGTTCCTAACAAAATTTTGATAATTACTTTGTGCCATAAAATTACTAAAAAACTTAGGTGATTCTAAATAATCTCCATCTACTCTATCGCCAGCATTTTCTCTTGTGTAAGTATTGTAGTGATGTTCATGTAAAGAATGATAATCTTTACAACTATAAACTCCCTCTAAGTCTATCAATGTTGGTTTACCCTCAAACTCATATGTGTGAAACTCACAAAAATCATAAGCAAAACTATTACTCTGTATAGTTTTGTATTTTATTTTTGTAAACATCTCATCAAAATGTTCATCTGATTTTGTAGTAAGCCTCATTAACTTTTGTTCAAAACTATCTTCTTTTGTAAATAGTTGCTGACATTCTTCAGCTATATATCCTCTACAGATATTATCCTCATCATAAATCATACCAACAAAATTTGGAACGATTGTGCTGTCATAGAAACCATTTGCGAATGCAGTTGGTAATGTATTTGCTCTGATATAATCTTGATCCCATACTTTGACAAAGTACTTATCTGTTTGATAGATAGTTCTATTGTGGTTTTCACTACCCCAACGACTATCTTTGTGTTTGACTTGCTTGTAACTGTTAAAATCTAAATCTTCGTATTTGAAGACACCATAAACATCTCCAATCAAAGATTCAAATTCAAATATTTTTGTAAAATTCATTAGTTTCTATGATTCATTTCTTTACTAAAATTTTGATTGTAGAACAAATTCTGTTGTTCTTGCTTTTTCATTGTTTTAGGGTGATACAAACTTAACTCTTCGTGTGGTGGTAGATGTGCATATGTTTTACAACCATCTATCAATTCGTGTAAAGGTCTTTTCCACCTTATACTTTTGTCTCTACGAAACACACGACTTTGGTAGTCAGGATAATTTACCCAATTATTCTCTGTGACTCTCCATCTCCATTTTTCAATGTCTTCTTGTGTCATACCTTCAACTGTATTTACACGTGGTATCCAAATCAAATCAACTCCATCATTCATTTCTATTATTTGTTTTAGTTGTTCTAATAATGTTTCGTGTGGATATTCATCAGCATCTATGTGAAAGATGTAATCGCCTGTTGATTTTTCTATAACTGAGTTTTTTTGGTCTGAAAAGTTACCATCGAGTTTTCTTTTGTAAGCTATGATTTGTTTATGCTGTTCATGTCTTTCTATGATTGACTGAATATCTTTATCATCACCATCAACACAAATAACTATCTCATCTTCTTCATCAATACGTGTAAGTAACATTTCTAATAACTTATTTAGTTCATCAGATTCATTATGAACTGTAATTCCGTAACTTATTTTCATATTATCCTATAAACTTAGGAGATATTATTTTTGAATAATCATATGCCAAAAGTCTAACTTGACTCATATTTGACATTTTATATGTTCTGTAAGCTTTATCTACTAATCCACCAACCTTTGTTAGTTTTACATCATAGAATTTAAGTGGGTCTCCTCTACGTTCTCCTAGCTCCCATTGCCCCTCTTGAATTGCGTCTGTTCCAACAATACTTGCTAACCTTCTTAGGTGTTGATCTGAAACTAAATCCATACTTAGAGCATGAAGTTTTCTAACACTAAAATTTCCACCATATGGATACATTCCTGTAACTATTGCTAAAACTTCTTGGTTTGGTTGAGCGTCTCCAGACTTAGCCACTTTTTTATATCTAAATTGTAACATTTGACCAGTTTCAATTTTAGTTCTTGGTATCGTTTTACGAGCCAGTACTCTTGATTTGTGTAATCCGATTAATCCCACTATTTACCCTTTTTATCTAAGTCTTTTATTATTCCCATATCTTGACACGCTTTGAAAAATTCATATTTAGCATAAACTTTTGCATTTTCTACATCAAGTCTCTTATCATAATTATCATACTTAGCACGTTCTTCTTCTGGTATTTCTGCTACTTTAGCATATTTCCAAACATAGTTTTTCTTGTCTGTAGCCTTGAATGATGCTTTGTCTTGTGGATCTTCATCGGGATATATTATGCCCAACTCACCCATATTAATAACACAAGGAAACCAAACAATACCTTTAGCTTCATCAAAATATTGTAAATCTTGAACTAACTGTGGACTTTGGTTTAAGTTATCAAGTAACTCAACACTACCAGCTCTGTATCTTGTATCACTCATAAAACCACAGTTGAAACACATATAACTACTAAAATGTTCTTGCATCTCTTCGAAACAAGTATCTGAATCTTTACATACTGGACAAACTATTACTCTTTCCATTACATCTTCCTCAACTTAGGTAGTTTTATAACATCTTTTACTTTAGGTGCTTTAGGTTGTGGTGGTTTTATTGCTCCTGTTTGTCCACCTGATATTTTCTTTAGTTTTGGTAATTTAAGACTTACTGCTTGTGGAACTTCACCAATCATTCTATCAATAGTCTCTACCAATTTTACACCCATCTTACTTTTTGTAAACTTAACCTTGTTTGATTTTGCTAACTGATTAAATATAGGTGTATATTTCTTATAGTTTAAGAATACATCTTTCATCTTTGCTGATGCTTTACTGTAGTTTACACCAAACCAAGCCATACCATCAACAAACATATCCTTTGGAAATGCTTTCTTTGGAACTTTTACCAGACTACCCTCAAGCGCTGTGCTTAAACTTGGTGGTAAGAAATCTAAATGTCCACTCCATGCTGAATATATAATTGGTTTACCTGTTAGTGATGCTTCAAGTAATGGTCTACCAAATCCTTCACCGTGTGTGAATGTAACGTGTGCTTTTACTTTAGGATGATTATACAACTCATTCATTTCTTCGTCTTCAAAGTCACCGTGCATCAGATAAATATTTGGAAATATCTTAGCATCTACACTATCTTTGACAGTTTTAATCTTACTTAATATTTCTTCTCTATCCATTACTGAGAATGTAGCACTACTTGTTTTTAGGATTAGTGCTGGTCTTTTCTTCTTACCTTTATTCTTAAAGGTTTCGACAAATGTTTTAATCAACATACCAACATCTTTTCTATCTTCAGTAAGATTACCTGCCAACCAATGTCCTGTAAATAAAAAACAAAATGATTCTGATATTTTATTCATTTCAGTAACTAAGTCTTCACTAAACTCATTTGTCTTACCATAGATTTTTTCATCATAACCCTCAAATAAGACTTCGATAGGTGTTTTAACACCATGAACACCAACTACTTCTTTACCCTGCTTTTCCTCATACTTTGTCTGTAATATCATTTCTTTTACAAACTCTGCAGGTACTATGTTCAAATCCATCCTATTCATACCATCAACCCAATGTTTTGGTATAGCAGTTGCTTCTAAACCTGCAGTAATGCCCAAGTTCTTCTTCCCAATCTTTTGAAATTCATTAGGAACTGTAACTTGTATGTGCAAATCAGGCTGTTTATCTAACTTACCCTCATATATCATTCTATCTAATATAAGTTTGTGGTCAGGATTCTGTTCGTTTAGTGCATTCATCGGTGTATTTCCCCAACGAAGTGATGCAATTCTTAAATCATACTTATCAGATTTTATTAACTCTAAAGCTAAATCTCTTGCGTGAGCGCCATAACCACTTCGTGTAGCTACTGGCCCTTGAAACAAAATAAAAGGTTTTGTCATTATAACTCCTATACCTTATATAAGGTGAATCGTTTACGTGGTGTCCACTCTTCGAATGCAGTGTCTATATCTTTGATGAATCGTTTACTCATATTTTCTGCTGTCATACCTATCTCTTCTGTCTGAACAAACTCCATTCCTTTTTCACCACACTCTTTTCTTTTTTCTTCACCCATATCATAAAAATGCTTTAATCCATCTGCAGCATCGTCATAAGTTGGTCTATCATCAAAAATGTATGGTGTTGGTGGTGAACCTTGTAAGGAAAGACTAGATGGGAATACTGGATATACCCAATCACCATGCTCTTTGTATCTTCCTCTATGATTAGATTGAAACTCATCAGTATAATCATCTACTGTAAGGTAAGAACCATCTTCTTTTTTGAAACCACATTGGTCTTGTAATCCACCTGTAACATTTACTACTATAGGTGTTCCACACATTAGAGATTCACAAGTTCCTAATCCAAATCCTTCATTAGATGCGATATTAATTGTAACATCAGCTATATTATACATCCAACACATTTGGTTGTTGTCTAACTTTTCATTTGAAAATATAACATCATAATCAGGACACATTTCTTTTACCACTGCTGGTAAATCTGTTCCATTGTCGTCTATTGGTTGAGTATGCATTATCAATGCACATTTTTTGGATTCGTCTTTAGGTAACATATCACAAAATGTTTTAAATGCCAGTACAACGTCACCAGGTAATTTTCTACGAATATTTCTATTGTTCCAAAATACCACAAAATCATATTGTTTGTTACCAAAAGCGTGTTGCTTATACTTCTTAACTTTATCGTGATTTTTATGTAAAGCATCTATTGGCATAAAAACATTATGATTTATACCATGAGGAACATAAGTGTTATCCCAATCAGTTCTTGGTTTCTTCTGACATACATTATCTACGATATTAACTGTTTGTCGTGATATGTTCATAATCAAATCACAACTCTCATAAAATGGTTCATTCCATCTTGGATAAGGTAAATTATCCCAAATATTGTAATAGAATATGGGAATGTTCTGTCTTAACTCATGTTCCATACTATATAACCACTGCCAAAATCTTGGGTCTGTATAGTGTAATATAGCATCTGGCTTTTCAATAGCCATTATGCTTCTCAATATTTCATCATTACCGTAACCACTTATCGGGTATATCTTTAGATATGCATCTTTAATACCATAATCTTTGGATACTGATTCTGATATGTCTACAACATTTCCCTGTTCGGGATGTTTTATTGCTCCACCTATCTGAACCCAATCATACCTATCTAATGTACCGACAACAAATTCTCTTGACATTGTTCCGACACCACTTGACATACGTAAATCGTCTGACAGTAGCATAATCTTTTTCTTTTTTGCCATATTAGTACCTACTACCACTTTGTGTTAGGTTGCTGTAAGACATTATCTTCTCTTGAAATTTTAAATCTGAACAATATAGATCCATTGAACGATTAACTAATTTTTGAAGAGTAAATTCCTCTTCAATACTCAGACCTTTAAACTTCTTATACAAATCGGTGAGAACTTTCACCGATGTTAGTTTGCTTTCCATATAATAACTCCATTCATATATATATAAATATAGATATACTAAGAAATAAACACAACTTTTTTATTGTATTTCTTAGCGTGATTAACTGCATTTTTTGTTCCTGATGTCAACTCTCCGTCCTTGATAAAAGCAACGACTCCATCTGAATATTTAATAATAGATTCATTTCTGATAAAGAAATGTTTGACGTTATATTCTTTTCCATATTTAAACTGACTTTCAATACAATAAGAGTTGTATGAATCGTGATAGGGTGGAAATTCAGTATATTTTATACCAAATTCAAGTGCATATTCTTTTGCATATTTATCTGCACCAAACTTAGCCCCACCACTAACTACTTCTATAAACTCACCATGTTCTTCTTTGAGTTTATAAACAAATTCTTTTATCTTTAGTTTGTTAGTATAGGTTCTTGAACCTATTATTGCTATCTTGACGGTCTCGATGTTTCGTATGCCTTTTGTTGGTTAACACTTAAAATAAAATTAGATATTTTCATGTATTCATCTAATGCTTTTGGTATCAATTCTCCGACTTGGGATTCGTAACTAAATCTGTTCCTATTAAATCTTTTGTGATTTGGAAGTGGATTGTTAGGGTCTACAACTTCAAACAAAACATAATCGTTAGCATCTATTTTATCATTTGGTTTGAATGAAGTTCTATGTTTAAAAGTATCTTCATATTTTGCTGCAAATTCTACAACATCTTGAGCATCTACAATACCAGGATCCATCCAAAATTTTAATGTCCAAGATGTATTAATCTTAGAATAACATTCTTTTAACTTTTCAACAACCATTTGTTGAGATTTCTTATTAAGGAATAAGTGGATTGGTAATCTTAGACTTATGTTAAATCTATCATACATATTTATTTGACTCCAGCATCACAATGTTCAGTTTGATTAAACTCACAGAATCGACAGTTCTTCTTTGATGCTTCTTTCCTATAAATATGTGATTGGTTATGTTCTCCATCAATAAAACATTCGTCTGTAAATGCTTTTATGTTGTTAGTAACTTTGTTGATACTTGGTGTACCATTTGCAGGTATAAATGTCTGAATCCTACGTTGGGGAAAGTCTACCTTTTCATACAACTTGCGTTTTACGATAAAGTATTCTATATCTATCTTATCTAATGGTATGCTATGTTGAGCACCATAGAACTGTTTGTATAATAATAATTGGTCTGTCTTAGTCTTGTCACCTTTAGCCCACTTATTCCAACCCATAGTAGAAGTCTTGATATCTATGATTTTATACTTTTCTCTTACAGTATCGTAGATTAAAACATCGATATAACCAACAAACTTAATCTTGTTTGGTAAGTCATAATCAATAGGAACTTCTATACCAACTAACTCATAACCCTTCTTACTGAAATACATAGACCTTTTCTTGATGAACCACTCTATTATAGCTAATCCATGTTCATAGAACTCTTGCATCTCTTCTTTAGTTGATATCTCTTCACCATGTAAATCTTCTACTATATCTTTGTAGTAGTTTTTCATCCTATGTAATAACATACTTGCTAATGGTAAAGCATCAGCTTTCTTGATATTATCATTATACATCACAGTTAGATATGTTTGTAATACATCGTGCATAGCTGAACCGAACAAGGTATGTATATTACCCTTGAATGTTCTTAACCCATCAATATAGTTCAACTTCCACTTGTGAGGACATACAGCCCATTGTGAATATTGACTGTAACTAATCTTTTTCATATCTGAATATACCACTTTTTTTCATTATAAGTCAAGCCTTTTTTAATCTTTTTATCTTCTTTTTAATACCCTTATTCAAATAATAAACATATTTGTTTTTACTCTTTCTCTTCTTAAAGAACACATCAGGATCCTTTGCTTCCCATCTTGAACGTATTCTTCTACTGTATGGTTTCATTGGTTGGCTTAGAGACCTACTATGATACTCCTTACCATCAACCATCAGAACTCTACCTGCGCCAGTCTCACCAAGAAACTCAAAGTTACTAGCTCTGTAGATAACACCTGTATGTCCATGATGTTTATCTGCAAATGAAACAATGACTTCATAATTTGTATTCTGTTTTAACCATTTTATAGTTTGAGATATAAAGAAACTCTCACTATTCTTAGGCGATTCATCTAAACAGACTAATCTTCTTAGTTCGACACATCTATCAGGATTTATAGGATTGTATGCTTTTGCAGTATTTGGCATAGAAGGTATAGCATACATCATAGCACCTACCATTCTTGGTATACCAAACTTACCTGGTGAGAATAGTGCGAAACATTCTAAACCTTGTATTCCGTTAGTGCTATGGCTATAGTGATGTTTAGCTATAAACTCTTGTATAGCCATTCGGGGAACTAACTCAACTGTGTAGTCTTTGAAATCAGCCAATTGTTCTTATGTCTGTTCCACTTGATTCAAAATACAACCCAACTGATTTAAGTTTTTTGTTATCTATACCAAACTTTTTTAGTCCAGCTGATAGTTCCATCTGACCTGCTTCAGTTAGCATATACATTTCAATAGCATCTACTGCTTCTCTAACACTAACTTCTAAGTCATTACGAACTACATTTACCATCCATTGTGGATAATCCATATTTTTCTTCTTCTTTCCCTTGATATATCTCAAGTAGTAATTTCCTTTTGGAATGATATCCATGTAAGTCTTGTAAATCAATTCTGGTTTCAAGCTATACTTCTGAACTTCATTCACTATGGGTAGGAAATCTGATCTCATTGAAAGGAATCGGTTTACAAGAAATGTAGACCAACCCTTTTTGTCTTCATCAGAAAGTGATTCCCAAAATCCTTTTTTCTGATGCTTTGTGATTTGATTTAAATAATCAAATACACCTTTTCGTTTAACCGTCTGTTTTTTCTTCGCCAAGTTCTTTACCTGTAATGTCAGTTCCTTCAAGTAGTTTTGATGGAACGTGTCCACAATTACCACAACTATAGACCTGAATAGGAACTATTCCTTCTTGTCCATTTGGTGACATAAGTGCTGATAGTTTCTTTAGTACATATGATTCTATGAACAAATAATTAGTACATTTTTCACACTTCATAGTGTCTGCTTGCGACAAATCAACTTTTACCTGTGTTTGTTTTGGTTTAGGTAATCTACCTTTTGGGTGCATACTCATTTTATTACTCCTAATAATTCAATTAACATAGCCATAAAGTTTATTTCTTTATCAACAACTTGCATATCGGACTGTTCGTATCTGGCTAATATCAATATAACAGCTGCCATATTACCTGCTGCAAACTCATCCACATTATCATACAATAATCTGAAACAATCTGAATAATCTCTGATAGCATTATCAGCAAGTAGTTGTCTTAAATTTGAGAAAGCAGTTTTCTTATCTTGTGTTTTAAGAATATCCAACACTTTTAATTTGTAGTCATTCTGAATAGTACTTTGCTTATCCATAACAATCTCATTGTCAACCACACTTCTTTGTGTAGCATTGATAATCTTTCTAACATCAGGATAACTACTGTCGATTAAAACCTTGACATCTCCAGCATTATACTTTAATTTTTCTTGTTCTATTATCTTGACAAGATGAAGAGCTACATCTTTTTTACTTGGCGGTATAATCTCAAATACTTGACAGCGACTTTGTAGTGGATCGATTATTCTTTCTACAAAGTTACAAGTCAAGATAAACCTACAATGTTTACTAAAGGTTTCCATAAGGTTACGTAAAGCGGCTTGTGCGTTAGGTGTGATGTAATCACACTCATCCAATACAATCACTTTCATATCCTTAAAACCAATCGTAGATGCGAATTGTCTCACCTTATTACGAACTGTATCTACACTATTCTCATCAGATGCGTTAATGTATAGATAATCACACTCAATATTCTTAACAATCAGTTTAGCAAGTGTGGTTTTACCTGTTCCTGCTCTTCCATATAGAAGTAGATGTGGAACATCATTAGTTTTGATGTATCTCTCTACTTTTGCTTTTAAATGTTCGTTGCCAACATAATTTTCTAACTTTGTTGGTCTAAATCTTTCTACCCATAATGAATGTTCAGCCATTTATTATTTCCTTTATCTGTTTTAATTCTTTTATTCTACAATTTGATTTAATATGTCCGTTGTAAGGTTGATTCATTAAGATAAATCCTTCTTGCATTCCACGTCCTTTAACCCAATTCTCAAAGTTGTTAGGTGAATCATCCACAAGATAATCAACATCAACCATCCACTTCTGCCAACCTTTTCTAAAGTATACCGTATCGAAATTTAATCCATATTTACCTAACCAAGATAAAGTGTGGTGTCTTGCGTGAAGTTTTTGGGATGTAACACAAACAAGACTATGACCTTTTTCTTCAGCCCAATCCATCAAATCATACATCTGCTCTATAGCACCTTGTATTGGATTACTATTACCCATAATCTCATCAGCATAATCATGCCAATAGATTTGCTGTAAATCTTCTTTGGTGCAATTAAAGTTATTAGCTAACTTCCAATCATTGACTTCTACGAAATCATCTTTCATATATTGAGGATAATGTTCACGAACTACCTTAGTAAGTCCATCACAAAAATCTCTCAACACACCATCTACATCTATTCCTATCTTCTTCATAACTATATTTTTTCCCATTTATAAGACCAGAATATACGAATAAAGACCAGTATATGTCAAGTCTTTTTTCAACTATCTCTTCCCATTATTTTTTTAAGGTCGTTACCCCGATAGAAATCAGTTTGTGATTCTTCCAAGTTTTCATAATTATCCAATATTTTCCCTCTAGCACATTCATATATCCAATCGGAACGTAAGTATTTAGTTGATAAAAACCCTACTTGATTATAGTCAAATAACCTATTGTATTTGTAATTGTTTAGATTAGGAAACTCATTTCCCCAGCTACTCAACCCTTTACCACCTCTGTAACCATACTCACTTGTTTCTTCATTTACTAACTCTGCTGAAACATATGCATCATATCTTGGTTCAAATCCACCTATCTCCTTAACAGTTTTGTATTGCATAGCTAAGAAACTTGGTCTAACACTTATAAGGTTTTTGATTGGTTTATTAAATATATGTCTATTCTCTTCCTTAACATAATCAACTGCTCTCATACCATCAAACTCTTCCTTAATACCAACATCAATAACCTTATTATAGTCATAGTTTTGAACAAGGTAGTTAGCACCATTACCCATAATCTTGTATCCGTCTAAAGTAAGAGTATCAACAACTATTTTAATAAATTCAAAATCTTTTATGACTAAATCATCGTGCATAAAGAAACACACATCTTCATCATCTATATCAAGATAGTTTATAGCTTGTTCGTATGCACCATACTCTTCTCCACCATTAGGGAATACCTTGTAATCAAAGTTTTCTTTTATAAAATCTGTAGGTTCTTTATGACAAGACCAAAAAACGTGAACATTATCTGGATTGTATTCTTGTAATGTATTGAAACCATTTAATACTGTGTCTTGATTCATGTGCCAACCACATATTATAAATCTAATCATGTTATGTATTTGTCAACTGAAGTAAAATAATCATCAATGCTAATCCTAAACATATAAATGTTTTTGTATTTGGAATTTCATTTAATAATCCCCAAGTCATTAGTGCAAATATTAAATTACCAAGACCAAATCCTATCAATCTGATATTCCACACGTAACCAAAATGTTCATATGAGAATCTCGTTGAATAGTAGAATAGATAACTGATTGGTAATCCTGCTAAAACTATCCACCATTGAGATTTCATAAATTCCCATCTGAATTGACCATTCATGTGAAAGAATGCTATTATGTGTCCTACTACACTAAGACCAATTGCTACTAATAACTTATTCACAATCTATTCTCCACTTCAATCTCATCTATTGGGGGAAGATATTTTTCAGCGTTTGTTGGATATGGTTTTAGTTCGTATTTCAAATTTTTCATATATTTTTTGTTTTCTTTTCTATTTCCTATAAAATAGATATAACGGTGCTTTTCTGGCTCTTTTCTTCTCCAAAAAGTGTGTCCCACAGCAGCCTTTAACTTTTCTATGTTATGGCTTCCAAAAGTTGCTGATACTGTTCTACTATGTATCCACTCATATGGTTCTTTGGTTAATGATATTGAATGATTTGGCATAAGATTCAATCCTGCTCCTTGATATAACCAATTGGTAGCTTTATAAATACCACCTAAGTGTAATCTATCAGGATCTGCATAGCTGATTAGTACCTTAACATCTTTATCCCACTTTTTTAACCATTTGAATGATTGTGAAATACAATAAGATTCTATATTCTTACCATAATCATCGTGGATGAATAATCTTGTCAACTCCAAAATATTTTTTGTTTGTAAGATTTCTTCATCTTTGAACATAGATTTCATAACCGATCTTCCTACAGGGTAGCCATAAGTCATACAACCAATAAGTTTTTCTTCAATCATATCCTTAAAAAAAGGATGTGGATTTTCTGACTTATAATATATACCTATGGCATACCTACAAGAAGAGAACTTGTGCGAATAATGATTTTTTATAATCATTCTTTTCGCAGTTTTCTTGTCTATCTCTTGCAGATAAACTTTTGATTTATCTACATATTCTTCCATTAGTCTACAGTAGTTTTAGCCACTAATACGTAACTTGAATCGAAATTATCTACCTTAAAACTAACCTTAGCCAACCCTTGACTTGAAACATAAAGAGTTGCTGATTCACAATCTTTATTTGCAGTTAGAACTTCTTTGAAAGTATCTGCATCAAAATAGATAGCATCATCAAGAGAAGATATTTTCTTAGCTTCTACAGGAATAGTTACCTTATTTGATTGTGTGGTTGAACTATAACCAATAACTATCTTTGCTTCTTCACCATCTGATAATATTGCGAAAGTAGAAACATCACTCAAAGCACCTTTACCTGATATAAAAGAACTGATAAATTGTTTATCTATCTTTAGTTCTAAATCAAAATCAGGAACATTTGACAAATCTGGTTTTTTTGAAACCACATCAAGACGTGCTAATCCATAATTTACTTTAGTGTTATTGCTCTTTTGACTAATAACCAATTGAGACACAACATCACCAACTTCATTAGCTTCAACAACCAACTCTCCATCCAAGACATTAAGTAACTTGATTAAGTCTTGTATCTCATAGAGACCCATTTCATAATCACCGAAACCATTCTTAGATAGAACAATATCACCAACACAACTTTTTGCTGAATTGATGAATGAACAACTAAGAGTATCTTTTGTTGAAACTATAGGGGCAGATTGTGTCTGACCGCCCAAGTAAAACCTGTTGACAAATCCCATCAACGTTTGTTTATCCATTATGTAACTCCTTCTTTATATACATATATATAAGTATCATTTTATTTTCTCAAAATTAAAAGAATTTATTAAAACCAAAATCATCATTTGGTTCTTCCCACTTTAATGCTTCGTATAACATCTTAATTTTCTTAGCTAATGCTTGTTTATAGATTTTATCCGTATCAATATATTGTTTTATATAATCCAATACTTCTTTTGGGTCTTCATGACCTTTATAACACAAAGTATCAAATTTCAACGGATTGTCTTTTAAATAAGTCCACTTAATTTTTTCTCCATTACCAACTGCAGGATATTTTTTATTTAATTTATTGATAACTAAAAAGTTATTATAGTTTATTGCTGACTTAACATGAACAGGAGCTCCTTTTTTTGGAGTTATAAAACCATCAGTAATTTGAACAAACTTTTTCACATTTTTAACTGAAGTTGGCATTGCTATCGTGTCATATTTTTTTAACTTCATAGATTTCTTAAAGTTAAGAATAAACTCATTAATCTTTAACATTGGAACACCAGCTAATATATCTTCCAATACCTTAGTTAGACATTCCTTGAATGCTCCAGGGAAACTTGAACGAACTATATCTAAACCTTTTACATGAAGTTTATTTACCTTAACACCATTATCATTGATAATCTTCATACCATATCGTTTCTTAGTAACAAATAAACCACTTTTAGCAATCAATTCCTGCTTAATCTCAAACCTATGTTTATCTATATTACAAAACTTCTTAGCAAATAAGTCATATGAATTGTTAAGATACTTTTGAACCTCTGATGCAATCTCTAATATTTTACTTGTCATCAACGTTTCATCTTTGATGTCTACGTGTGGGTATTTCTTCTGAATGATAGGAATAGCAGAATAGAAAACTGAATCTGTATCGATGTATATACAATAATCCTTTTTATCTCCCACTATTGAATTGTAGAAATGATTAGACATCCTCTTAGTATATTTAATCAACTCAACACCTGTTGTGGTAGTTGCTTCTGCATTATCTAAATCATAGAAACGAAATATAGGTAATCCCAACACACCATACAATGAGTTTAGAACAACCTTTTGAATGTATTGTCGTCTATCAAAGTATGCATATTTCTCTTTATCACCTTGATCAGCAAACTTCTTAGCTAACTTTCTAAACTGAACTCTATCATTAAACCAATTTTCTAATAATGTTGGTATTAAACCTTTTCTATCTTGTGTGTATAATATACCATTTGAAGATACAGAAACGTTGTGAGTTTCTAAAAAGTTCTTGAACTCACTTGTAGTTAGTTTAGCACTATCTTTACCATTCTTATCTTTAATACTGTATGTTCTATCTACACCTTTAAGAAATGGTTCTACATCCCAACTATCTAGCTTACCCAACTTAGTTTCAGGAGATATATTTAAACTCATAATGATAGATGGATACATACTTGTAATATCTAAATCATATACCCATTCGTGTTTACCCTTTTGTGGATCCTGAACATATGCACCTGCAAACTTATCTTTACCATCCATCAACTCTCTGTTTGCTCTTATTTTATTTGGTGCTACAATACCAATCTTTTTCAGATATACAAGAATAGCACCCTCAAGAAATCGTGACGAGTAATAAACATCTTCATAAGGAACGTGTCCCAAATGACATATAGCCCTAGCAATACCGATGAAATCTAATTTTGCATCAAGTTTTTCAAGAATAAGAACGTCATTTATATTATATTCTACAAATCTGTTTCTATCACCATCATATAACTCATTAAGTGTTCCCTCATAAGATACTTTATTTATACCAACTTCTAACTCACCAATATCATCTAATCGATATGAAGACCTCTCACCAAATGTAAGTTTTCTATATAACTCAAGATAATCAAGTGAAGCCACACCCGCAATCTTATATGTTCCTTTATATTTTTGCCATTCTACTATACCGATTGGTGATAGACAGTTTGCAGTTTGTTGTCCTAATAATCTTAGGGTGCGATTATAAAGATAGGGAACATCAAATCTATCACTATTCCAACCACTAATGATTGAAGGTGATATCTCAAGATATTTTGTAAAAAATGCAGTCAGTAGATCTCTCTCATCTTTGAACTTAATAACAGTTGTTTCACCAAACTGATTTGCATTAACCTTATTTTCTTTGTCAAGAACATAACAATAATATTTTCGTGTTAAAGCGTCATAAAATGCAATAGATGTGATTGTATTTTCAGCTTTACTTACATCAGGAAAACCTTGCGTAACCTCAACCTCAATATCAAAAAACATAACACGATGACCCTCAGATACCTCATCCGAATCTGTATAGTTATCAACCAAATATCTAATCTCTGGCGCAACATCAGATTCAAAAGGTGTATCAGTTTCATCTATTCTACTGATAGGTAGCTTACGTAACTTATCACCATACAATGATGTATGAGTTCCCTTACCGTCTTTTACGTAGGCGTATTGACTGAAAGGTACAACGGAGTATCCTTTTTTGTCATCCCAAATATGTATTCTTCGTCTTTTAAATTGATAAAAGATGTTTTGATATATAGCTATACCTCTTTAATTTGATGTGTGAATATACGAATAAAATAGTATATAAGTCAAGCTTTATTTTATTTCTTCGCCTGGTATTTCACAAGAATCGTTATTACAGAATTTATCTATTTCTGCTTCTTCGTTTTTGATTACACCGAAGGTAAGTTTACCAAGTTTTTTAATTTGACTATTGTATGTCTTCTCATCAATAGCTTCATACGGCATTTGTTTGTAAGCACCATAATCGTGTCTTGGTAATAGTGAAATACCTTTCAAATGATATTGAAAGTAGTTTAAAGCAGGTGCTATTTCATCAGCTTCTGTTTTAGGATCGAATGTTACTGTACAACTTACTTGATTGTCAGCCCAATGTCTTTGCATAAATGCTGCTAAACTGAACTGTTCCCATATAGATAACTCACTCGCAGTTCTTATACCCTCACCTACATCAACAGGAACTTCAACAACCATTGTCGTATCTTCTGAACCAAATGCAGGTTCTAACTTATAACCTGCTTTTTGTAATGGTTCTATTAATTCTGAATGCTTTGAAAGTCTTACTCTCCTAGTATAGAAACGGCTTTCGGGATAATGTAAGCCTGGAGTAGCACCAGCCAATAATGAGACTGTACCACTTGGTTTAACTGAAGTAGTTTTAATGGAACGTGGAATAGCAAACCAATCACTATACATCTTATCCCATTCTTGTATTGTGTCATAGCCATTCTCCAACCAATTTTTAAACTCATCTAAACCACGATTAGTAACAAACTGAGCAACACCACTTACACTACAACCTATTCTACGATTTCGTAACATAACTCTGTTAGTGTCTGACCAATGTGTTCTACCAAGTGTTACCGATTTGGCATACAGATAAGCATATTTTAATGTTCTTTGATAATCCTCTAACGAATCGTGATTGTTTGGAAATGTCTCTACTAAACAACACAACTCATATGATTCAAGTGATTGTTCAAGACAAGGATTACCACCCATAACTCTATGGTCTTTGTTATCTCCACCGTTTTTCATACGAGAATACGTTCTCATATTTTCTAACCAAGCAAAACCTGGTTCACCATTGTCTACGATTCTTTTTGCAGCTTCTGTATAGTCCATACCAAGTTCTGCAAAGATAGAGTTATTAGATGTCCAACCATACATTTCTCTGTGTGGATTTACTTTATAATTCTTTAAGTCTAAGTATTCTTCTGACTCGGGATCACCAAAAACTATTTCAGCTGTTCTACGAACATTACCTGCTACGACACATTTACCGATAAGATTCATTATATCTACGATCGTAGTTACTGTAATTGGTTCTCCACTATTTTTCTCTAATACACCTGTGACACTTTCGTGAACTTCTTTTAATGGTTCGGGGCCTGAACTCACTCCACCAAAACCTTTGATTGGTTCACCTGCAGCTCTTACTAAACTATAATCAAATTTTATAGAACCTGCACCATGAAAATAACTTTCTAATAATAGTCTAAGTGATTCTACCCAACCCTCTCTTGTATCAGGAATTTCAAATATTTCTTCATTTCTATCACGATTTACACCTTTGACTACTATTTCACCTGCACCCTTACAATCAAATCCAACACCGACACCTAACATAGAGGCATCCATGAGGAAACAGAATGGTTTTGAGTAATCTTCTTTAATTGTTTTAGTGGATACGAATGCACAGTTATTTAATGCTGCATATAATCCTTTTTCTTCTGTGATTGCTGTTCCCATAGCCCATAAACCACGGCCAGGAGGTAAGAATTTCATATTAAAAATTCTATCATACATTTCTTGTGCTGATTTTTGAGCTTGCCATGCATTCCAACCTAACTGATAATTATCAATATGGTTTTTTTGCATTGAGTATGTTCCTTCTACAACTCTTTGAACCGTTTCCCACCATCTCTCATTTTTACCATCTTCTTTGAGACGTGAGTAGGTTCTCATATAAACTAATTCACCTAAACCATTAAAACCAAATGGTGCTTTCTTTCTCTTATACTTACTAACAAAATTTTCCGATAACTTAAACTTTTCCATTTATTTTCTGGCTCCTCTATACTCTGTAAACTTTACACAATCATAACTATAATATATATCAGGTTAAAAACTAACTATCTAATTTTTTTATGATTTTTAAATAATTTTTTCTTTTTAGTTTTATTCGAAGCCTTCTACATCATTATTCTTCATATCTTTATACTTACTTGCTAATAATTGTCTCTTAAATTCTTCACTATTATCCATTTTACCTTGTTGTTCTCTACCTGATTGGGTTGTTGATTCATATATTTCTATCTTACCAAGATTGGTATTCATATTCATTGGATAAGTTATACCATCAATACCAAATCTATTCTTAATGATATGACATCTTGCAGTATGACTTAACTTATCTTCTGCTTTTCTACTGATACTCAATACGAAATCAGCTATCATAATCTTACTATATGCTTCTGCAATCTTTGTTGCTTCTATCACATCTTCTTCAAGTGCTGAACGATTTGCTTGTGATGCAGTCCATATTGGAACTTTGAACTCACCAGCCATTCCTCTTAAATCTTCATATACAGCACCTAACTGATGTCTTACTTCTCTCATACCACTACTATCTTTCAAGATGTCAGCATAATCAACTATAACTAAATCAGGTTTTATTGCTTTCAATTCTAATTGTTTTAGATGTGCTGCTAGTGTATTTACTGATGCTGCCCGTGTTGGGTAGTATTTAATAATCATTCTACCTTCGATCGAATCAATTATTTTTTTAACTTCTTCTTTTTGAAACTTGATGTTTTGTGTGGATATACCACTAAAAATTGTATCATACCTTAAACCAACATATGTTTCATTTAACTCTAATGTATAATGAACTACAGTAAACCCTCTTTTTAAAGCACCTGCAGCTATAGTCTGAAGTAACCACGTTTTACCAACACCTGCTGGCGCAACTACAACACCCAACTCACCCTCACCAAGACCACCATCCATAATATCATTTGTTATATCCCACGGCGTTTTTATTGTAATTCTTGTAGATTTAGTTAATCTTTCTTCTATACCTACATTATAATCATGTCCAATATCAACAGCAGTTCCAGCTTTCATAGCATTATCTATAACTGTTTTTATACCATCATAGTTTTGATTTTCTAACAGACTTACAGATTCCATAATAGCAGATTTTAAAACTTGATTTCTACAGAAATCTAATGTTTTTTCTTGAACAAACTGTAAATCAGTTGCTTCTCTATGTCTCCAAGCATCTTTAAGTGCTTCTACAACTGCTATCTTTAATACATCATTCTCAACATCATCTATTGCTATCTTTATAGCTTCTAATGTAGGTGTGGTTTTATACTTTATAAAATAACTATGAATTTCCTCAACTAACCATTTATTTGAATCAGATTCAAAATACGCTGGCTCAAGAACTTCCATAACAGTTTGTAAGAATATTGTATCTGTCAAACAAGATGCTATGACTTTGGATTGAAACGAAGTTCCAAATTCTACTAAAGAACTTTTACTCTCCATATATCTCTTTCGTAAGTCTTGTTTTTGATAAGTTTAACTTTTTCTGTCTATACTTATCTTTCATCTTTTTCAAAATGGTGTCTTTATTTTTATAGTAGTATTCCATTTGCCATTTTTTTTGAGCTTCTTGTTTTTGTTTATCCGTAAAGTATTTCTTTTTTCTACCCATTGGTTTGCTCTGCGTACTTATCCATAGTGGTAAAGGTTTGTGCCAACCAACTATTAACATTTGGTAGATTTTGAAATAATCTATCTTCCATAAACATAGATTCGAATTTAAATTTTACTAAGCGTCTGATAGGACCTCTGATAACATCGATTAATTTTGTCTTAGTTGAAGCACTTATATTTACATCTTCTAACTGCATCAACTTATAGTTACGTTCAAGTAACTCCTTATTCTGTAATATTTTCACAAAGAAGTTTCCATCATCATCTTTGTGTTTGTGTGCGTATTTATATATCTCTTGTAAACTATAACTATTATTCTCTTTACTCAAAGTTGGTATATTTTTTACCAATGTCTTGGTAGCTATACCTTTTACGCCATTTATATTATCAGATTTGTCTCCCTCAAATATCTTAGCCATAATAAAGTTCTCTGCAGTTATACAATACTCTTCTAAAACTGCTTCTTTATCATATAGTTTCTTTTTTGTAGGAGACCAAACCTTAATATCATCAGATACTAACTGTAAGAAATCCTTGTCGGTTGACATAATGATTTTTTCACCATCTGGTATTACACTCTTTGCGATATAAGCTATAGCATCATCTGCTTCAATACCATCTACGGATATATTGGTTAGTGGTAATAGTTCAAGATACTCTGCAACTCTTCTAAGTTGCAAATACATATTCCGTCTCTCATCTTCTACGTTTTCTAAACCTGCTACCCTATTAACTCTGTAAGATGTTCTACGTTTGTTTTTATAGTCTGAATATAATTTACGGCGGCGGTTGCTCCCACCCTTACCATCAAATACTATGATGACACGGGTGGGATTGAACATATTAATAGCAAATCCTATGCTTTTAAGGAAACCAACAATGCCACCAACATGAATACCGTTATCGTTTAAAGTTGGCATTACGCTGAATACTCTGATAAAAGTATTCAAGCCGTCAACTATTAAGACTTTTTTATTTGTATCCTGAAAGTCAACACTACCACCTTTTTTCTTTATCTCATTCAGTATGGAAAGATATCTGGCGTTTGACATTAGTCGCCAATTACCTCATCCGTCTCAACTACATCATCAATTCCCATATTTTTCATATCGTATTTTAATATAACTTTTTCACATATCTGTTCATAAACGAATGATTTAAAATCGGGATCTGATAGTTTTTCTCCGAACTCTTTTGATTGAAACTTGTGTTCTGCTCCTAAATGATCGGTTATAGTGTACCAAGCACCAGCTTGTTTTACTATACTATGATCTTTCATCACTTTTAACCAACTACCTACATCATCAATTCCACTCTCAAAGTATAGAGGGAACTCACAACTTCTCAAAGGTGGACCTAAACGGTTCTTGATAACTTGTGCAAGTATCGTCATACCAATTGTATTCTTCTTAGCATCCTTGATTTGACCTTTATTCTTCACTCTGATTCTTGTAGATGCGTGGAATGGTAATGCTTTACCACCACTTGTAGTCCAAGGATCTCCAAACATAACACCAAGTTTTTGTCTTAACTGATTTGTAAACACAAGAGCTACTTTCTGTCTACCAATCATTTGTGTTATTTTTCTCATAGCTTTAGATATGATGATAGCTTTACTCGTAGCCCAACCATCCTTATCAAAGTCAGCTTCCATCTCTACATTTGTTGATGCAGCTGCAAGTGAATCTACAAGAATGGTTACTAACCTATCTTTATCTGATTCTCTTACTTTTGCAACAATCTCTTCTATTGCTTGGAATATATCCTCTACAGTTTCTAAATGCAAATACAACATACTATTGATATCAACACCAATTACCTTTAGAAAATCTTGACTTACTGCAGTTTCAGTATCAATGTAAACTGCTACACCACCTTTTTTCTGAGTCTCAGCTAAAAGATGTGCACCAACCAAAGATTTACCACTTGATTCCAACCCATTGATTTCTGTAATTCTACCTACAGCAATTCCACCATTAGGTTTATTAGCAATTGCTAAATCTAATAATGTAGAACCTGTTGAAATAAAGTCTTTTATATCTGTAGGTGTTGTATCAGAACCATCAAGAAAGTAAGCGACTTTAGTATCTTTGAAAGTTTTATTTAAACTAGCGGCAAGTTGCCCTGCCAATTCGTCTCTTGTTGACATATAATGTCTCCTAAATTTGTATAACATAGGGGAGCAAAAGTCGAAACTCTCACTCCCCAACTTATTAGTCTTCTATTAGTTATTAAACAGATCGTCAAATGCTGCTGAAACATCCTCAGTTGATTTTACATCTTCTTTAACTTCGGATTTAGTTACAGATTGCTCTTCTGATTCTTCTTCGCCTTCTTCTGGATTCAACCAAGCATTAAGAACTTCAGTTAGTTCTTCGTAGGTTTGTTCCTGATATATCTCAGTAATATCCTTTTGATTGTCGATTAGATTCTCAAGAAGAGTAGCATCTTCCGTAATCGGGGTTTGATTTGGTTTAACCCTGATGTTTGTTTTTGGAAACGAAGCTCCAACTTCTTCTGCTGTCTTGAACTCTACCGTAATATCACGACCATTCATTGAGTCAGTAATATCACCATAATCAGGATCAGCAATAATGGAAAGCAGTTCTTGATAAACTGTTTTACCAAAACCCCAAAACTTAACACCTTGATTCTCTTCACCACGAATTACTACAGGAGCAAACGTTCTCATTTTAGATTCGATCTTACGAGCTAATCGGTAGTCTTCCTTGTTACCCGAAGATTTGAGTTTTTGAGAAAACTCTTCGATTGGGTCAGGACGACCAAATGACATTGGTGAGAGATAAGATTTTCTACCTAAATCATAATGGAAAAATAACTCGATGAAAGGGTTGTCCTTATTGTGTTTATAAGGTACGATTCTTACTTGAGTTGTGCCGGGTGACGGCTTCCATAGATTTGAGGTACGATTGTTTGTGATTTGAAGTTGACCTAGACGCTTCTTCAGTGCGTTAATATCCATTAGATATCTCCTATTTGTTATTTATTAAGTTTAATTGTTTAATTGTTACTATTCTTTTTGTAACTGTTTTCATACATATATAAGTATGATATATATTCTCCAAAATACAATCTATTTTTGTTCAATATCAGATTTCCATGTTTTTGTATGTATTATTGAATATACCCTTGTTGGTATTTCATACAGCCCCTCTTCGTTTGTTAATAACATACGATTTCTGTAGTTCTCCCAGGGTATTGGGAATGAGTTATCCAATACACCATTGTTCAATGTCTTCACTAATTCATTAAGTGCGTTTATTGTGTACAATGAATTTGATTGTTTCTTTCTGTGTATAGAAATTGTATCTACTGAACTCTCAATATAATCATCAGTTGCTTCTACATTATATGTGCATATCAATTGATGATAATCGTTCTCGTTCTGAAATACATATATCTTGCTAAATACTATATCATTACAAGCTATAATTAAATCTATTGTTTCGTATAATCTATTTCTTTTGCAAAATGTTGCTAATAATTGTGTTTTCATTTGTTTTCCTTTGAAATCATTTTATTTTATTACCAGTTTTTGGATCTATTCCTATGATAGCTGTAGGATTGGTATTTTCTGGAGATATTTTTTTCTTTGGTGGTTTTGCAATAGTAAAACCTTGATCACAACTAAAGTTCATTCCTGATATGATGTTTATACCATCCATCTCCTGAGTTTTATACTTACCACTACCTCTTATAATCTCTTTTGTATCTTTGTCTTGTTTTTGACCTTCTACTTTATGTGAAACATTACTGAATTTTTGATATTCTGTGTCTTTATTATTAATAGCAGCCATTGTTTTTCCATGAGCACAATGTTTCTTAAAACTCTCTTTCACTAATGCTAATTCTGGTTGTGTAAATCCTGCTTCAGTAAGTTTAGATTGATTTTTTTTCAAAAATGATTCAAATGCTTTTTCACCTGTTTTCATTCCATCTTCATAAATCTCATCATATTGTTCTTCTGTCATAATACCATCACTCACAACTTGAGATTTAACAGTATCTCTTACTTTATCCAATTCACCTAAAACTTCTTGACTTGGTGGATAATCATCACCGTTATAAATTTTCTCATATGTGTCAAGTAATGATATTATAGAAGACCTTGTCTTTTTATTTTTATAAACGGTTTGCTTTACTTTTGCAGCAGATGATGACCTTGCTCCCTGATCATATTTAACACTTTCTCCACCAGATACTTCTACACTAACTAATATTTGTTGTATAGATTCTGCTACTTTCTGAGGATCTCTAGTATCGCCAGGATCTTTTAAAGCCCAAATATCTGTTACTTGAAAAGTTGCAGAAGCTGGTAATATACAATTAAACCCCTGAGATGCTCTGTGCATAAAAGTTATCGACTCTGCTACTTCTGCTCTCGAAGTCTTCATATCATCCAATTCATTCATTTTAACCAACATTATACCCATCTCTTCATTAAATTGTTTTGATTTTTTTTGTTGTTCTTCGAAAGGTAACGATTCCCAATCAGGATCATCTAATGGATTTTTAATATTTTTAATATATTCTACTAATTCATAATGTTCTTCTGTAAGTGGTGGGTGTGGTGGAATAGTTCTCTCTAAAGCCTTTTCTAATCCTTTAGAAACATCTTCTAAACATTGGCTAATAGCAGCTTGTCTTCCTTCGTGTGTAGTTAAATCACCATAATCAACCGCTTCTAAATCACCCTCTATTTCTGCTAATGAGTCAATTTGATCATTATATCTTCGTATTCCCAACTCTGCACTTCTTGCTTTTCTTTTTGCATCTTCCTCAGACATATTCTGAGGCGGCCCCATCAACTTTTTCTCTACATCTTTCCTTTTTGGTACAGATCTTTTTACAAGTTTCTGACCTCCTATTGTAACTTCAGTAACTTTACCACTTGAATTTCTTTTTACAGCAACTTCTACTTTTTTTCTTTTTGTGTTGATAGTAGTAGGTGCCATTGCTGTTGATGAGGTTCTTGAATTTTTCGGCGATGCACTTTTTAAACCAATTGCTTCTCTAAATTTTTGTATCTCATCATAAGGCTTTTTGCCTTTTCCGCCTACCATCGTAACTTTTTTTCTTGCTTGCCTGGCTGGCTCATCATCACTAACTTTAGTAGGACCATATCTCCAATCGTTAGGTCTAACATCTGCTAGATAAAATTCAGCACTACGTTTATTTTCATCAGGTTGACCCGATTGGTCTTTAACTGCTATCCATCTCCTCATAGCATTAATCTCATCATCTGACATTTCATCTACTTTTTCATCTTTACATTTTTGAATAGCAGAGGCAATATTCTTTTTATCTTTATCAGGAATAACCGTTGATTCTTGAACAGAATCGTTAACATTATCAAGTCCATCGTGTACCTTGACTACACCTCTACTTGCAACACTTAAATCTAAATTAGGATTTTCAGGTTTTTTAGTAGGAACGGTGTTTTTATCTAAACCCTGTTTTTTAAATTCTTTGGTTTGATTTTCTATTTTCTTTTTGATATTCTTATCAATTTTTGCTTTCTCTTGATTTTCTGTATCTTTTTCAGGTTCACCACCAGTCTCAGGATCTTCACTATCTTTATCTACTTTTGTGTGTGTACCTTTTTGTATTGCAGCATCTCTAGTCTCTTCTGACCCAAAGGTAGTAACTTTTCCACTTTGAGCTCGTGCTGTAAACTTACCTTCTGCTTCAGATACTCTTTCTTCTTCATCTTTACGATGTATTTCTCTTTCATTCCAAGCATTTTTTGGTCTTGGGATTCCTTCACCCAAAAGAGTTTTGATAGCATAGTCAACATCTTCTGTTAACATACCTTGTTCTATTAGATAGTTTTGCAGGGCATAAACGTGTTGTTTATTATTGAAATCAGGCACTGCATAGTACCTGTCTGCAAAATCATTGAAAAAGTTTTTCCAATCAATCATTAAAATTTCTCCGTAATATCAGCAAGCTCATCATAGTTGTTTCCCCATGCAGCTTTAACTGGATACTTACCTCTTTCCAAAACTTCTTTTATTTCTGTAAGAAGTGGTAATCCATCATCTATGTGCATATCAAAAAGGAATGAATCGTAACTATATAAAACTAACTTGCTCTTATATTTTCTCATCAACTTCCTTACATCCTTTATAACTAATACATTTGATTCTGTCTCAAGTAACTGAATATAATAGTTAAACAACTTATTTGCGTTAAAATTATTTCCTCTTATTTCTCTACTATAAATATCGGATTTAATAAAATTTTCTTGTTTATATAGTTGCCAAAGTTTGTCTGTAAATTCTTTTACCTTACCAAAGTATTCTATATTCTCTGCTATCTCATCAGGAATAAAACCGTATAAATATTGGAATGAAAGAGTCTTTGCTTCTTTATAGGTTATGTCAAATAAATCTGCAAAGTGTTGGTGAACTGATTCGTCTGAAAATTTATAACCCACTTTATCTGCAATCAATCTCAAGTGATATGCATCATAATCAAACTCAACTAATTTACCTTTACCACCAAACCTACTAATAAACTTTGCTCTACTACCATCACTTTTGTTTAAGGCTGCGAAGTTGATTCCACCAAATCTGTTGGATGGACGACCTGTAGCCGTGAATGGATTATACTCTGAATACACAACCCCATCGGTTGTTTGTAATCCATTTTTTTCAATGTATGTAAAGTTGTCAAACATATCGTTGTTGTATGTCAAGATGTCAGGGGTGGGGTATTTTGAGACGATAACCTGCATTTCTGTTGCTATCTTGTATAGGTGTGAGGTAAATGTCATTATGGGAATAGATGTATTTATATCTGTTTTTTCATAATGTTTCATATGATAATGTCGGATTATATCATTAGAATGTAAATCCAATTTAGTTTTATCACCTGTATTCCAATAGTTCAGTAGATTTACATCGATAAGATTATTTAATCCTGTGAGATGGTATGTTTGTTTTTTATCAAGGGTGTATATTGGTTTATCTTTACGATTGAGAATACCCAAATCACCTATATTAAGACATAATGCGTCTGTGTGGTTGAATGGTAAGATATAACATTTGCTATCAAGCATTAAAAAAACAAAGGATAGTTTTGTTTCTATCGGGTGTTTTTTGTGATCTATAGGAATTGGTATTGCTATGATTTCATCTGCTGATTCGTAATCATACAATAGAGCATTAAACTCTGAACTATTCTCTATGAATTTCAATATATAACCTTTATTAGGTAATAAATATTAAGCTTTTTACTGAAACTCTACAAAATTATATATTTTCATACGGATTTGTGGGAATGTCTTCTCTGCGAATAAAACTGATTTTTGATTTAACATTTCCATCTCTAAGATGTCTCTATTTAGAGACCAAGTTATTACTTGTTTAGTGTAGATAGAATCTGCTTCATTAAAACTTTTTTTAGAAACTTCAATTATTGACGAATTATCATCCGATGCTAACTTCATGAAATATCTTTTAAATGAACCTTTTTTATAATCTCCTTGAGTCGGTGTTACTTTTTCATTTTTAAAATACTTTGATACGGGTGGTTTCTGAGAGGTTGCTATTAAGTAACCCTCTTCTGGTGATAAGTTCTCTTTTCTAAAAAGTTCTTTTGAATATTTTTGTGGTGAACTTAAAGTTTGATAAATTACTCTTTTACTTTTAGTAATAATTTTATGGTATGGTGTTCCTACAGTAACAAATATATCTTCATTATCACCAAAAACAAATTCTCTGACAGATGTTATACCATCTGTTTCTATTCTTTCTACTGTTGGGTCGTTTTGTAATATAGCCATTATCTATTTGCTCCACTATTTATTTTACTAGCTTCGGATTTTACTTTTCCTTTTGGTTTTCCTGGAGTTGCGTCTATAGAGTTAGGTACACCATCATTATCCCAATCATCACTTGAAGGTGTTTTATTTGATTTTGATACTTCTTCTGGAGATTTTTGTTGACTATCCAACTCTTTCTTTAAATCAAACTGATAATCGCCAACTTTTCCAGCCATAGCTGTTAAATACTCTGAGAATGATAGGTATGGTGGTTTATTCGCATCACCTTCTTTACCTTTAATAGAGTTAAATATATCTATCATCGTTGTAACGTCTGTTTTTTCATTATTATTTACACCCTTACCCATACCATAGTCTATTCTCATCAATCCTTTTATGGTTGTTTTCCAACTTCCAGCATCAATAGAATGACTGACATTTACTATTTGAAAAACAGTCATATCTCTATATCTTTG
>Ga0308019_10000309_pt1 | contig 30383 bp, 27 predicted proteins | sample Neamet284_FD_203135 | JGI IMG/M metagenome (GOLD analysis project Ga0308019, IMG submission 203135) | Marine microbial communities from water near the shore, Antarctic Ocean - #284 | ecosystem: Environmental > Aquatic > Marine > Unclassified | place: Southern Ocean | collected 2014-10-01
GTAATACACCTCATATGAAAACTTGGGCTGAAAAAATGGGCGGAAAAAATGTAATTGTAATTGAACAGGGTGTAGATTCCAATGTAATGCAAAAACTTCCCAAAGATAATATTCTAATGAAAAAATTAAGTATTAATTCAAATGATCAAATAGTAATGTACCTAGGTAGTATTTTATCTCATTCAGGTTTAGAAGTTATTTTAAATTCAATACCAAATATTTTAAAAGAAATTCCTAATTTTAAACTCTTAATTGTAGGGGATGGTCCTAATTTATCATCATTAAAACAACAAGCAAAAAAATTAGGAATTTCTGAGAAAATTATTTTTACTGGATTTGTTCCGTATAAAGAAGTCCCAAAATTTTGTAGTTTAGCAAATTTATGTATTAATTCTTTTAGAATTAATGATATGACTGTTAAACTTTCTCCTGTAAAAATTTTTGATTTTATGTCTTGTGGAAAACCTGTTTTGGCAACACCACTCAAAGGAATGTTGCATGATTTCCCAAAAGATTCTGAAACCATAATCTATGAAGATCTTAATAATTTTGAAGAAAAAATTATATCATTATTGCAAAAAGAATGTTTGGAAGAAATTGGAGATAGATGTAGGAAATTTGTCAAAGAATATTTTACTTGGGAAATTGTTGCACAAAAAATGCTTGATGAATTTGAAAAAATGAAAAACTAGTCAAAAAGCCTTTTAAATCCGATCTAAAGATATGCATTATTATATGAAAGTCATGTCAATTTTTGGTACTCGACCTGAAATAATTCGTCTTAGTAGAATTTTTGAATTATTAGACAAAAATTTTGAGCATGTTATGGTGAATACTAGCCAAAATTTTACTAAAGAACTCAATTCTGTTTTTTTTGATGATTTGAATGTAAGAAAACCTGATTTTGATTTGAAAATTAACACTGAGGCTTATGGAGTTTCAGTAGCAGATGTGATTGTAAAAACAGAAAAACTTCTGGAAAAGGAAAAACCTGATATTTTATTAATTTTGGGAGATACCAATAGTGGTCTTTCTGCAATACCTGCTGCTCATCAAGGAATTAAAATTGCTCACCTTGAGGCAGGGATGAGAAGCTATGATCTTAGAATGCCTGAAGAAAAAAATCGAGTAATGATAGATCATCTTTCTACTGTTCTCCTTCCTTACACTCAATATTCCCGAGAAAATTTAATTAGAGAAAATATTCATCCTAGCAAAATCTTTGTAGTTGGAAATCCAATTATAGAAGTAATTGAACATTATATGCCCCAAATAGAGAAAAGTAAAATTCTTCAAGAACTAAAACTGAAAAAGAATAATTATTTCCTTGTTACGGCACATAGAAGTGAAAATGTAGATAATATAGAATCTTTACAAAATATTTTTTCGGGATTAGAAAAAATATACAAGAAATTTGGAAAAAAAATGATTTATCCAATTCATCCTAGAACAATAAGTAAGATAAAAAATATTAAAATTCCTGAGGGAATAGAATTAATTGATCCATTAGGATTTCTCGATTTCACTCATTTAGAAAAAAATGCTTTTTGTTTACTAACTGATTCTGGCACTGTTCCTGAAGAAATGCTTTATTTTAAGAAACCATGTGTTACAATTCGAGAAAGTACTGAAAGACATGAAATTATCGAGGCAGGTTCTAACATTCTATCTGGATTAAACCCAGATGACATGTTGCGTGCTACTGAATCTATTACTTTGGGAAAACCTGATTGGCAATGGAGGGAAGCTTTAGGCGATGGAAAAACTGCTCGAAAAGTAATCAATATTTTAAACGGAAAACTTTACTGAACATTTTTTATACCTAAAATCTGTTAGTATCGTAATTGACTATTCTCATTACTGGATCTACTGGAGCATTAGGCTCAGAACTTGAAATGATTTTTCCTGATTCCATATCTCCTACACACAAAGAATTTGATATTTGTGATCTTAGTGCTGTAAAAGATTTTTTTAACAAACATAAAATAGATATTGTAATTCATGCTGCTGCTTTAACTACAGTTAGAGGGTGTGAAGAAAATAAATCATTAGCCATGCAGGTAAATGTTGAAGGAACACGTAATTTAGTAAGTGAATTTAAAAATTCTAATCCTGATGGAAAATTTGTTTACATTAGCACTGCCTGTGTATTTGATGGACATTCTGAAATGTATGATGAAAATTCTATTCCGTATCCTGAAAATTTTTACTCACTAACTAAACTTTTAGGCGAATGCGATGTGAAATCATTCTCCAATTCATTGATTATTAGAACAAATTTTGTTGCTAGAAAAAAATGGCCATATCCTAAAGCATTTACTGATAGATTTGGTACTTATCTTTTTTCTGATCAAGTGGCTAATGGAATACACGAAGTTATACAAAATAATCTTGATGGCATTATTCATATTGTTGGTGATGAGAAAATCTCGATGTATGATCTTGCAAAACTAACTACTCCGAACATACAACCTATGACCCTTAGTGAATATTCTGGACCTCATCTAACAATTGATATGAGTTTAGATTCAAAGAGATGGAAAAAATATAAAATTAAAAACTAATTTTATTATTTATAATATGAATAACTTCAAAAAATTATTAAAAAATTGATACGGATTAACTGATAGAATATTATGAGAAAAATAATATACAAGAAAGTGTCAATATGTTTCACACGTGACTAGATTAATTATAATTAGTATTTTTTTGATAATATTCGCAAGTTTTTCCTAAACCCTCAGTTAATGATATCTCTGGTTTCCAGCCATATTTTTTTCTAATTTTTTTGTTATCACATTTTATTTCTAAAATATCATTTTTTCTAATTTTATTCTTATCTGATTCAATTCTAATTTTATTTTTCATTATAATTTGAATTTCATCACAGATAGTTTTAATAGAAAAACTTTTTCCACTTCCAACATTGAAAACTTGAAATCCTTTTTGATTTTTGTTTACACATTTTATTGCGTTTATTGCATCATCAATATACAAAAAATCTCTTTTTGGTTTCAAATTACCAATTTTTATTTTAGAGTTGGATAGATATTGATTAATTATATTGTGTATGACATTATGTTTAGGTGCATTTGGTCCATATAATGAAAAAAATCTTAAGATTGTAATATTTAATCCATATGTTTTTGCATATGATTCACATAAATTTTCACCCATTATCTTTGTTGCAGAATAAATTGAATTAGACTTAGTTATTTCTTGTTCTACAATGGGATTTTTTTCTGGTTTACCATAAACATGACTACTACTTGCAAAAATAAAATTTGCATCTTTTTTTCTACAAATTTCCAGCATTTTCTTTGTACCTGAAACATTGATATCAAAACATGATGAAGGATTGTTATTACAATATTGTATATCACTCACTGCTGCCAAATGAATTATTGATGAAATTTTAGATTTTATTGACAAATTTTTTGTTCTTAGATCCATTTTCTTATGTTCAATTTTTTTTGATTTATTTTGTTGTTTATTATTACCCCATCCTATAATTCTTTGAGAATCTTGTATTCCGTTAATAAGATGATTTCCTAAAAATCCATTTGCACCTGTAATCAATATTCTATCCATTGTTTATTTTCATTGAAATAAGCTATAAAGTTTTACCAAAATTCGATATATTCATTAATCTTCAAGAATTTTTATATTCGTACATGAAAAAAGCATTGATTACTGGTATTACTGGTCAAGATGGAGCATATTTAGCTAAGCTTCTTTTAGATAAAGGATATGCTGTATTTGGAACTTATAGAAGATTATCGTCTGCAAATTTTTGGAGGCTACATTATTTAGGAATTTATGACAAAGTAAAATTATTAGAAGCTGATCTTCTCGATCCATTTTCAATTTTTAATGCAATTAATGAATCTAAACCTGATGAAATATACAATTTAGCTGCACAAAGTTTTGTCGGTACATCATTCAAAGAACCGTATCATACGTTAATGGTTACAGGTTTAGCACCAATCAATATTCTAGAATCAATTCTAAAAATAAATAAAAAAATAAAATTTTACCAAGCTTCTTCTAGTGAAATGTATGGAAATAATAAAATCAAGAAAAAAAATGAAACTACGCCCTTATCTCCTACTAGTCCTTATGCCATTGCAAAAACATCTGCTCATTATTCAACAAAAATGTATAGAGAAGCATATGGTATTTTTGCAGTAAGTGGAATTCTTTTTAATCATGAATCACCATTGCGTGGACTTGAATTTGTTACAAGAAAAATTTCTAATGAAGTAGCAAAAATTTCACTTGGATTATCTAAACATCTTGAATTAGGAAATATATCTGCAAAAAGGGATTGGGGATATGCTGAAGATTATGTGGTAGGTATGTGGAAAATGATTCAACAAAAACAACCAAATGACTTTGTTTTAGCCACAGGAGAAAGTCATTCAGTAAAAGAATTTGCTGAATTAGCATGTGAATTTGCAGGAATTTCAAAAAAATCTATAAAAACAAAAAAAGAATTTTTGAGACCTTCAGATGTCCAACAATTAAAGGGAGATTTTACAAAAGCAAAAAGAGTTCTTAATTGGAAACCAAAAATATCTTTTAAACAACTAGTCAAAATAATGGTTGATGGAGATATCCATAGATGGCAATTGCATTTAAAAGGTGAATCTTTTCCTTGGGATGTAACCCCTAGTACAAATTAAAAAATTATTAATTATTTATAATTCTGTTTTCTTTAAAATCCATTTTTTCATTAATTGTCTAAATTCTTCGTTTTTTAATGTTAATTCAAAAAATTTCTGAACTCTAATTCTACCCTTTTTACCCATTTCATAACTTAGATCTTTATGATCTAGAAATTTAATAATATATTTTATTAATGATCTTTGATCATTTTCATCTATTAAAAATCCTGTTTCATTATGTATTATTGTTTCATCTGTTCCGCCAGGATGACATGCTATTACGGGAGTCTCACATGCCATAGATTCTGTAACGATTAATCCAAATGGTGGTTGTTTAACTAAATGAATTACAGCAAGAGATTGACTGTAAAGATCTATTAATATTTCATCAGAAACTTTTCCAAAAAATTTAACTTTATCTGATAATTTTAAATTTTTTACAAGTATTTTTAATTCTCTATCATGTTCTCCAGAACTTCCTACTATCCATAATTTAAAATCATTTCGTTCTTTTAACAATCCTTCAATTGAAGTAATTAAGAAATTAGTTCTTTGTGTTTTTTGAGCTGCAAACGATAAAACTACATTTTGCTTTTGTTTTTTAGTAGGTCTAAAAATATTTGTTCTGGTACCTAAAAGAATTATTTTAGTTTTAACATTATATATTTTTGAGATATTGTTAGATGAAAATTTACTATGACAAATAACCTCATCAAAATTATTCCATCTATTTTTATCAATAACTCTTATAATCTGTCTTAAGATTAACCACAGAAAATATTTTCCTTTTGGTAAATTTTTGATGTATGTATTTGTATATAACAAACTAATGTCTTGAGGATAACATAAGATTGGTATTTTGCCAAATTTCTGTGCCCATAATGTTGCTGGGAAGTTCATAAAAAGAACTAAATCTGGATTTTCATCTTTAATTATTATCTGTAAATTTTTTCTAATTTTATTTAGATTTAGCCAAAAACTAATTGTTTGAGTAAGTGAATTTTTATTTCCAAAATCAACAATTTTTAGATTTTCTCTCTCTTGATACAGATTTCTATCCGTGTATAGTGATGTTAATACTACTTGATCCTTTTTTTCTGCCAAATATTCTGATAATTCTTGTGTAAATCTAGCAGCACCCCCTCTAGATGACAAATAGGGTGCTACTATTACAACTTTCATTTCATTTATCTCCTATTTCATTATGTAAATTGTTTTCTAGAATAATACCTATCTATGAAAATAAAATAAATTGCATGTCCAGTATTCGCAATAACTACTGATGATGCAGTACCATTAACTCCAAATAATTCAGTTAACAACAAAATTGTTGGAATTTGAATTCCTACATAAATTCCTGTTCCGATAAGAACAATTCTACTATTCCCTCTACCCAAAAACTTGGAGATAAAAGTCATTACTATTGTAATTGGTATGACTGATATGCTCATTATTTGAATAATTTCTATTGCCTTTTCATATTCTGGAAATATGTGGGGCAATGCTATTGGTGTCAACACAATAGACATGACAGCCAGAATTACTGAAACAATTATAATTATTTTTTTAATTAATATGCTCTGATTTCCTGTAGAATCATTTGGTAATGTATAAGTAAAAATCATTGCAGGAATTATTGTCATAACTGCTACAAATTGAATTCCTAATTGATAATTTCCAAGTAATGTAAAACCTAAAATTGGTGCTATTATTATTTTATCAAAAGAACCATGAAGCGCACCTGCGATATCTAGAGTAAAACTATTGATCATAAAACCTGATCTTTTTTTTAAAATACCAAAGTTAATTTTTGTTTTTTTAAATTCTTTATACACCATAAATGAATATGGTAAAAAAGATAACCCAATACCCAAAATAATACCTTGAACGCCTATTAGATAAAACATACCAGCTGCTAGTCCTACCATGAGGATTTTTTGAGTAATCAATAATTTGGAATATTTTATATAATTTTTTTCCCCTTGCAATTGTGCATTGACTAGAGAAAAAATTACATATCCTAAAACGTAAATCCCTATCTCAATATTTTTTACACTCAAAAATAATACTATAGCAGCTACTATAGAAGATATGATTGAAATAAAAAATATGGTTGTTTGAATTTTCTCTCCTTTTGCCCTGTATACAATCATTGTATTTACATTTCCTGCTAATGCAAATGTTGACGCAATGACTCCAATTGATATTAAATAACTCACTTCTCCATATTTTTCAGCACCAAGTATTGATGCCATGAAGAACCAAAAAATTCCTCCAATTAGGGTTGTAACTATACTGGCAACTCCAATGGAAGTTATATCTTTAAATTTTTTATTCATGATCTGATCCTAAACATTTATTTTTACCCTTAGTTTTACCTTTTGCTTTTTATAAGTATCTTTGATAAATTCTACACAACAATGAACACAAAATTTTATTTTTATTCATTTTTGTTGGGATTCACCAAATTACCTAATCCCAATTTCCTGGTAATATCTACTAATAGATAAAAAATAACTTCTAAATTTAATTTAATGATATAATCTAAATTTTTTACAAATATCATATGTCCTAAATTATTCCAACACCATTTGGTTAATGGATAATATAAAAATAATGATTCCAAAAAATTTAATTTAAATGATTTAATGTAGTTGAACAATCCGCTGCTTGATATCCCACCATCATATCTATAATTTAGAACTTCATCTAATACAAAAAAATCACCATATTTCAATGCGTTTAACATAGTAGCTAAATCAAATCCTGTAATAAATTCAAATACAAAAAATTTTCTAAGTTGATTAGTTCGAAAAATTCCATAAAATGCTTGTTGATGTCCTCGTAATTTTAAATACATTCTAATTTTTTTTTCATATGAACCTGAAGTTGAATAATTTTTTAATTGAGTAAATCTTTTAATCATTTTTTTCTTAATTTTACCTAACACTCCATCTATTTTTTCTTCTGTTAGATATTCTGTTTTTTCACCATATGGTTTTACTTGAGAAATACTACATATGACATCATTTCTTGTTTCCAAAACTAAGATATTTTTTTCAATAAATCCTGGTAAAATTTTATCATCTACTGCTGTCCACATAAAATGTTCTCCTCTTGCTTTTTTTAAAATAAAATGAAAATTCCAATTTGGCCCCATATTTTTTGTATGTGAAAAAAATCTTATTCTTTTATCATTAGAAGCAAATTTTGTACAAATTTGTTTTGTATGGTCCGTTGAACCATTATCTGAAATAATTAATTCAAAATCACTAAAATCTTGATTTATAATTGATGAAATTTTTTCAGCAAGGAATTTTTCTCCATTATATACTGGTATTCCTATAGTTATCTTTATCTTGTCTGAACCCTGTTTAGTCATAAGTAATTATTGAATAAAAGATAATATGTTTAATCTTATGTTAATTAATGATTTTTCTATAATTCACTTTGTTATTTTATTTATCAAGTCTTTAATATAGTAAAACTCTAAATAGTTATGAATTGGATAGACTTAAAATTTATCTTGGTGATCTTACCTATAATACAATAGCAGTTTCTACTGAATCTCTGCCTATAAACATTGGATTTATTGCAAGTTATTGTATCAAACAATTTGGAAATAAAGTGGATATTACTTTATTCAAGTATATTGATGATTTAGAAAAAGCAATTTCAGAATCACCTCCAGATATTTTGGGTTTGAGTAATTATTGTTGGTGTCAAAATGTTAGCCAAGAAATGTTTAAACTTTTTACAGAAAAAAATCCTGATGGACTAAGAGTTTGGGGTGGACCAAATTTCCCAATAGATACACCATCCCAAAGAAAATTCTTTGAAAAATTCAAAAATTTCGACATTTATGTGCCAATTGATGGAGAAGTTGGTTTTTCAAATATTGTTGAAAAAGTAATTCAAAGAGATTCTAAAACAATTAGAGATGCTGCATTAGAATCTCCTCTCGCTGGATGTATAATTAAAAATTCTGAAGATAGATTACTTTACTCTCTTGGAGATACAAGAATAAAAAATCTTGATGAAATCCCTTCACCTTATCTTACTGGTCTAGTTGACAAATTTTTTGATGACAAATTGATTCCAATGCTTCAAACAAATAGAGGTTGTCCATTCAGTTGTACTTTTTGTACTGATGGACGGGAGGCAGTAAACATGGTTAACAGATTTAGTAAGCAAAGAACTACTGATGAAATTAACTATATTGCAACACATGTCAAAAAAAATGTCCATAGTATGTTTATCAGCGATTTAAATTTTGGAATGATTCCAGGTGATATAGAGACTTGTAAATCTATTACAAATGTTCAAGAAAAATACAATTACCCTCATAAACTCTTAACTACAACTGGAAAAAATAATAAAAAGAAAATTATAGAATCTATAAAATCCCTTAGTAGCTCCCTTTCATTATCCATGTCAGTTCAATCAATGGATGATCAAGTTCTAAAAAATATCAAAAGAGACAATATAAGTAAAGATGTAATGTTGGAATTAGCGCCTGTTATTAAAGAAAATGGTATGAATACTACTGCTGAAGTCATTTTGGGTTTACCTGGAGAAACTTATGAATCTCATTTAGAAACTATTCGGAAATTGACTGATGCAAAACTTGATGATATTATTACCTATACTTGTTTCTTACTTCCTGGATCTGAAATGGCAACTCCCGAACAACAATCTAAATGGAAATTTAAAACTAAATTTAGAATGTTACCGATGGATTTTGCAAAATTAAGTTCAGGAAAAAACATTTGTGAGATAGAAGAGGTAATAATTGGTTCAAAAGATTTGAACTTTAATGATTATGTGAAACTACGTATGATTGGATTTACTTTGTGGATGACAAATAAAGGCATTTTGTACACATCTCTCATAAAATTTTTGAGACAACAAAACATTGATGTTGCTGATTTATTTTTCCAAATGGTTGAAAGACAGCAGACAGGACATAAAGTAATTCAAAATGTATATGAAAATTTTCGACAAATGACAATAAATGAATTATATGATTCTCCAGAAGAAATTTTATCAAATATACAAAATGATGAAGAATTTCAAAAACTTGTAGATGAAAAAGCTGCAATTAATGTAATCCGATATCATCATACTATGATTCTTTCTGAATGTATGGATGAATGGACTGAATATGTTTTAAAAATTGCTCATGATCTTTTGAAAGAAAATAAAAAACTAGATAATAAAATAGAGGGACAATTTCATGACATCTCAAATTATTGTCGTGGAAAAAGTCATAACCCATTAGGTACAAATAGAAAGGAAACTAACCCTGAATTTACTTTTAATTACGATATTGATAAATGGTTGGATGAAATATTGGATATTTCTTCTTTAGATAAATTTCAAGTTTCAAAACCGTTTAATCTTATTTTTACACTTACTGATGAACAATTTCAAATAATTAAAGATAATATTGAATTATTTGGACATACTACGGTAGGCTATACTAAAGCGCTTAAAATGGTACCAGAAAGAATGTTCTGGCGAAGTCCCTCATTATCTACTAAGAATAACTAAGTTATTTTTTGTAATCATTAACAATTTTTTCAATTTTTTCTAATACTGAAGTTGGTTTAAATCCAAATTCTTTTTGTATTCTATTTATAGAGATTGTTGGAAATCTATATGTTATTGCTTTCTTTTTAACTTCAATTTTACAATTTGTAATCTTTTGTATCTTTTTCACAATTTCTTCATTACTTGTATTTTTTCCATTTGCAATATTGTAGATTTTATTTTTCCCTTTTAATGAAATTTTTGGTAAAATATCTAATACATCATCAATATACACATAATCTTTTTCACTATCTAATTTTGTTTCTAAGGTAATTTTTTTAAAATTTATTGCATCTTGAATTATTGCTGGTAAAAAAAGATTTGTATTAAAATTATTCCCAGTAACATTTGATAATCTAGCTATTCTCACATTTTGTTTTTTTGATAAATTACAAATTACTTCTCCCATAATTTTTGAAATATTATATAAATTGTTATCGTCAGAAGGATTGATTACTAAAGAAGAATTTTCATCAGTAGATGATGCATCATAATAAATTCTTGTAGATGAAAGATAAAGAAATGATTCAAACTTTACTTCGTTTAATAATTTATTTAGTAAAATAACATGTGCGTCAATTGCTTTTGATGGATTTTGTTTAAAATTAGAAACACCGATAGCATAAATAATATGTCCTAAATCTTTATCTTCAATTTTATCTTTTCTGATATCTGGTGTTAGGCATTCTATTTTTTCTGATTTAAATTTCTGTACTAATGAGGAACCCAGATACCCTGAAGAACCAAAAACTGTAAATTTCAATTATAGATTCTCCCAATTTGCATCTTTTTTTGAAATGATTGGGGGCAAAATTGGCCAAGAAATTTTAAAATCTTTAGAATTCCATTTTTTGCCAGTTGCATATTTTTCCATATATTCTTGAGACATTTGATAAAAAACTTCAGAGTTTTCTTCAAGAGTTTGAAAGCCATGAGCAAATCCTTTGGGAACATAAATCATTTTATGATTTAATTGACTTAATTCAATTCCATACCAGTCATTTTTTGAAGGCGAATCTTTTCGTAAATCCACTATGACGTCAAAAATTTTCCCTTTGGTACAACGAACAAGTTTTGCCTCTTCAAATGGCTCTTTTTGATAATGCATTCCTCTTAAAATTCCCTTTTTAGAATTAAATGAAATATTACATTGAACTAAATTTGAGTTTAATTCCCTTATTTCAAACTCTTTTTTATCCCAAGAACGAGCAAAAAAACCTCTTTCATCCTCAAGTTTTTCTAATTCAATTATGTAAGATCCTTTAAGTTTTGTTTCTGTAAATAACATTAAAGAATTTTCACCTCTGGTATGGGTACAACAAATTTTCCTCCCCATTCTCTAATGTATTCTAATTGTATCATAATTTCATCTTTTAAATTCCAAGGTAAAATAAAAACATAATCTGGTTTTGTATCTTTTATTTTATTTGGGTTGTATATTGGAATATGAGTACCTGGTAAAAACAGTCCTTGCTTATGCTCACTTAGATCTACAGTAAATTCCATCAAATTATTATCAATCTCACAATAATTTAACAATGTATTTCCTTTTGCTGGAGCTCCATATCCTGCAACTTTTTTCTTTTCATTCGTAGCTTTTATAAAAAACCTTCTTACATCTTCTTTAACTTTATCAACACTTTCTTGAAATTTATTATAATTCTTGATATTATTACATCCAAACTCTATCTCTTTATGATTGAGACTTTTTACATTCTCGGTAATTGGTTTTGTTTTATCCTCTTCGTGCTTTGCATATATTCTGAGTGAACCTCCATGAGTTGATAACTCTTCAACGTCAAAAATTCTTAGATTGTGGTATGAAAAAATCTTTTGAACAATATGAAAAGAAAAATATGAAAAATGTTCGTGATAAATGGTATCAAATTGGTTATTTTTTATTAATTGCAAAATATGAGGAAATTCCATTGTGATTACCCCTTGTTTTTTTAGTATGATCTTCATTCCTTCTACAAAATCATTTACATTTGGAACATGTGCTAAAACATTATTTCCTAACAATAAATCTGCAAATATGTTATTACCTACTAACTCTTTTGCTGTTTTTACGCCAAAAAATTTTGAAATTGTTGGTATTTTTTTTTCATGTGCAACTTTTGATACATTAAGAGCAGGTTCTATTCCCAAAACAGGAATTTTTTTGTCTTTAAAAAATTGAAGTAAATAACCATCATTACTTGCTATTTCTATTACTTGACTAGATTCATTTAATTTTAATTTTGAAATCATTAATTCTGAATAATTTCTAGCATGTTCTAACCATGTTTTTGAATATGAAGAAAAATATGCATATTCCAAAAATATATTTTCTGGATTTTCATATTCCTCTAACTGTACTAACAGACATTTTTCACAAATATATGCATGTAGAGGGTATGTCTTTTCCTTTTTTTCTAAGTCTTGTTTTTTTAAAAATGAATTAGATAATGGAGAAAATCCTAAATCTACAAAATTTATTTGTAGTGATTCATTGCAAAATCTACAATTACCTTTAGTCATTTTAATTTAGAAAAAAACCTTATTTGTTCCTTACAAATTTCTTTCATGTTTCCTCCATTTTTGAATTCTGTATACCACTCTACAATTAATTTTATTGCTACCTCCAAATCTATCTTAGAACTCCAATCTAATTTTGTATTGGATTTTGAACTATCTAATTTTAGAAATTTATTTTCATGATTAAATTCTTTATTGTCTAGTTTCCATTCTATTCCATTACTCCAAAATTGATTGAATTTTTCTAAAATCCATGAGACAGGTTTTACATTATCGTCAATTGGCCCAAAATTCCAACTTTCTGCAAATTCATTTCCATCATTCCATAGTTTTTCAACTAATATCATGTACCCATTTAATGGATCTAACACATGTTGCCAATGTCTGATAAAATTAGGATTTCTGATTTTGATTACTTCATTTTTTAAAATTCCTTTCATGATGTCTGGAATCAATCTATCTTTGGCCCAATCTCCACCTCCTATGACATTTCCTGCCCTAACAGAAGCTAATGCAATATTATTATTTTTTTTAAAAAATGAATTTCTATATGCAGAAGTGATTAATTCAGAACAACCTTTACTACTACTATATGGATCATGTCCTCCTAATGGATCTGTTTCTTTGAATCCTCTATCTAGTTCTCTTTCTTCATAACATTTATCGCTTGTAACATTAATCACAACTTTGGTACTTTCAGATACCCTAACTGCTTCAAACAAATTTACTGTACCCATTACATTTGTTGAAAAAGTTTCTACTGGATCATCATATGATCCTTGAACAAGTGATTGTGCAGCCATGTGAATTACAATTTCAGGCTTAAACTTAAAAATTTCTTCTTTAAGTTTATCTATATCTCTTACATCTGCAACAATTGATTTCATATCATCTTCAACATTTGCAATCTTAAACAAACTTGGATCAGTTGGAACTGCATTTGAATACCCTGCAACAATAGCTCCAAGATCTTGTAACCACAATGACATCCAACTACCTTTAAAACCTGTATGTCCTGTGATTAGAACTTTTTTCTGTTTCCAAAAATTTGGATTCATTACCACTTCTTCCAAGGAGCCTTATTTAATTTCCATAATTCTTCTAAACTATTTTTATCTCTAATAGTGTCAACTGGTTGCCAAAATCCAGAATGCAAATATGCTGATAATTGATTATCTGATGATAATTTTTCTAGTGGCTCACGTTCCCAAATTGTTTTATCTTCATTAATGTAGTCTAGAACTTTTGGTTCTAACACAAAAAATCCTCCATTTATCCAATCCCCATCACCTTCTGGTTTTTCTTGAAATTTTGTAACTTTATTTTTAATAATTGACATTGCTCCAAATCTTGCAGGTGGTCTTACTCCTGTAACTGTTGCCAATGTTTTTTGTTTTTTATGGAAATCAATTAACTCTTTTAAATTGATATCACTTAACCCATCACCATAAGTAAAGCAAAAAGATTCGTTGTCTAGAAACTCTTTCACTCTTTTTAATCGTCCTCCGGTCATTGTATCTGATCCTGTATCTACTAATGTAATACGCCAAGGTTCTACTTCAGTTGAATGTATTTCAATTTTATTTTTATTTAGATCAAATGTTATATTTGATTTATGCAATGAATAATTTGCAAAGTATTCTTTAATCATATAGCCTTTGTATCCACAACAAATAATAAAATCATTAATTCCATAATGTGAATATGTTTTCATAATATGCCATAAAAGCGGCATTCCTCCAATTTCAATTAATGGTTTTGGCTTCAGTTGAGTTTCCTCACTAATTCTAGTACCAAATCCTCCTGCTAAAATTACTGCTTTCAATTTTTAGATCCTATTTTAAGAATAATTATTTTTCTTTCTTTCATTAAAATCCTATTTCTATGAATAATAATTCATTTAAAAAAGGTTTTATTCATTTGTCTGTACTAATTCCTATTTTTATAATTTAATTCTTTAAATTTTATAACATTTTCATTCAAAATTAAGGTCTTTTAATAACAATTAACATTTTAAATGATGAATTATTATTTCTAAATTATATTTAGTTGAACATTTTTAAATAAATTAAATTGCACTAATATATGAAAAAATTTATTTTTATTTTGATCATATCCCTTATCATATCAGTTATTGTAATAGGTTATCTTGGATATAATAATATCTCACTCTTACCACCTGATTTACTTAATATTTTACGAGATTTTAGAGATACAGGACAAGAAATTACAACATCTATTGAAAAAACTGCTGGAATACCATTAACTGCTAAAGTATATGACCCCAATTTTTTTGTGGAGAATTATGTTTCGGGACTTAGTCAACCTACATCTTTAACTTTTCTTGGAAATGATATTTTAATTTTAGAAAAGAACACTGGATATGTAAAATTAATTAGAAATAATGAAGTTGTACCTAAACCCTTACTTAATTTTGAAGTTGCTTCTACAAATGAATCTGGATTATTAGGTATTGTTTCAGTGAACAATGATGTCTATATTTATGTCACAGAATCTCAAAATGAAAAAACAATTGGAAATAATATTTATCGTTATACTTGGGATGGAAATAATTTAATTAATCCTACATTGGTAAATTCTCTTTCTAGTGAATCTGCATGGCATAATGGTGGTTCCATGACTGCCAATTTGAATGGAGAAGTTTTTGCAGTTATTGGTGATCAAATGGATGAAAATTTTAAAAATGAATTTAGATTATTGCAGAACCATGACCGTGGTGATTTTGATGATAGTGGCGTTATTGTTAAAGTAGGATATAATTCTGAAGTTACCCAGCCTCAATTTGATGAAAACCCTCTACTTCATTATTATGCTATTGGAATTAGGAATAGTTTTGGATTAACTGTTGACCCGTTAACTGGTAATCTTTGGGATACTGAAAATGGTGAAACTGATTATGATGAAATTAATTTTGTTAAACCTGGATTTAATAGTGGATGGGAAATTGTTAGTGGTCCAATCAATGAAGAACAAAAATCTAATCTCATGTTTTTTGATGGATTTGAATATAGTGATCCTGAATTTAGTTGGGAAAGAACTGTTGCTCCAACTGGTATAGAATTTGTAAACTCCAAATTATTTTCTACTTACAAAGATCATATTTTAGTAGGTGCATGTGGAACTGGAGAGATTTTTAAATTTAAATTAAATGAACATCGTAATTCATTAGAATTTTCTACTCCTCATCTACAGGATCTTGTTGCTAATTTAATTAATAATGAATCTGGAAAAAAAGAATTTGAATCTCTTAATGAAATTATGTTTGGTGAGGGATTTGGATGTATTACTGATATTAAATTTGGACCTGATGGATTTCTTTATGTTGTTTCTATCACAGATAATTCTATTTATCGTATAATCCCAAATCCATAAAATTTTAATTTTTTTAATTAAATTTTATCCCATTTTTTAATTATAATTCTTCAATTTTTTTTAAAATTCTTTCTAACCCTTTTCCATCAACTAGTTTTTTACCACATTTTGACATTTTTTTCCTAATATTGTAATCAGAAATTAAACAAATTGTTTGATCCAAATTTTCATAATTATTATTCCAATATCCATAATTTATTCCAAATCCATTAAGTTCCATCTGTTTTGCTGTTTTCATTTGATACTTATCCATAGGCATAAAAATCGATGGGATTCCAAGACTTGCTAATTCATATGCAGTAATTCCTGCTGATGAAATAACTATATCTTGTTTTATATATAATTCTGCAATATTTTTTTTATTTTGAAAAAGTTTAATTTTTTTGTTTTTCATAATTATTTTTTCAATATTTTTTAAATATTTGTATGATGGTCCAATTACAATTGTAATGTTATATTTTTTATCTAAAAAATATTTTAGAATTTTTTTTGTAATATTATTTTGATCATTACCTCCAAAAATTATTAATATTTTTTTAATTTTTTTATTTAAATAAAACTTTTCTCTATTTGAAGAAAATTCTGATCTAATTAAAATAAATTTTGGTCCTTTAAAATATTTAGTTATATTTTTATCAATTAAATATTTTTGAAATTGATTAACAATTGACCCATTAAATAATAGGTCTGAAAATATTTTTTTATTTCCTAAATCATCTATGATTACTGTATTTTGATTTTTTTCTAACATTTTACTGTATTTTGAATTTTTAAATGGTAAATCAATTATAATTTTTGTAATATTTTTTGAAATTTCTTTAAATTCTTTTTCATTTTTTAATACATGATAAAATATTTTTTTATTTTTTAAATGTAATTCTATCTCCTTTTTATTATTTACTATAAAAATAATTTTAAATTTTTTTTCAATTAATTTTTCCGCTATAGCATAACACCTGTAAAAATGACCTGATCCTACATCCCCACCCACATCTATGCGAAACCCATAATCAAATTGCATATCTAAAAACTTGATAAACCTAAACTATATTGCTTTTTTTCATAATTATTTTTTTACTCATTTTTATATATTTAATATTTACAATTTAATTATAAACAACGTATTTTAATCATGAAATAGTGTCTATTTTATCGACTTTGAATCAAAAAATTGTTTTCTTTGATTCATCAATGACTATTGATGACATTAAAGATTTCTCATTAAATGAAACAATTTTCTTTTCTTTTGATTATGAATCCCATCAACTTTTATCTAAAAATAAAATTCCCCATAAAATTTCAGATGAATATATTGATGAAAATGATTTATATTTTATTGAAAAAATATCTATGAAATTATCTCATTGGTATAAAGAATCTGAAATGTCAAAATTATTAATTTATTTTAATATTAATCTTGGTGAATTATTTTATGTTGATACTTTTAATCTATGTGTCAATTTTCTTAAAAAATATTTAGAAATTACATCAATTTCAAAATTATTTCCAAAATCATTTTTTTATGCTTCAACAAATTTATTTCCAATTATTAATTCATTTACAGATTCAGTTAGTGAAATTTCTAAGTATTCTCAAAATGATTTAATTGAAATTCCTTTAAAAATTGGTAATGTCAGTTTACCTTTTAAATTAAGTAAGAACAATTTATCTAAATTAAGAAAAATTCCTGAATCCCTCACGCGAGTTATTATTAGATCAAAAATTAATACTAATAATAAAACAATTTTAGTTCATAATGTAACTACTGAAAGATTTTCAGATTTTTATTCAAAAATACCTAATTTTCCATTAAATATTGTAAAATATGATGATGTTATTCCTGCAATTTGGAATTATAAAACATATACAATTATGAAAAAATCTGGATGTGTTATAGAAAACCCATCTTCATTATATAATGATATTTTAGAAAAACAAATTTCTAAATCTATTGATGATTTTAATTCTATGTTTAAATTACTAATATCCAAAAATCATTTCTTTCATACTTTTTTTTCAATTAATAATTCTAGTTTTTGGGATTCTTTTAAATTACTTTTTAGTAAATTTTGTATTAAGAAATTTTCTGAATGTATAGGACAAATTGAAATTATGAAATCTTTTTTTGATAAATATGATTTTTCAGCAATTATGATTTGGTCTGAACATCGACTTGAAGAGCAAATATTATATCATTTTGGAAAACAAAATAATATCCCTGTTATATTTTCTCAACACGGTTTTGAATTTGATACTGATGAAATGATTGATTCTATGACTTTTTTCCGTGGATTTCCATATAGATCTGATTTTATAATTGTGTGGGGAGATATAATGCGAAATTGGTTTATAAAAAATGGACTAGATCCAAAAAAAATTAAATCTTTAGGCAGTCCATATTTCTCAAAACTTTCATCTACAAGTTTTAAAATCAAAAATGAGTATGTATTGTTGGCATGTGATGCCAAAGCATGGGATTTTAAACCTGAAGAACTTTGTATTAAAAATATTTTAAAATATGATCAAACAATTAAAAATATTTCTGAAATTATTATTGGATTAGATCAAAACCTTGTCATTAAACCACATCCATCTAAAGTTTTTAATGAAAAAAAAATAGCCTCAGAAGTTGATGAAAATATTAAAGTTGTTACCGGCGGAGATATTGAATCATTAATTCCGTCATGCTCTGTAGTTATAACTACTAATATTACTACGTCTATTTTGCAAGCTCTTATTCTTAAAAAACCTGTTATTTTAATTCGCACTAATTCATATTATGGAAAACCTCATGTTTTAAAATTGAATGGGTGCATAGAAGCAACTTTAGATACTCTTGAATCTATCTTGATAAAATTATTCTCTGACAAAAAATACCTTAATAACACAATTGAATCTGGAAATGATTTTATTTCTAAATATTTGTCTAACCCTGTAAATTCATCTGAAGAAATTCTTAAATTCTTATCTGAAGAAAATTTTTAATACTAAATGATGTTATTTTAAAATTAATTATTCTTAATTAGATTTTACTCTATGTTACCCAACCATCTTCTAATCTGATTTTTCTACCACCTGTTTCAGATGTTGTATTTGTTTTCTCGTGATGATGGACAATCATTTCATTACCGACTTCTTCCATATCTCCATATGTTAAAGTAAGCGTATAATTTTCTTGAGAAAAATGGAGGCAAATTTCATACACTTTCTTTGAAATCGATAAATCTCCCATACTTTCAATAAAATTTTGATATGTATTTTTCTTAATATAGCGGAAAGTTTTTGGTTTGTCCAAGAAATAATCTTCTACAATAATTTCTCTATGGAGTGGTTTATTTTGAAATGATATGGCATCAAACGTGGTTGTTAGAGTATTACTTGTTGAACCGTCAAATGGATAAATTTTATGATTGATATGTTCTATAACTGCATCAATATGTTTCTCATCCGTACCACAAATGTGCATTATTCTTTCTTTAAGGTATTTATGGAATGCATCTCTGACGCCGGGTTCATGGAGTAATTTGGCTTGAAATAAAGGATTAAGCTTAACTGAATTGCCTATTGAATTTTGAACCATTTCTTTTGTAATTTCTGTAGGTTTTTCTATTGTAAACTCTGCTTTTGCTTGAACCAGAAAATCTTCTACAAGTTTTTTGAATGCCATAGGAGCAGTTTCATAATTGGCAATTAAATCAAATATTAGGTCTATAAATTCAACATTTCCCAATAAGACTTCTAGATCCTTGTAAACTTTTGAATCAATTAACCAATTTTCTATAAAATGAAATAACCTTAATTCCATATGTTCATCCCTGGTCATAGCATTTGTTGATGTAATGATTTCTTCAAATTCCATTGAGTTGATTGGGCCATAACTTCCAGCACAACCATCAATAAATCTCCATTCTCCTTTTAATCCATATTGTTCACGTGATGTATTTGTAGCCATTTCTGCACCATCAAACAACATAGATGGGAAAAAATGCAAACCGTCAACTTTTTGTAGTAATATTTCACGTACGCCATTATAGAAACTCTGTTTTGATTCTCCAGGAAGTGTATAGATAAGTTCAACAAATGTTGAAACTCCTAATTCTTTTCCTAAGGCTGCAAGTTTATTGAATGTAGATAATGGGATATTATCACGTTTAATTATTTTTAAAACATCTGGATTTTGTGTTTGACGTGAAAGAGAGAAATTAGTCATGTCTTTTATTAATTCTGCAATTTTTAGAACATTTTCAGAACTATTTTTTGCAAAATAGAGATAAACATTTTGTGGAAATCCTTTTGTATCCTTATAATTTCTAAGTAATTTTGCAATTTCTATATCTCGTGGAAACAAACCAAAATTGGCGTCACCAATGTAAAGATAAGGTGTTTTACTAACATTATTTTCAACTATGTATTCTAAATCTTTTACAACACGTTCCATGGAAAAAGTTGATGACTTTGATTTACCCATAGAACCCCAATCACAAAAAGTACACAAATAAGGACAACCACGATTGGTTTCAATTATTGGACAATAGTTAGGATCTGCAAGAAATTCATCTAATAAACCAGTTTGATAAGGTGATGGAACATCATCTAAAACATCAATTCGTGGTATAGTATCAATTACACATCTATCTGTTTCAGGTTCGATATAACAACCACCTGCTGGTTTTGAGAGTTTTACTTTTGCTGGAATAAATTCGTTCTTTAAACAAGCTTCCACCACATTAGAAAATTTTACTTCACCTTCACCTTCAATGTGAAAATCAATTTGAGGTGTTTTTCGCATAAATTGTTCAACCCAATCTAATTCTGCAAAATTATAATTTGGTCCACCCATTATTGTAGTACAATCTGGATGTAATTCTTTTAGGTGAGTAGCAAATTTTAATGTTAAATTCCTATTCCAAATATAGTTTGTAAAACCTACTATGTTTGGTTTTTCATTTGTAATTGCTTCTAAAAATTTCTCTGGTTCTTTAAATATTCTAATATCAAAAGTGTTTGGAAAAAGTTTTTGTATATATGCTGCCATATATGAAACGTTTAGAGGAAATGGAATTATTGTCCATTCTTTACCTTTGTTAACATAACTAAGATCTGCTAGAAATAATTTGGGTTTTGAAATATCACTCATTTTAATATATTTTTTATCTCTATTATTAGTATAAAAACCTAGATTCAAACAATTTCTTTTTTGTTACCAAATTTGTTATGTGTAGTAAAATTAAATTCTACGTCATTTTAAAATACATTTGAAAATATAGTATGATCTAAATGATTATTTGTATTGTTCAGGCACGAATGGGTTCTAGTAGATTACCTGGAAAAACAATGGAACTAATTACCCCTGATAAGAGAGTCATAGATTTTGTAGTAAATCAATTACAATCATCAAAATTAATTGAAAAAATTATTGTTGCAATACCTGATTTAATTGAGGATGATTTGGTGTACAAACATTTAGTTTCTAAAAATATACAAACATTTAGGGGTTCAGGAAAAAATGTTTTAGACAGATATTACCAATGTGCAAAGATTGAATCAAATTCTATAATTGTTAGAATTACTGCTGATTGCCCATTGATTGATCCAAAAATTGTGGATAATGTAATTCAAAAATTTATTGAAAATAAATTTGATTATGTTTCTAATACACATCCAAGAACATTTCCGTCTGGAACTGAGACTGAAGTTTTTTCTTTTAATGCATTAGAAAAAGCTTGGAAAGAAACTAGTGATGACTTTGATAAGGAACACGTTACTCCATATTTTTATAAAAATTTAGATAAATTTACAATTGGAAATTTTAAACAAGAAAATAATCAATCTAAATATCGTTGGACAGTTGATTATGAAGAAGATCTTGAATTTGTCAGATTTATTGTGAATAATACTTCAAAAAATCCTATTTTAACTGCTGATATTATTGAATTAATTAAAAAATACCCTGATATTATAAAAATAAATAAAAAATATAATCCTGATAATTAGGAGTATGTTATCTATGGAACCAATAAAAATTGAAAATTGTGCGATAGGCGGAACTAATCCTCCATTCATTATTGCTGAAGCTGGAATTAATCATAATGGTATCATTGAAAATGCTTTCAAAATGATTGATATTGCTAAAAAATCTGGTGCAACAGCAATTAAATTTCAAACATTTGATGCTGAAGAGCTTGTATCTGATCCAAATTTAACATATACCTATGTTAGTCAAGGTGAAGAAATTACAGAATCAATGTTAAAAATGTTTAAGAGATATCAATTTTCGCGTAAACAGTGGTTTCAAATTAAAGAAAAATGTGATCAACAACAAATTATTTTCTTATCTTCACCATCTTCAAAATCTGATTTAGATTTGTTAATTGATTTAGGGATTAAAGCAATTAAGGTGGGTTCTGATGATTTTACTAGTATTCCATTATTGAAAGAATATTCAAAAACTGGGTTACCCTTAATTTTATCTTGTGGAATGTCAAACATGGATGAAATTAAAGAAACAGTAAGTACTCTACAAAAATTAAATAATAATCCATTAATTCTTCTTCTATGCACTTCAGAATATCCCACACCACCTGAAAATGTAAATTTATTAAAATTTAATACATTAAAAAATGAATTTCATATACCATTGGGATTTTCTGATCATACTCAAGGAAGTTTGGCCTCGTCTCTAGCAGTTTCTGTTGGTGCCTGTATATTTGAAAAACATTTTACATTAGATAACAATCTTCCTGGACCTGATCATTGGTTTTCAGAAAATCCCCTTGGATTAAAAAATTGGATTACTGATATAAAAAAATCATATTTAATGATGGGAAATGGAATTGTAGAACCAACTATTCATGAACAAAAAATGAAAAAATTGGCTAGAAAAAGTATAGTTGTATTAACTGATATTAAAAAAAATGAAATTATTAATTCACAAAAAATAGGAATTAAACGTCCAGGAACTGGCTTGCCACCAAAAATGTTTGATGAGATAATTGGAAAAACAACAACAAGAGATTTAATGAAAAATGAATTGTTACAAACAGGTGATTATTCATAATGGAGTTTAATGAATTTGAAGAGTTTTTTGCAAAATTCATTGATTTTAAAAAAAATGAATTTCATCCATTTGTAAAAATTGCAGGTGATCCAATTATTGGGAAAAATGTTAATATTGGATTTTTTTCAGAAATTAATGCAAAAAATTCAAAAATTGAAATTGGGGATAATTGTGATATTGCATCATTTGTTTCTATAAATTCTGCAGATTCTCATAAAAAATGTCTTGATGATACTTTTGAAATTGAACGTAAAAATATTATTTTAGAAAATAATGTTTTTGTAGGTTCACATTGTGTAATTAAAGGTGGTGCTAAAATTGGCCATCATACAGTTATTGCATCTGGTACTATGGTTGATGGTGTCAAAATTCCGCCTTTTTCATTAGTTAGTGGAAATCCTATGAACATTAAAAAAGAATATTATAAAAATAAATCCAATATTTGTAAATAGAAAAGATTAATAAAATTATTTTAATTAATTAAATAATGGACATTTTAATTATTGTAGCTCATCCTGATGACGAAGTTTTAGGAATGGGAGGAACCATTGCAAAATATTCCTCAAATGGCGATAAGATTAGTATTGTATATCTCACTACTGGTATTACTTCTAGAAGAAATCCTGGTTATTCGACAAAACCCTCATATGAAATTAGCATTAAAGATCAAAAATTAATGGATAAAGAGATTAAAAAACTCAAAATAGATGCTTTAAAATCAAATAAAATTTTAGGAATAACTGATTCTGTTTTTTATGATTTTCCAGATAATGAATTAGATTCAATTTCAAGATTAAAAATTATAAAAGTAATTGAAAAGGAAATTGAAAAAAATAAACCTGATATTATATTCACTAATCATTATGGAGATCTAAATATCGATCACAAGTTAGTCTATGAATGCTGTTTAACTGCCTGTAGACCTATAAATAAAATAACTCCACAATTATTTTCATTTGGTGTAATTTCATCTATGGAATGGAATTATCCTATTTCTTTTAATCCTAATTATTTTGTAAATATTTCAAAAAATATCTCAGTAAAAATTCGTGCAATGAAAGCATATCATAATGAATTAAAAAAGTTCCCGCATCCTAGATCTGTAGAAAATATTGAAATTACTGCTAAAAAATGGGGAAGCGTTTGTGGAAAACAATATGCTGAAGCATTTGAAATAATTAGAATAATTGATTAATAATTTTTAGAATTATTTAATATATTAATTGAATTTTCTCCTTCATTAAACAATAAATCAATAATTGACATATTTGGAATAAATTTTTCATATTTTTGTAAGTATGTTGGATGAATAAATTTTTCAAATATTACTTCAACCCTTTCTTTTTTAAAAATATTCTCATTTAGATAATTTGTACCTAATTCTCCTGACAGATATGTTTGAGCATTACAAACTTTACAAATATCTAATATTTTTTCTGAGCCTACAGAATTTAAATTTAAATCTGACGAAAAAATAATTTTAGTTTTAATTTTTAAAACTGAAATAAAGTAATTGATTAATTCTATATTAAGTTCAAATAATTTTGTATATGATTTATCTAGAATTTCTTCAATGTTATCCCAATATTGATTAAAAAAAGGAGTATTTTTGTAATTATATTTTATTGCAGATTTATGTTTGTATATCCAATTGGTAGAATTATCAATTTTAACCTCATTAAGTAATTTTTTAGAATTATTTAAAATTGGAACTGTTAACCATAATGATCCCTCTGTTGTTCTAATTTTATTTCTATTATCCCAATCTCCTCTTGAATATTGTACATCATCAAGAAAAATAAATTCATCAACTGATTGAATTTTTTTAAAAAATCCTAAATATGGTAAATATCCTGGTTGTCTAATTGATACTATTTTCATATTTAATCTAAATTTGAATATTATTTAGTTATTATGAAAATTTATTTATGGTTTTAATGATTTTCCATACTTCATTATCTTTAAGATTTTGATGAATTGGTATAGAAACAATCTCATTTCCAATTTTTTCTGTTATCGGTAATTTTATTTTATTTTTATAATATGTCATTGTATGCACTGGTTTATAATGGATTCCAGTTTCTATACCTTTTATTTTCATTTCTTTTAAAAATTTATTTCTATTTTTTACTCTTATCCAATAAATATGATAAGAGCAATTTTTATTAAATTCCATTTTATTTTCTAATTTTATTTCATCACTGTAAATTTTTGCTATACCTTTTTTAATTTCATTCATTTTTTTTAATTTTTTTAATTGAACTAATCCTATTGCTGCAGAAAATTCATTCATATAATAATTCCAACCATTTTTCTTTACATCGTATGATATTTCATTTCTATCAGAAATCCCACACCATCTTTTTGATTTTAAATCATTTGTAATTTTTTTTGCATTTTTAGAATTAATTGCAATTAATCCGCCCGTTGGCATTGCTAAATTTTTTACAGGATGAAAACTAAAACATACTGCTTTACCTGCTGTACCTATTTTTCTTCCATCATGTTTTGTTCCTACTGCATGAGCTGCATCTTCAACTAAATCTATATTATTTTTTTTACAAATTTTTTCAATTTCTGTTAGATTACTTGACATCCCTGCATAATGAACTGGTAAGATTACTTGTGTTTTTTCATTAATTTTTTCTTTAATTTTTTCAGGGTCTATGCATAATGTATTTTCATCTACTTCGACAAAAATTGGTTTTCCTCCATTTTGAATTACTGCATGAGCAGTTGAAACAAATGTTAATGATGGTAAGATCACTTCCTTTCCTTTTAAATCAAAAAGTGAAAGAGCTAAATGTAATGCAGCAGATCCTGAGTTTACTGCCACACACTCATCACATTTAATATATTTTTTAAAAGAATTTTCAAATTTTTTAACATTTCCTATGCCTGATCCTGATGCCCAAAAATGACTTTTTAATACACGTAAAACTGCCGCTTCTTCTTGTTTATCTATAAAAGGATCAAATAATTTTATTTTATTCATATCTATACACTACTTCTCTAAAATCTATACCTTTTTGTTTTAATTTAATTATTTTCTTATTGAATTTTATTTTTTTATCTGTTGTTAAATTGTATTTAAGTAGATCTACTTTTGAATTTAAAATTATTTTTAGATTAAAACCTATTAATATTTTTAAATTTTTTACATCAATTTTTGTCTAATATACCACTTTTTTTAATTAATTTTATTAATTCTTCCTTATTCATTTTTTGAACAACATCTGATGAATATTGTTTTTCAAGTTTCATTTTTTGCATTTTTGGATATGTCCCTTTTTTAATTTCACTTGCAAATACTCTTGAAATTATATATCTTGAGTCTGTTTCAATTGTATACTTTAATTCATCGGCATTGATCAAAGTTTCATGATATTTTTCACCTTGTCTAACTGGAATTTTTTTATCTTTAACGTTGTCGAATAACCCTTTCATTGCTTCTTTTACTGTTTCAATATCATATGCTTTAATTTTTGGTATAAACACTTCTGAACCTTTACTCATACTTACTGATGATAAAATAAATTCTAATGCTTGATCCATTGTTATACTAAAACGTGTCATAGTTGGATCCGTTATACTAATTTTTCCTCCAGATTTAATTTGTTCAATAAATTTTGGTATTACTGAACCACTACTTCCTAAAACATTTCCATATCTTAAAGATAAAAATTTTGTTCTATGTTTTTTTTGATCGAGATAATTTCCTGCAGTAACAAATAATTTCTCCATTAGTAATTTTGTTGCACCGTATGTGTTCAATGGAGAAACAGCTTTGTCTGTACCTACTCCTACAGCAACTTCCACATTTTCATGCAGGCATGCTTCTATTACATTACTAGAACCAATAACATTTGTTTTAATTGCTTCAAATGGATTGTATTCTACAACTGGTACATGTTTTAACGCAGCCGCATGGAATACAATATCTATGTCTTCTAAAGCTCTTTCTAATCGAGTTTGATCTCTTATGTCTCCTAGAAGAAATCTTAATCTGTCATCATTAAACTCTGATTCCATTACAACCTGTTTATTTTCATTTCTACTAAAAATTCGAATTACATCTACCCCTTCTTTTAACAGTCTTTTGGTTAATGCTTGCCCTAGGGATCCAGTACCACCTGTAATTAGAATTTTTTTACCTTTGAAAGTATTCATTATTCTTGGAATCAATTAACCATATTTTATAAACTTGTCATGTCTAGCGTTTACATAGTATTATTGTATTAATTTTGTGGAAATAGAAAAAATGTCACTTAAAAGCGATTTAAAATATTTAAAAACAATTTCAGATAAGCGAGGCACAATTATTTTCATGAAAAATGGTTCAAATTTCTTAAATTTAGTTGAAATAAAACAAGGTTTTTCACGAGGTGGTCACTTTCATCCATTTACTTCCTCTCATAATTTAATTTCAGGTACAGTTGAATATATGGAATTCAATACAAAAACACTAAAAGAAAAAAAAGTAGTTTATGAGGCTCCTTTTGTTATAGTTGTTGATCCATTTGTTGCCCATTTACTTACTGCACTAGATGATGTTTTATTTATTGAGATTTTTAAAAATAAATATGAAGATACTATTTTTCCAAAATATCGAAAAATTGTTGACCAAAAAATATTAGAAAATTAAGAAATTCTTTTCTTAATAAAATCAATTGATTTTACTGGTGATGGATCTGTATTGTTAATTATTGCTTTGTAAATTGAAGCGTAATCTAATAAATAAATTAATGTTATTAGTTTTGACAAAATATTACCCTCTGTTGAAATTATTTCTTTAAATTCAACATTATTTAATACAAAAAACTCTTTTAAAATTTCATATCTTTGTTTGGTTTTAATACTATCTTGACTTCCTCTAATTAAAATAGGTAAAACATTTGATTTTTTTTCCCAAGACACAATTCCATTATGACAAGCTTCAATTACATCTTCTGCGATAGCATGAATTTTACAATTTTCTTGGAGCGAATTTTTAAATCTTATTGCAGCCGCTTGTAACCCTGATGGATGATAAATAATTGGAATATCTGTTATCCATTTTGCTAAATTCAATGAAGGATTACTATCTGTTAAATTTGAACTATTAATTTTTTTGTTTAGTTCCTGCAATTTTTCAATTGATTGGATGACTTCTTCTTCTTTAATATTTAATGTATGGTGAAGAACTTTTAAAATCGTATAAAGATAAGAAGTAAATGTTGCTCGTGGTGAATGAAATTTAGCAACTATTTTGTGTTTGATATTATTTTTAATACAGAATTCTTTTATTTTTCCACCTGAAGAAAATGTAATTATTTTAGATTTTAATTTATGAGCTGCTTCTAGAACTGATAATGTTTCAACCGTATTCCCTGAAACACTAATAATTATTACTAGTGTATTCTTGTTTGTTGTTTTTGGTAACAAATATCCTTTAACTACATTAACATGAATTTTTGTTTGTGAAAGAATTGATGCAAACATATCACCAATTGCTCCTGATCCGCCCATTCCCGCAAATACTATATGTTCAATATTTTGAAAATTTTCTTCTTCTTTTTCCAATTCAAATGATTCTTTGGCTATTTGATGCCAATTATCATATACTTTGTACATTTTTTGTGAATCGATTTTTTCTATAATTGAAAAATCCATTATTTTTAATTTAATAACTACAATAAAATATCTATCTACACATCAATTCTTTTATCACTTGATTTTTAATAACCATATTTTTTTGTTAGATATGGAAAATATTACTGGATTACGAACTGTAGAATGGAAAAATAATAAAGTGATAATGATTGAACAAACAAAACTTCCCAATGAATTAATTTTTGTAGAATATGATGATTTTAATCAAGTTGCAAATGCTATCAAAACTTTGATAGTTAGAGGTGCACCTGCAATTGGAGTATCTGGTGCATTTGGATTGGGATTGGCTGCTTTACAAAGTAAAGCAACAACAAAAGAAAAACTACTCTCTGATTTGGAAGATGCAAGAAAAATTCTTTTTGCAACTAGACCTACTGCTGTAAATTTAGGTTGGGGATTAGAAAAAATCATGAATGTTGCAAATACTGGAGAAACTGCTAAACAAATTAGAGAATTAGTAATTTCTACTGCTAAAAAAATGGCAGATGAAGATATTGAAATTAACAAAGCTATGGGAAAGAACGGTTCAGTTCTTTTTGATAATAATGATACTATCATGACTCATTGTAATGCTGGTGCTTTAGCTACTGTAGCATATGGAACTGCATTAGGTGTTATTCGTGCAACTAGAGAAAGTGGAAAAAATGTTAAAGTAATTGCAACTGAAACCAGACCAATTCAACAAGGTTCTAGATTAACAGCTTTTGAGTTAAAACATGATGGCTTTGATGTTAGTTTAGTTCCTGACACTGCTGTGGGATATTCAATGGCAAATGGATTGGTAAACAAAGTTGTAGTGGGTGCTGATAGAATTGTAAAAACTGGACATGTATTTAACAAAATTGGAACATATCAAGTAGCGACAATGGCCAAGCAACATGGAATTCCATTTTATGTCGCAGCACCATTATCCACTATTGATATGAAAACTAACGCAGAAGATGTAATTATTGAAATGCGAGATGGATCTGAAGTTACTGGAATTGGAGATAAAAAGACTGCACCTGATGGTATTGGTGTTATCAATCCAGCATTTGATATGACTCCTCCTGAATTAATTGCAGGAATTATTACTGAAAAAGGTGTGGCTACTGCCCCTTATGAGAAATCTATTCTAAAATTATTCAAAGCTAATAATTAGAAAGTTTTTATTGTTTTTCAAATTGCTATATATCGTATGAGTACAGTTTCTACACAAGCAATTGAGGATTCATTAAAACTATGTATGGATCCTGAAGTTCCTCTAAACATTGTAGAGATGGGCTTGATCTATGGAATTGAGGTTAAAGAAAATAATGATGTTGATATTAAAATGACCATGACTACACAAGGTTGTCCTTTACATGAAACTTTAGTTGCAGATGCAACTAGATTTGCTAAAAAAGTTCCTGGAGTTAATAATGTCAATATTGAAATCGTATGGGAACCCGCATGGTCAATGGACAAAATGACTGAAGAAGGAAAACTCAAAATTAAAGAAATGGGTGCTGCTGGTTTAAACACCC